>JGI12210J13797_10272925_pt1 | contig 12910 bp, 7 predicted proteins | sample ElkSlonscriptome_3_FD_13797 | JGI IMG/M metagenome (IMG submission 13797)
CAGCCCGCTCAACCATTTGGCAAAATGCAAACCCGTTTGATGGTCTTCCCATTTGCCGTCATAGATGTCACCCGCGATCAATAGGAAAGAGACTTGTTCGCGGATTGCCAGTTCGGACAAATTTGCAAGTGCTTTACGAACCGCACCTCGGATCTCGTCCACCGGCGCACCCTCATATTGCTCAAGCCCTCGCAATGGACTATCGAGATGGACATCGGCACAATGGATAAATTTGAACATGAACAGTCTTCGTCGCAATCGAGGTAACAGGGTTCGAGATTGTAACGCTGCCAATGGCAAGTTGCAATTGTTGTGGATCGGTACGATTGGGATCGCATGGAAGATAACCTAAACATGATCACGACGTCTTCCGCTGACAAAGGGATTGTCGTTGATGAAATACCGCAGCGGCAACTCGGCTCCGCGACTGACTCCGATGCGACCTGTTGTGGTGACTTGAAAAACGGGTTCGCTTGTGGAGCACTCGGCGATCATCATTGCCGGATTCTTCGTCAAATCGACGCCATCCTCGCGGCGCTGAACCGATAAAGCTTGGCAGAGCATGGCAGGGCCACGAGTCAATCGCCGGATGTCCTGGTGACCTCGCGAACGTTGCATTTCTTCGATGCCCCAAATCGGCTCGATCGCGCGCAGTAAAACGGCACTGCCAAGGCCTTCGGGCTGAGTCACTGCATTCATACAAACTTTGCCGTGAATGGGATAGACATACAGGGTCCCCGGTTTGGCGAACATCGACGCATTGCTCTTCGTCATGCCTCGGCGACTATGACTCGCAAGATCGTTTGACGAGAGATAGGCTTCGGTTTCGACGATCCGCCCGCCGATCCATCGCCCGCTTTCGCCATGGCGACGCAATAAACACTTTCCAAGCAGTTCGATCGCGACCTTGTCGGTAGGGCGATCGTAGAAGCTACGCGGCAAACAATTATTTTTTGTAGGGGTCTTCATCGTTCTATTAATTTCTGCAAACTCCATGACCAACGTTGCGACGATCGCTTTAACATCGATGGTGCCCTAAACTCGTTACTAGGCTCCGGCCTAGTAACGGGCTGGTTGGAGGCTCCTGCCTCCTTTCCGACTTTTCGCACGGCAGGCGGGAGCCTGCGTCCACGCTCGTTACAAGGCAGGAGCCTTGTAACGAGAAAAAATTGGTGGAAAACCGCCATTCTTGGCGAAACATGCGAACGTGGGAGTTGTTTAATGAGATGCGACTCAACGAGTTGCCTACTCCCCTCTTCTACTCTCAATGAGGACTTCGTTATGAAACCGTACGCTTCATTACTGGTGATCGGCTGGGCTCTTTTTTTTGCCCTCGATTGCCAAGCTCAGATCCAAAATCGTTTCGGTGGACAGCGTCGGCCTGCTGGGAATGATGTCCAGCAACGAGCGGGCAATTTTTTTGCTCAGCTAGATCCCGAGCAATTGGCGAATCGAATGATGAAAGAGTTTGATACCGATGGCGACAAAAAACTCGATGCAACCGAATTGACATCGTTGTTCAAGATGATAGGTGAACGTCGTGCGGGGCAGATGCAACAAGCCGCTCGCAGGAGAACAAATACTCAAGGGGCTGAGAAAAACAAACCAGGGTCAGAAAACAAGAATCGGCAAGCTCGACGCTTCAACAAAGCTGCTGATTCGACACCTGGTGGTGATCAGCCGATCCGACCGGCCACCGAATAGCTTTCGTCTTTGTCGGGGTGATTTAAAAGTTCGAGCCACAGGAATCTATCATGACCTTTGTCCGAATCGCAGCCTGTTTGCTGCTAATGTTGCTCTCACTGCCTAGTCGTGCGGATCAACTAGCGCCTGAGGACCTGAAATTCTTTGAAACAAAAATTCGTCCGGTCTTGATCCGCGAATGCTACGGATGTCATTCCAATGAAGCGGGCAACGTTCGCGGCGGTTTGCGATTGGACACAAAAGAGTTGATGGCGATTGGTGGTAGCAGCGGACCGGCGATCGTCCCCGGTGATCTCGATGAAAGTTTGCTTTACCGCGCGATCACGTATCAAGACTTCGAAATGCCGCCGCAACGGAAGCTCTCACAAAACGTGATTGATGATTTTCGGCATTGGATCGAACGAGGAGCTCCCGATCCACGTACGACCAACGTCGTCGAAATTCGATCCTCGATAACCGACAAGGATATCCAGGAAGCTCGTCGTTCATTTTGGGCTTATCAAACGCCCGTCATGCCAACACCTCCCGACGTATATTTCACTGATTGGCCGAGAACGGACATCGACCGGTTCGTTCTGGCGAAGCTCGAACAAGCAAGTCTTGCCCCGGCGACCGACGCAGAAAGCTACCAAATACTACGACGACTTTGTTTTGATCTCATCGGCCTACCACCAACACCACAGCAAATTGCCGGTTTCGATAGACACTGGCAATCCGATCCTGACCATGCCGTGTCGGAAGTGGTTGACCAGTTACTAGCGACACCTCAATTCGGCGAGCGTTGGGGACGCCATTGGCTAGACGTGGTTCGCTATGCCGAATCAACCGGTCGCGAAGTCAACATGACTTACCCTCACGCATGGCGATATCGTGATTTCGTCATCGATTCGTTTAACGCTGACAAACCGTTTGACCAATTTGTACAGCAGCAGATCGCTGGTGACTTGATGCCTGCGAAGACCGACGAGCAATGGACCGAGAATTTGGTGGCGACGACCTTCTTAGCAATCGGTCCGAAGAATGTGAATGAGCAAAACCGGGTCCAGTTTGCGGCCGATTTGGTAGACGAACAAATCGATGCGACCACTCGTGTTTTTCTGGGGGCATCGGTCTCGTGCGCTCGTTGTCACGATCATAAATTTGATGCAATTGGGCAAACCGATTACTATGCTTTGGCCGGCATCTTTGGCAACATGACTACCTACTTCGGCAACCCGCCGTCGGAGTTTGGTAGCTTTAGTGGTCCCCAAACAAGACAGACCAGCAGTTTGATGCTTTTGCCGGTCGATGACCCCAACCCATTTGATCAGCACTACTCAGAGGAAGAACTGCTGGAATTACGCGAGGAGATCTCGGGGAAACTCGCGGAGGCCGCACAGCTGCGTCGTGGTTCGACGAGCAGCGGAAACGCAGCCAATTCGCAGCGAGAACGAATTCGCCTGATCAACGAACTCAGCGCATTGTCCAGTAAATTGGCAGTGGTTGATGACCAGGGTGCACCGCGAAGTTATTGCATGGGCGTCCAAGAACGAACCTCTCCGAGCAATGCCCGATTATTGATCCGCGGCGAAATTGCTCAACCCGCACAGATCGTCGAGCGAGGTATTCCACGCGTCCTTTGCAGTGTCCAGCCTACGTATGACAAACAATCCAGTGGTCGATTAGAGCTTGCTCGGTGGATGACCAGCGAAGACAACCCGTTGACCGCTCGCGTGATGGTGAACCGAATTTGGCAGCATTTGATCGGTCGTGGCATCGTCACGTCGACTGAAGATTTTGGTGTCACCGGCGAACCGCCTAGTCATGAAGAGCTCCTTGACTATCTAGCCGTGCGGTTTGTCGAATCGGGTTGGTCGACCAAGTCACTCATTCGCGACATCGCAACGTCTCGCGTGTATCGTATGCGCACGACGTACGACAAGCGATCTCATGAACTCGATCCTGACAATGCACTGCTATGGCGAGCCAACGCACGTCGATTGGATGCCGAAGCGATTCGCGATGCAATGCTAAGCATCAGTGGTGAATTAGATCACGACCGCCCGCGAGGTTCCGAGGTTGCCAAAGCAGGCTACACACGTGTCGTCGGTGGTGTTCTAGGGAATCCACGCGAGGCGGCACGCAAGGCGATCCAATCGGCGATGGCTAATACTCGCCGTCAGCCGAATGCTGGCATGAACCGAATCACTGGCGACATTGCCCGCCGTGTCACAGGGCAATTGGACCAAGAAGACGCTAAGATCCGCAGCGTCTACATGCCGATTGTTCGTGACGAAGAACCTCGGTCGCTCGATGTGTTTGACTTCGCCGATTCGAGTTCCATCATCGGCACTCGAGAATCATCCAACACAGCAAACCAAGCACTTTATATGATGAACAACCGGTTCGTTATCCAGCAAAGTGGGGCGTTTGCAGGTCGTGTTCTACGTGAAGCCGATACGGCGGCGGAGCGGTTTGAATTGGCGGTGCTGCTAGCTTATGGGCGTTTACCCACGTCGGGTGAGCGTGCGGCGGCGGCTAAGTTTGTCCGTGATTTTTTTCCGACGACCCGCTACCGAACTCGTGCTCAAGAAACCATGAGTACGCTTTGTCAAAGTCTATTTGCGTCCGCTGAATTTCGCTATCTCGATTGATTGGAAAGAATGATGTTCTCACGTCGTCAAGTTCTGCAAAGTGCATCGGCTGGCTTTGGTTATCTTGCGTTTGCCGGGTTGTGTGGTCGCTTGGCTGGGGCGGAGGTCGCGGCGACGAACCCGCTTGCGCCCAAGTCGCCTCACTTCGAACCCCGCGCCAAGCGAGTGATCTTTTTGTGCATGCAAGGCGGGCCTTCCCACGTCGACACGTTCGACTACAAACCGCAATTAACCAAAGACCATGGCAAGAGCGGTCGATATGGCGGGACGCTGCTGAAATCTCCTTGGACCTTTCGCCAACGTGGTGAGAGTGGGCTGTGGATCTCGGATCTGTTTCCGAATGTAGCCGAGCACGCCGACGAGATGACGCTCATTCGTTCGATGCAATGTGACCAACCGGTCCACCCCAGTGCCATGACGCAAATGCACACTGGCACCGCCCGGTTCATTCGCCCCTCGCTCGGGGCTTGGACACTCTATGGACTCGGTACCGAGAACGATAGTTTGCCAGGGTTTGTTTCCCTCAGTCCGCCATCGGGTAGCTCCCGCAACTATGGCAGCTCATTCCTGCCAGCGATCTATGGTGGAGCCAAAGTCGGTCGCGTCTCACGGTTTGGCCGTGGCGGTACGGGCGAAAGTGTGCCGGACATCAAAAACCCCGCATTGTCGAAAAGCCAGCAACGAACGCAACTCGATCTGATTCAGCAATTCAATCGCGAAAAACTTCGCCGTGAAGCGTATCAACCCGGCATTGAGGGAGTGATCGAGTCTTACGAGCTAGCATTCCGCATGCAAGACGCAATGCCATCTTTGATGGATACATCGAGCGAAAGCCAAGCAACACTGGATAGGTACGGCGTCAACAATAACACCACCGAGAGTTTTGGAAAACAATGCTTGCTGGCTCGGAGATTTATTGAAGCCGGGGTACGCTTCGTCGAAGTCACGCATGGCAATTGGGATCAACACGTCAATCTGTCAGTCGATCATCAGGCACGGGCCGAAGCGTGCGACAAACCCATCGCCGGGCTTTTGCAAGATTTGAAACAGCGAGACCTGCTCAAAGACACGTTGGTGATTTGGGGAGGCGAATTTGGTCGCACTCCTGCAGCGCAAGGCAACGATGGTCGCAACCACAACAACAAGGGCTACACGACTTGGATGGCAGGCGGCGGAGTAAAAGGTGGGTTTAGTTACGGAGCGACGGACGAGCATGGCTATGAAGCGGTCGAGAATCGATGTCACATTCACGACTGGCACGCCACGATCCTGCATCTACTTGGACTCGACCACCAACGATTGACCTACCGTTATGCGGGCAGAGATTTCCGCCTCACCGATGTCCACGGCAATGTCGCCACCGATATCCTGGCGTAACTCGCAGCTCTCCACTCGCTACGAGGCTCCTGCCCGGTAACGCTCGGAGAATGGCTCGGAGAATGATTACCTAAATCTCACCCAATAGGGCCGCATCAATTGCGTCACTGGAGAGCAAATCGGGTGTCATCGATATTTCAGCAACCGCGTCGGCTGATTTCGAATAGCTCGACAAACGGGAGGCTACATCCTGCATCGCATCATCAACCGCTGCGGTGCGGTGGGTTGCGTTCTCCTTATCGAGCGAGTCATTCGACGAGCTCGTCTTGACCAATTCTGGATTGACGGCATTGGGTACAAACACATCGGCGCGGGAAACCGAAGAAGCCGCCAACGATTCGCCCTCTGCCTGTACGCCGCCGAGCATGACCGATTGAGGGGCCAAGGCACTCGCGGTATCGGCACCTTCACCCTCCGCCGCTGGCGAAGCCGCATTAGCGGTTGATGCGCCGCTGGTGACCGTTTGGAAGCTTGTCTCGTCCGCTTCCACACTGACGCGATACAGCCGCATTTGACCATCCTGTCCGCGCGACTGCACACGCCGATCATTCTCTGTCGGTAACGTCGTCTCGATTGACTGGGTCGTGGTCTGATTCGTCGATGAATTTGTAACCGTACGCGTTCCACGAATGGTGAGCGATTGACCATTGCTACTCAAATCAGCCGAAGCATCATTGATCGTGTCGGTTGCCGAGGAAGCCATTGATAGAGCACTCGTTTGGCCCGGTTGAACCGCTATCAGCAACGACTTGCGGGGCGTCGAGCCCAACCAATCTCGAATCGACATAAAGCTTGGTAGCAAACTTCCAATCGAAACGTTGACTGCGGTATCACCATCTTCGGGCAAACTTGTGACTGCAATTTGCTGTGCATTTGCCGTTTTGGAGAAGAACGGAATCGACGGCAAGTCGACCGTATAGTCCCCTGGCAAAATGTTCTCGAACATTGCCTTTCCATCGACCACGTTTAGCGGCAGTTCAACGATGCCTCCCAGAGCATCGGTACCGCGAAGCATGATCCCCGAGATTTGCGATGCTTGCACACCAGCTTCGTCGAAAAGCAATGTCAAATCGCGTTCGGTGAAGTTCGACACCTCGATCGTGATCGTGCCACTACTGGTCAACGACGAACCATCGTTGACCCTGTACGTAAACGTGTCGGTTCCGGTAAAGTCCGCTGACGGAGGTGTATAGAAAACCGATCCAGTGGCCGAGTCGATTCTAACGGTACCACCGGCGGTGGGGGTTCCCAGATTCGAAAACGTCAGCGTTTCACCCGAGTCGACGTTGGCCGGCAAATCGCCAACTTCCAAGACGACTTTCTCGCTACCACCGCGGTTGATATTGACCGTTGAATTTGCAACAGGGGGAGCATCGTTGACCGGCGTTACCGTGAACGTCACGGTACCTACCGATAAACCACCGCCCGTATCACGGATTGTGTAGGTGACTTGCTCGGTACCGTTAAAGTTTGCTTTGGGTTGGTAGAAGAACTGAGTTCCGTCATTACTCTTGCGAACCGTTCCGCCTTGGCTAGGCGTTTGAATCGAGTCGATCACGAATGCTTCGTTGGATGCATCGCGAGTATCGTTTGCCAACACATCAAAAGCGGCCTCGGCAGCATCCTCAACGACGGTGAACGAATCATTGACCGCAGTCGGCGGTGGGTCGGCCGGAGCAACCGTGACGGTCACGTCCACCACATCGGTCAAACTGCCATCCGATACGGTGTAAGTAAACGTGTCGGTACCGGTGAACGACGCTGGCGGCGTGTAGACAATCGATTTACCATCGGCAGCAATCGTAATGGTGGCCCCCGACGACGATGTACCGACTGCCGAGACGCTTAAGGTCTCACTTTGCTCACCCATGTCATTTGCAAGCACATCAAACGTGTTATTACGCGAACCTTGGTCGACGTTGAACGTATCGCTAACGCCTTCGGGCGGATCGTTGGTGGGCGTGACCGTAACGGTTACGGTAGCCGTTTCCTGGATCCCTTCGTTATCGCGGACTCGGTACGTGAACTCGAACTCACCACTGAAGTCTGGATCGAGCAAATAGCCGACTTTCCCATTGGTGACATTCAGTGACGCACCGCTGGTGGGCTGAGTCACCGACATCAACGTCAACGTACCATTGCCGGAGATGATTTGGTCATTGGCTAGCACGTCAAAGGTTCCAGGCGGCGAATCTTCGGCGACGGTAAATGTGTCATTGGCAACGGTAAAGTTTTGTCCAATCGCGACCGTAACGGAGCCGTAAGCAACCGCATCGGCGGGAATACGATCGTTTTGTCCGTACAGAAGGACCTCACTACCCGACGCATCGGCTGGCTCGGACCGAACCGTCACCGATCCTGTTTTGAGCGCCTCCATTCGCACCGTCGCGATCAAAGAGTCCTTCAATTGACTGGGGGTTAAGCGATCCGTGGCCGCACCGAGTTCGTCGATCAAACCATTTGAGAAGATACCGTTTTGAACGGTTGGGAAACGATCCGTAAAGTTGATCGTTGCACCTGGAGCCGGTCTAATGAATGAATTGTCGTATAAGATATCCGCAAAGGCTGCAAAGATACCCGCCCTCGCTTCTTCATCTCGAGCGTCAACGCCGATCAGATTGAGTAGGAACTGCTGCCCGACTTGCAATTTGGTTACCGGTCGACCTTGCAAATCGGTGATCGTCAGTTTGATCTCCGCATCGGGTTCGCCAGCGACCGAGACGTTGAGTGTTTCACTTCGCGTATTACCAGCACGGTCGGTTAGCGTCAACGAAAACGCTTGCACGCCCGTCTGGGCCGTCGTCGGCGTCCATGTGATCTGGCCGGTGGTCGTGTTGATCGTCGCCCCGGCTGGTGACGAACTCAACCCATAAACCAATCCATCGCCCTCTTCGGGACTATTCAAATCGGTCGTGTACGGTCGTCCGACATTGGCTTGTTTCACGGCAGCGGCGACAACGGACGCTGGCATTGTTGTGTCATAGGTTACCGTCAACGGCGTCGTTCGCGCACTGTTGGTCGAACCAACGCGTTGCCGCGCAGCGATGTTGTAAGCTCCATCGCCAATCGCAGCAATGTTGCTTGTGGTAATCGTGATCGTCGAGCCTGTCCCAGCACCGGTGCCAACAACGGCCCCAGTACTGGTGTTGACGAGCTCTACCGTGGCTCCGTCGATCGTGCCACTCACCGTAAACGATAGTGATGCAGCCGACGTGATGTTATCGGAGTTACTGACGCCGGTATCGCTCGCTGCGACCAAATCAATCGCTGTCGGCGGAGCGACCACATCGTTTTGGAAAGCAAACGGAATCTGCTGCGTATCACGATCGCCGAATGCGTGGCCGCCGATGCCGACCCCTGGTGCAACGCCCGTGGTGACATTCATTGTTCCGGTAAATCCGGTCGCTGCGTTCGTCGTGACTAACCCAGAGGTCGGATTGACGGAGGCACTTCCCATTGACGCATTCGTGATCCCCGATGCATAGACATCGACCAAATTGTTGCTGGTATTGACGCTACCGACGGCAACACGAATCGTGGCAGTCGACCCGCCAGTCGGAGTGACGGTCAGCAAACCGCTAGCCGCATTGATCGTGATCGATGCGTTGGTGGCACTGGTTTGCAAATTCGCGAAATAGGTCGCTCCCGTTTCCATCGCTCGAAGCTGAATTTGAACCGGGCCACTGAAGCCGGTTGCTGGGCTAATCACAATTTGACTTTGCCCAAACGTGCTCGAACTTTGATTGTTATCAGGCGTAACCGAGATCGTACCTCGGTTGGGAACATTGACCGATTCGATGAAGTAATTGACGACATCGCCCTCCACATCGGTACTGGTCAGTTGTACGTTCGAAGCGGTCCCGGTCTCGGTCGCAGCCGGATTGGTGACTGGACCTAAAAAGGGTTGGCTATTCGCGTTGTCTTGCGTGACCGCGACGGCGAACGTTTCGGAATAAGTGTTGCCATCTTGGTCGGTTACGGTCATCGTCACGTTGGTCGAGCCGGTCGTGTTACCTTTAGCCTTGAGCATCACGACGGAGTTTTCGCTGTCATCGAAAACATCGATGGAATTGATTCGAATATCGGATGTTGGCCGGCTACCGCTGGTCGCATGTTCGCTTATCGCTTCACGAACATCCTCGCCTTCGACCAATTGCCCAAAAACCATGTGGTTAAAATCGAGGAATCGTTGTGGGCCTTCGGTAATGAAGAACTGAGAATCGTTGGTGTCATCACCTGCCTTGGCATAAGACAGAATTCCTGAGCCGGTATGAACCAGTTCGGGATGGAATTGGTCGTCGAAGTCGCCTAGATCAGACCCGCCCGTACCGGCAGTCGCAGGGTTATCGGCACCGGGATCACCGGCTTGCAAAACGAAATTGTCGACGACGCGGTGAAAAAGAATTCCATCATAGAAATTCGAATTTGCCAATTCGACGACACGTCCGGTCGCCGCCGAAGCTCGCTGTTCGAACAATTCGAACACCATATCGCCGTAGGTTTCCATGTCGATGCGAATCGATCGGTTGCCTTGCAGGACGACCGCTTCAAGTAGATCAGGATTGTCGACGGAAACCGAAACGGTTAGGGGACCGCCATTGGGGTCATACGCGTCGACCGGAATGTGTAGCGGTGCCCCAATTTGGACGGTTTGGTTGCCAATGTCTTCAAAGATTGGATTTTCGCTTTGAGGGATCGCAATGCCACTTTCAGTGCTTAGCGTGGCAAGCGTTTGCACCCCTTCGAGCCGTTTACCGTTTCCCAGAATCCAAGTTGGGTAGCTGGTGATCCCTTCGGTCGTCGCGATATCGTTTGGCGTACGATTGGGGTTGGTCACTTCGATGAATGGCAAATTATCTCTGCCATCTTCGAACAGCGCTTTCTGCTCGTTGCACGGGCCGCACCAATGGGCCCCATAAAAAATTGCTCCCGATTGCGCTAAATCCTTTGCAAACTGCACCAAATCGGGTTGAGCCTCCCCTTCCGCAACTTGTTCGCCCTCGGCAGCACTCGTGCGATTAATCTGCGAACCTGTCATCGACATAATGCTAGCAGACACCGGCGTCGCGTCGACCACTGCCGAGCCATCGGTAAACAGCAGCGGCACATCGCCCGCCATCAACTGGCGCGGTTCGAGCGATTCGAGTAATAAGCGACCACGATCAGCCGAGAGTGGTTTTTGGGCGTCCAAACCAAGCCGATTGATCAGTCGTGCAAGCAGGCTGCGGCGGCTAGAAATCGAGTTTTTTTGCGAAATAGCGGCAGTCGAGCGGGTCTCGGTGTTGCGCGGCATGAGGTCTCTCAAAAACTGAACGTGGGGGTACATTGTCTTCTCTCATTCGTCGACCACCTCTAAACGCTGCGACAAATAAAAACGGCACAACCCGCAAGGTTTACCAAACCGCCTGAAAATGGACGGTCTTGCCAATGATCGAAGCGAGTGCCTGAGAAAAGAGCTAAATCGTTATTTAATTAGGACGGAAAACTTTCCGATTTTGTTCCACAATTATAACCAGCCACCCGATTTTCAAGAAAGGAAATGGCGAGAAGACGCTGAAATGAGGGAATCATTGCAAATCGCGATCATTCCTGCCGCCATTTTTCATTCCACCGTCCCATTCTCTTTCGATTTGCGGTTGACAGGTCGGGGGCAAATGACGTTACCTGGAGGGGAAAGAGAGAGCGTCCTCGTGGATGTTTCTCATGAAGATCGTTACTTAACAGAGGAGCAGGCTTGAACTTCGAAACCACTCACACCGATACGAAAAACTATGAAATTCGCCAATTGACAGATGCTGGGGAATGCTTGGCAGCCGCGACCGTCGAAGCTCCAAGTGGTGAAGCAGCAGCAAAACAACTCAAAAAAGTTGTCGATGGCACAGGTCGCATTGAAATTTGTCTCGACGGAAGAGCCGTCAACGAAATGGGCGTCAGCTACTGGCGAAAACGAGTCAAACGTTAGCGAGCTAGCAGCGTTCCAATTGTGACTTATTTGGCAAGCATTCGCATTGCAACGAGTTCATCGACTCTTCTTAAGAACATGCCCGTGAAACACCGATGCTGCACAAGTACGGCAGCGGATCATCGATGGAATACGGGAAATCGCAGTGGGAACGAAGCGAAAAGCGAATCAACGATCTGGGCCGATCCACCATCGGTCCCCGATCCTGCTCGCACTATTGGTTATGACCAGCGGTTGTAGCAGCTTGAACGCGTTCCGCCCAAACGATTCCGCACCGAACTTTGAATCTGCCCCGCTAACGGCAGTCGAAGGGCAGGCAACTGGGGCGCAGGCAACTGGGGCGCAGGCAACTGGGGGGCAGGCAACTGGGGCGCAGGGACGTGTTGCCGTACAATCGATTCAACCGCAAAAATCGTTTTTATTGGTCGGCTTCCAGCTCCCCGGCGTGACGGCGAATAACGCTCATTCCGACGGGACAAACACCGATCGATCGGCTGCCGATGATCTTGAGGTGCTGACTCGTTTAGCAGAACGACAATTAAACGAACATCCCGGTTCCGAACATCCCGGTTCCGGGGAATGGGAACTCGACCCAATGGACCTTCCGCCCCCTGCCCCCGACGGCACCGAGGCATGGCAAGAGCAAGTGTTGGCAGATGCAGAAATGACGGCGCCCGCGATCGAGGACGATTCTGCTGAGAATTTTCCGGTCGACCCAAACGGCATCACGACGCGTCCCATTACGCAGCATGAGATGCTGCAATTGGCACTTCACCATAGTCCTGTACTTCGTCCTTTGGGTCTACGAATACTCGATAACCCGAACCAAGCGACGACGATCTTTGACTCAGCCATTACGGCTTCCGATCCGTTCTTTGGGCCTGCGGCAGCATTGTCCGCATTTGACGCCGTTTTGTCGGCGGATCTAGGCACCCAGAACAACGACCGTGTGTTTAACAACTCGACGCTCGGCGGCGATGTTCAAGAGCTAACGCAAGATTTCGCCAGTCTGAATGCGGGGATTCAAAAACGGAGCTTTAATGGGGCGATTTGGGATCTCACCACGCGAAAACAGTACGACAGCAACAATCGCACGGCGAACATCTTTCCCAACTATTGGGAAACCCAATTGGAAGCTGGCGTCCGCCAACCACTCCTTCGAGGCGCAGGGCGAGACTTCAACTTGATCGCTGGACCGAACGCGCAGCCAGGTTTGAACTTTTCCAATGGCATC
>JGI12210J13797_10419423_pt1 | contig 12910 bp, 7 predicted proteins | sample ElkSlonscriptome_3_FD_13797 | JGI IMG/M metagenome (IMG submission 13797)
CTGCCCCGCACCCTCGCCCGCCTCGGCGAGGCGGGCGAGCAGCGTGCCTTCGACACCTGGCTGCACCGCGCCCCGCCGCGCTCCCGCTACTTCCGCGATACCCCTGGCGAGCTGGCCGAATGGGCCCGCGACGCGTGGCCGGCCGATCCGGAGGTGCCCGACTACCTCGCCGATCTCGCGACCCTCGAGGTGCTCGAGGCCGAGATCGACGCCGCCCCCGATCCGCCCCCTGCCGCCGGCACCACCCCCGAGCTGGCGCTCGACCGACCGCTGTCGTTCAGCCAGGCCCTCCGCATCGCCGACTTCGGCCATGCGGTCCATGCCCTGCCCAGCGACCTCGACGATCGCAGCGAGCCCGCGGCCGAGCCCACCACCCTGCTGCTGTACCGCGACGCCGACCACCACGTGCGCACGCTGGCCATCACCCCGCTAGCGCGGGCCGTGCTGCGCCGGCTGGTCGAGGGCCAGACCGTGGCCGAGGCGATTCCGGCCGGCGCCAGCGAGGCGGGCGAGACGATGGACGACGCCCTGCTCGGCCGCATGTCGGCTCTGCTGGCCGATCTGGCCGAGCGTGGCGTGCTGCGCGGCAGCCAGCCCGCCCCGCCCCGCTCCCCATAGCGCTCCCCATGGCCGAGTCGCTCTCCGAGCGGCGCCGCGCGGACCGACCCGGACCGCTGACCCGGCCGCGGCCGCGGCCGCGCTACGCTGCGCGCGATGACCGACGCGGCCCCCACCCTCGAGCAGATCCGCGACGCCCGCGAGCGGCTGGGCGAGCGGATCGACGTGACCCCGGTGCTGCCCTGGGCCCGCCGCGCGTCGCGGATCTGGCTGGGGGACGATCGCGCGGTGTGGTTCAAGCTCGAGGCGCTGCAGGCCACCGGCAGCTTCAAGGCCCGCGGCGCGCTGCTGCACCTGATGGAGCTCGACCCCGCCGCGCGGGCGCGCGGGGTCACGGCGGTGAGCGCCGGCAACCACGCGCTGGCCGTGGCCTGGGCCGCCCGCCAGGGCGGGAGCACGGCCAAGGTGGTGATGCCCCGCACCGCCGACCCGGCCCGGATCTCCCGCTGCCGAGGCATGGGCGCAGCGATCGTGCTGGTCGACGACGTGCACGCCGCGTTCGCCGAGACCGAGCGGATCGAGGCGGAGGAGGGCCGCACGTTCGTGCACCCGTTCGAGGGCTTCACCACCGCGCTGGGCACGGCCACGGTGGGGCTGGAATTCATCGAGCAGGTGCCGCAGCTCGAGGCGGTGGTGGTGCCGATCGGCGGCGGGGGCCTGTGCGCGGGCATGGCCGCGGCCATCCGGCAGCGCTCGCCCGGCACCCGAGTGATCGGGGTGGAGCCCGCCGGCGCCGACAGCATGCACCGCAGCTTCGCGGCCGGCCGCCCGATGGGGATCGAGCGGGTCCAGACCATCGCCGACAGCCTGGGCGCCCCCCATGCCGCGCCCTACAGCTTCGGGCTGTGCCAGCGCTACGTGGACGAGCTGGTGATGGTGGACGACGACGCCCTGCGCGGGGCGATGGCGCTGCTGTTCGCGGAGCTGAAGCTGGCGGTGGAGCCGGCCGGGGCGGCCGCCACCGCGGCGCTGCTGGGGCCGCTGCGCGCGTCGCTGGCCGGCCGCCGGGTGGGCGTGGTGGTGTGCGGAGCCAACGTCGATCCCCTCGCGTGGGCCGGGCACGTGGTCGAGGGCCAGCGCTGGCTGGGCGCGCAGCCTTGGGCCTCCGCCGCGATCTGACTCGACCCGACCCGCCCCGACCCGACCCGACCCGATCCTACGTCGCCGTGCTGGCTGTGCTGGCCGAGCGCAGCCCGTCGAGCTCGGCTCGGATCGCCCGCACCCCGGCGCTCAGCTGCGAGGGCCGCAGCTGCTCGGCGCGAGCGCAGGCCTGGGCCAGGCGCGCGGCCCCCATCGTCGAGGCCGCGCCCTTCAGCGAGTGGATCGCCCGCCGGGCGAGCTGCTCGTCGCCGTCGCCGAGCGCCCGCTCGGCCTCCCCGACGTTCCGATCGCCGCTCTCGAACAGCATCCCGAACAGGCTGCGCTGCATGCCCGGATCGCCGTCGCTCACGTCTTGGAGCTGGGAGGCGTCGAGGATGGGCGCGTCGAGCCGGCCGAGCACGGTGACCTCCTCGAAGGGCTCGGCCACCACGCTGGCCATCAGCCCCGACACCGAGGGGTGCAGGGCGTCGGCCGGCGCGTCGGGGTCGCGCGTCGCGTCGCCGCAGAAGCGGCCGAGGATCCGCGCGATCTCGGACATGCGCAGCGGCTTGGTGATGTAGTCGTCCATCCCCGCCTGCAGGCACAGCTCGCGGTAGCCGGACATCGCGTGCGCGGTCATGGCCACGATCGGCAGGTGCCCCGTGGTCTCCGCGCTGCGGATGGACCGGGTGGCTTCGAAGCCGTCCATCACCGGCATCTGGATGTCCATGAACACGATGTCGAGCGCGTGCTCGGTCACCCGAGCGATCGCCTCGGATCCGTCGCCGGCCATGACCACCGCGCACCCCAGCTTCTCGAGGGTGCGGCAGGCCACCTTGAGGTTGATGGGGTTGTCGTCGACCACCAGCGCGCGGGCCCGCTTGCGCTGGGCCCTCAGCAGGGTGGGGTCGATGCCCCGTCGCACCCGCGACGCGCCCCGGATCGCTCGCGACGGCCCCGGCTGGTCGCGCTGCTCCCACGCGCGCACCAGCACGGAGCGCAGATCCCCGAGGTGGATCGGCTTGGTCACCAGCCCGTGGATCCGCCCCGCCCCCGCCCCGTCGATGCTCGCCTCGTCGCGGCGCGAGGCGAGCACCACCACCCGCGGCCGACCGGCGGCCGCCCCCAGCGTGCGGGCGAGCGCGGGGCCGTCGACGGTGGGTCGGTGGTGATCGAGCACCAGCAGGTCGAACGCCACCCCGCGCTGCTCGGCCCCCTCGAGCGCGGCCCGAGCCTCCGCGGCGCTGCCCGCCCCCTCCACCCGCACGCCCCAGTGCCCCAGGCCGTCGGCGAGGATCGAGCGGTGGGCCGGCAGCGCGCTGACCACCAGCGCCCGCAGCCCGTCGAGCCGAGCGGCGTCGCTGATCGACACCAGCGACGAGGTCGCGGCGTCGTCCGGCGTCATCGGCAGCGAGACCGTGAACACGCTGCCCTCGCCCAGCTCGCTGCGCAGCGACACCGCGCCGCCCATCAGCTCCACGAGCTGCTCGGTGATGGCCAGGCCCAGCCCCGTGCCCGTGTGGGCCCGCGTGGTCGAGCCGTCGACCTGGTGGAACTTCTGGAAGATCTGCGACTGCTCGCTGGGTGCCACGCCCGGGCCGGTGTCTTCCACATCGATCGAGAAGCGCGGCGGATCGGCGCCGGGCTCGGGTCGCACGCGCACCAGCACGTGGCCCCGCTCGGTGAACTTCAGCGCGTTGCCCAGCAGGTTGGTCATCACCTGGCGCAGCCGGGCCTCGTCGGCGACCACCCGGTGCGGCACGCTGGGGGGAAAGTCGAGCATGAGCGCGATGCCGCTGCGGCCGGTCAGCGGATCGAGCCCGTCGAGCAGGTCCTCGAGCATCGCCCGCAGATCCAGCGCCACCGGGTGCAGCACCAGCTGCCCCGCCTCCACCCGCGACAGGTCGAGGATGTCGTTGATGACGCCCAAGAGCGCCTCCGACGAGCCGGTGGCCGTGTCCACGTAGTCGCGCTGCACGTCGGTCATCGGCGTCTCGCGCAGCAGCCCCAGCATGCCCATCACCCCGTTCATGGGGGTGCGGATCTCGTGGCTCATGTTGGAGAGGAACTCGCTCTTGGCCAGGCTGGCCTCCTGGGCGCGCACGACCATGGAGGTGCGGGTGCGGGTGAACCACTCCATGACCACGGTGGCCGTGATGGCGACCCCCGCCTGCGTGAACGCAATGACGAGCCGCCCCCCGAGCGACAGGCCGTACTCCCCCACCTGGGGCTGCGCTACGATCAGCGGCTCCACCCCCAGCGCCACCACGGTGGTGGCCACCACCAGCCCTCGCTTGACCACGTGGTCGCGCTCGATGAGCGCATAGCTGAGGATGAGGATCATGAGGTGGTGCAGCGCCAGCCCCACGCTCTGGTACAGGAAGGAGAGCCAGACCATGGTCACGTCGAGCCCGAGCAGCACCACCGCCGCAAGCTCGTTGCGGTAGCGACCGTCGGCCCGACGATGGGCCAGCCCGAACACCACCAAGAACAGGGCCGCCACCCCCGTCACCAGCGACGCCGGGCGGCGGACCAGCTCGGCCGCCACGACCAATGCGCACATGCCGGTCATGGGCCCGTAGATCAGACGGCGGCCCACGACGTGGCTACCGCGCTCCGCGTCGTCGAGACGAGCATCCGGCCGCTCTAGGCTCCAGGGGGTTCGCACCTGCATCTCCGGCCGTCGTGCTGACGCTCGCATCCATCACGCGAGCGCGCCGAGGGCGGCTCATCGTGCCCTGCGACCACGCGGGATGCCTCCCGGAATCGTGGCCTCGTCCCGCGCATGTGGGTCTCCACCACGAGGGTCGCTCGGCACCTAGTATTCGTCGACGAGGTCCTCGACCACGCGCCCCTGCCCGCAGTGCTCGCGCAGCACCCGGAGCACCTTGGTCTCGTCCATGCCGGGGTAGAACCCGCGCTGGGCCTCGATCACCTCGATCTCGGGCTCGCCCCCCGGTTCCTCACCCTCGGCCAGCGTCTGCACGAACAGGTTGGGGCCGTCCTCGCAGCGGCCATAGCAGGTGTAGCAAGACACCCCCACCCGATCCGCCAGCGTAGGATCCTCGGCGATGGCGGCCTCCAGCCGCTCCACCAGCTCTTCACTGCCGTGGGTGACCCCGCAGCTGGGACCGTCGCACACGTGGATCTGGAATCGGGCCATTCGAGGGTAAGGATAGAGATCGCGGGTCTGCTCCGAAAGCGGTCCGAACGCGCTCCGAACGCGCCATCGCGACCCGCGTCCCAGATCCCCGGCGAGGGCCCGCAGCGCGGCGATCACCCCGACCCGTGCGTTTCTTGGTGGGCCCGTCGCCAACCGTTAGCGTGCCACCGTGGACGGCACACCGCGCACTCTCCGCGCCCGCACCCGGCGGGCCCGTACGCCCGCCTCGAGCGCGGCTCCTCGTTGTTCCTGCGATCTGCTGCTGCAGCTGGCCCAGCGATCGCCGTGCCGTGACGTCCTGGAGCTCGATCCCAGCGCACTGGTCGCAGCTCAGACCGCGATGCACGCCGAGCTGGCCGCCGAGCCGGCCGACTGGCACCTGCGGCTGGAGCAGCGCGGCGCGTCGTCGTCGGACCTCGAGCAGCTGCTGGCCATCGTGCGCAGCGCGGAGAGCCACGGCTACCAGCTGCTGGAGCGGCTGGGGGTGGGCTGCGCTCGCCTTCGCCGCACCATCATCGAGCAGCTGCGCACCCGGGCGGGCTCCAGCGCCGCATCCCCCAGCCCCCCGCGCCGCATGCCCCGGCCGCCGCCCACCACCGGCGGGGAATCCTCGCGCGGCAACCGGGCGTGGCGAGGGCGACGGGAGCGGGCCGCTCGCACCAGCCGAGAGCACGAGCGCGCCGAGCTCGACGCCGCGCCGGCCCACGACGACCACGACGCCGACGAGATCGACGAGGCCTTCGCCGACGGCTCGCATCCCGAGGAGGCGATCATCACCGCGCCTCGCTCCCGCCCCGGCGAGGCCGAGCCCGCCCGCGAGCCCACCGCCCTGCGCTCGGTCGACCGCCGAGCCCTCCCGCCGCTGCACGGCCGCGACCCCCTGCTCGGTCAGCTCGCCGACGCCCTGCTGCGACGCTCGCCCCGGCCCCCGGTGCTGGTGGGCCCCCCGGGCAGCGGGCGCACGCTGGTGGGTCGCCACCTCGCCCGGATCCTCGACGCGCCGATCTTCGTGCTCGACGCCACCGACTACGACGACGAGCAGGCGCTGGGCCACGATCTCGACGCGGTGGGCCGGGCCGGAGGCGTGGTGGTGCTCGACGATCTCGATCGCGTGCCCTCCGACGCCATCCCGCCGTTCCTGGCCGCGCTGGCCCGCGCGTGGAGCCGCGGCCGCCCGCCGGTGCTCACCCTGGCCTCGCCCGAGAGCTACGCCCGGCTCGATCTGTGGCTGCCCGGCGGCTCGGGGAGCTTCGACCGGATCCCCCTGCCCCCCCTGCCCCGCGGCGAGCTGGCCGATGCGGTGGCCGCGGCCGCGCCGGCCGTGCTCGAGGCCCACGGGGTGACCCTGGCCCCCGACACCAAGCTCGGCGAGCTCACCCGGCTGGCCGATCGCTACCTGCCCGAGCTGGCCATGCCCGGCCGCGCGCTGGACCTGCTCGATCTCTCGTGCGCCCGGGTGGCGCGCCACGGGCACCGCGAGGTCTCGCGCGAGGTGTGGCTGGACGTGGTCAGCGAGCGAAGCGGGCTGCCGCGCGCGCGGATCGAAGCGCAAGGAGACCAGCTGCTGCTCGAGCTCGAGCAGCGGCTGGCCAGCCAGGTGGTGGGGCACGGGCACGTCACGCGCACGCTGGCCCAGCTGGTGCGGCGCAACCGGGCCGGCTTCGGCAGCCACCGGCCGGTGCTGTCGACCCTGCTGCTGGGCCCCAGCGGCGTGGGCAAGACCGAGATCGCCAAGGCCCTGGGCCAGGCGCTGTACGAGCGGCCCGACGCGCTGGTGCGGCTGGACATGAGCGAGTACGCCGAGCCGCACGCGGTGGCCCGGGTGGTGGGAGCCCCTCCCGGCTACGTGGGCCACGAGCACGGCGGGGCGCTGACCGATCCGCTGCGCCGGCGCCCGCACTGCGTGGTGCTGCTCGACGAGATCGAGAAGGCCCACCGCGAGGTGCACCAGCTGCTGCTGCAGGTGCTCGACGAGGGGCGGATCACCGACGGGCGCGGCCGGGTGGTCGAGCTGCACCACGCGGTGGTGGTGATGACCTCGAACCTCGGCGCCGATCAGCTCGGCTCCGACGGTCGGCTGGACGAGACCGCGGTGCTCGACGCCGCCCGGCGGGCGTTCCCGGTGGAGCTGTGGAACCGGATCGAGGCGCCGCTGGTGCTCCAGCCGCTCGCGCCCGATCAGATGCGGCGGATCTGCCGGCGGCTGGCCAAGGACAGCGCGGAGCGGCTGTTTCGAGAGCGCGGGATCCGGTACGCGATGACCGACGAGGCCTGTGAGCACCTGGTGCGCCTCGCGGGTCGAGACCCCGCGCTGGGTGCCCGGCCGCTGCGGCACCTGCTCACCCGAGAGGTCGAGTCGCTGGTGGCCGAGGCGGTGCTGCGCGGGCGACTGCGCGCGGGCACCCAGGTCGAGGTGGGGCTGCGCAGCGGCCGGCTCGAGCTGCGCTGACGCGCCCGGCGGAGCGCAGCGGGCTGCGCTCCGCTATCATCGCGTCGATGGCACGACTCGAGGATCTCCGCCGCCGCCTGCCCGTGGTCGAGTCGCTGCCGGCCCCCAAGGGCCGCCGCCACCTGCCGCTGAAGCGCGGGGAGGCCCCCACCCCGTCGCTGGCGGTCTGGGAGATCACGCTGGCCTGCGACCATCGCTGCCTGCACTGCGGCCCCCGGGCGGGCAAGGCCCGCCCCGACGAGCTGAGCACCGAGGAGTGCCTGCGCCTGGTGGCCGATCTCGCCGCGCTCGGCGTGGGCGAGGTGACCTTGATCGGCGGCGAGGCGTACATGCGCAACGACTTCATCCTCGTGGTCCGGGCGATCCGCGAGCATGGCATGGCGTGCACCATGACCACCGGCGGGCTGGGGCTGACCCGCGCGCGCGCCGAGGCGGCGGCCGAGGCGGGGCTCTCGGCCGTGTCGGTGTCGATCGACGGCATGCGCGACAACCACGACCGCGTGCGCGACAAGGAGGGCAGCTGGGACGCGGCCTTCCGCGCCCTCGACAACGCCAAGGCGGCGGGGCTGAAGATCGCCTGCAACACCCAGATCAACAGCCGCAGCCACGCCGATCTCCCCGCTCTGCTCGAGCGGCTGGCCGACAAGGGGATCTACGCGTGGCAGCTGCAGATCACCATGCCCCACGGCTCAGCGGCCGATCACGCCGATCTGATCATCCAGCCCTACATGTTCCCGCAGCTGTTCGACGATCTGAGCACCATCGCCGATCGCTGCCGAGAGCTGGGGGTGACGATCTGGCCGGGCAACAACCTCGGCTACTTCGGCCCCTACGAGCACCAGCTGCGGCGGTTCCAGAAGAGCCGCGGCCACTGGGTGGGCTGCAACGCGGGCGCGGCCACGATCGGCATCGAGTCCAACGGGATGATCAAGAGCTGCCCCTCGGTGGGCGGGCCCACCAACATCGGCGGCTCGTGGCGCGAGCACGGGCTGCGGGAGCTCTGGGATCGGGCGCCGGAGATCACGTACATCCGCGACCGCACCCTCGATGATCTGTGGGGCTACTGCCGCGAGTGCTACTACGCCGATGTCTGTCGAGCCGGCTGCACCGCGGCCACCGAGCCCCTGCTGGGCCGGCCGGGGAACAACCCCTTCTGCCACCACCGCGCGCTCGAGATGGATCGCATGGGCATGCGGGAGCGGATCGAGCAGGTCCGCGGCGCCCCGGGCCTGCCGTTCGACAACGGGCTGTTCCGGCTGATCCGCGAGCCCAAGGATCCCGAAGAGCGCGCCCGCACCGGCCCGGTCCACGTCGACCAGCCCCGGATCTCACGGCTGGTCGAGCCGCTCGGCGCGGGGCGTCCCGTCGACCTCGACGACCCGCGCTCGTGACCGAGACGGGGTCCATGTCTCCCGAGATCAGCGAGGCGTGTCGAAGTCGGCCACCGGCGTGGACGTCGCGTGGACCTCGGCGATCGCCTCCGGACTCGCCATCGTCGATGGTCCGTCGGCATGCCGACGGAAGCGGACGGATGACCACGATTCGAGCCGACCAACCCTGAGAGGTTCGACGAATTCCTGGGTCTGTCGTAGCCTGCTGCTCACGCTCATGGATCGTGCAACCAAGAAGGCCCTGCTCAAGGCCTGCAAGCTCGACGAACCCGTTCCCCCCGGAGATCCGCGCCACTACGACTTCGACGAGCCACCGCTGCGTGGTCAGCCCTGGCGCGAGCGTGTGACCGAAGTCATCGACCTGTCTTCGGAACCCACGACTCAGCTCGTCACCGGCTTACCAGGGAGCGGCAAGAGCACCGAGTTCGAGCAGCTCGAGCGAGACCTCGTCGCTCTCGATCACCGCGTCGTCCTCGCCGACGCAGGAGCGTGGATCCGCGACGACGCGCCGATTACGTATCAGGACATCTTGCTAGCCCTGGTCTTGGCTCTATACCCCGACGGGAGTCCCGATGGGGCGGGCGCTTGGGTCAAGGAGTACGTCAGCCAGGTGAAGGAGTTGTTCGTGAGCGAGATCTCGGTCGACGGCATCGGCGCAGCGGGAGTCAAGGCCCAGCTAACGACCAACAACACCTTGTTCCAGCTCGCGGCTCGCCGCCTGGGCGCCCTTCGCAACTTACGCGAGAAGGTCTTTGGTCTCCTCCAGACCGCAGCCACGGATGCCGACAAGGCGTCAGAGCCCCTCGTCATCATCCTCGACGGGATCGAGAAGCGTGCGACCGGCGATCTCTCGGGGCCGGAGGAGCGCGAGAAGTACCGAAACCACTGGTTTGGCTCGTTGTTGACCCATTCGAGGGATCTACGCCCACCCGTCCATGTCGTCTACACGGTCCCTCCCTTCATGGTGCGGCGAGCCGCGGAGTTGGGCGCTCAGTATGGCCATGAGTTGCTGTTCTTGCCCATGGTTCGGGTGTTCGAGCGCGGTGATGATGACCAGGGCTGTCCCGTTCTTCATGGTCCGGGGGTTCGAGCCATGTGTGCCGCGCTGCAAAAGCGTGTGCCGGCCGAGCACTTCGGTGACCCCGTCGTTCCTGGCTGGCTGGCCGTGCACAGCGGGGGATACATGCGTGACCTCTTGCGATTGGTCATCGACTGCATCTACCGCGTGGAAGAGGGCGGCACGATCACGCGTGAGATCGCCGAGCACGCGATCGTCCAGGTCCGTCAGACTTATCTCGAAGGCCTCGATCTCGGCGATCAGTCCCTGCTCGAGCAGGTCCACCGTGATCGTGACTTCCCCAAGGATCGCAGCAACCGCGCCCAAATGGACGCGCTACTTCAGGGCCACCTGATGCTGCGCTACCATAACTCGCGCTTTTGGTACGATGCACACCCGTTGGTGTGGGATCGGCTAGGCATATCCATGCCGAGCTGGGACCAGGTCGAACGGGCATGCCTCTAAGGCAGACCGCGCAGGAGCGCGAGCAGTGGCTAGCACGCGAGTCGAATCGCGAGGAGTGGCGGCGCTTGTGGGCGGCCGCCGAGCTTGCGGACGACTTCCGATTCCTCTCGGTTCACCTAGGTGACCCGCAGGCCTCGACCTTCGTCGCTCAGCTGCTCGCTGAACACGTCCATGATTCTCCGCTGCATCTGTGCACATTCGAACTGGGACCCGAGACTCGCGTGTCGACGCTCCTGGAGCGCCTTCGTGAGGCACCGCGACCTCGAGTATTCTGGCTCGTGAGCGACGCGAACGGTCCCAAGCTCGAGCGTCTGTTCCTGCTGCTGAACCAAAAACGCGAAGTAGTATCCTCGCTGTGCGAGGGGCCCCTCCTGCTCGGCCTGCATCCCCTCGCCTGGGCCAGCTTTCGACGCTGCGCTCCCGACTTCTGGAGCGTTCATCAGGCTGTATTTCGCTTCTCACCTGGCCACGAGGTGTCGCTCGAGCGGCCGATCCGTCGACCGCAGATTCACCCCCATCGGCGCGAAGACTCGAGTGAGAGCCATCCTACGGCAGGTCACTGGCGGCTCCGAGATGACGATCTCCAGGCACAGCACGGCGAGTTCTTCGTTGGTCGTGAATCCGAATCGAGCTTGCTCAGCTCTGTCTTGCGAGAGTATGGGACCAAGGTACTGATCACGGGTCCTGCGGGCATCGGGAAGACCGCTTTGGTCCGCGAGGTCCTGCCTCGGGTCGCCAAGCGCTACCCCGACGGTGTCTGGTTCATCCCCCTCGACCCCCGCGCTCCGTCGGCTGCGCCCTACGCTGCCGCGATCCTCGAGCGACTACTCACCGAGCTGCGACCAGGCGTGCCGACACCGAGCGGGCCATCGGCGCTACGCCAGCACTTCGTCTCCACCAGCCGAGCGAGCCGAGCGTTGTTCGTGTTCGAGGATCTCGAAGATCCCGAGCTGGTTCCGCTGTTGCTTCCGGGCGCAGGTTCCTCGGCCATCGTCACCAGCCGGCTAGACCTCGATCTCGCCCCCTTCGATCACGTGGTCGCGCTGGGGGGCCTCTCGATGCATGCAGCCACCCAGCTGCTCAGCCGCGTCCACCAGGCATCGGAGGCCGAGCTGCGCCGGGCTGCCGCCCTGACCCGGGGCGTGCCCTTCGACCTGCGCCGGGTCTCGATGTCCTCGCGGCCTGGAGCGGATGGTGAGTCCGCCCTCGAGACTTGGTCGGACGATGCGCGCGCGCTTTGGGCCAAGCTTGGCCTGTTTGCGGGCGCGTTTAGAGCCGAAGATGCCGTCGCGATCTCGGGCTGGGATCCTGCGCGGGTGAACGGTTCGCTCGAGGAACTCCTCGCGCTCGCGCTCATCGACCGAATGTCCACGAACCTCTACCGGTGCCACGAGCGGCAGCGAGACCATGCGGCCAGGCTGCTCTCCGAGCAGCCCGACCACGAGCGAGTGCGGCGTGCCTTTGCTCGATACGTCTTGGTCGATCGGCCCGCCCCTCCCGAGGATCTCGACTTCCGCGCGGCCGAGGCCTGGTTGCGCTCGCACCTGCAGGACTCCGACCTCTCCGACGAGGACTGGGCAATCCTTCGCGCGGCTGCACTTCGCCACACGTCCTGGTCCAGGGGTCTCGAGTCGTTGATGGAGCTCGCGCACACGGTCGCACAGAACCGAGGTGATCCCGAGCTGCTGGCGGCCATCTATCGTTTCAATGCTTCTCGAGCCGCCAAGAGCGGCGAGAGGGATGAGGAGAGGGCATGGCGAGAGCGGGAGCTCGACATGCTGCTCGAGGCCGATGGCGAGCTCCAGGCCGCGGTCGTTCGTGCGCTCCTGGCTCTGGCCGAGTCGTCCGACCGTGAAGCCGCCCGGGACTTCGCCGAGCGTGCAGCACGGATCAGCGACGAGCTCGGTAACCTCGAGCTTCGCGTGCGTGCCCGCCTAGTCCAGGCTGAATCCGCGGTAGAGACCGACGCGAAGCGCGGCCTGCTCGAGCAAGCGCTCGAACTCGCCGCCCAGGCAACACCGAGGCTGCAGATCACGGTCTACAGGGCTCTTGCCGACCTCGAGCGCGAGAGTGGTGTACTCGATGGTGCGCGCGCCTGGCTCGAGCGAGCCATCGAGCTCGATGACGATCCCGCGCTGCACTACATGATCGGCGAGCTCTCCGAGCAGGCCGGTGACCTCGAGCGTAGCGTCGAGGGTTACCGGCGGGCAATGCAAGGATTCGACGAGAACCATGACGAAGCGAGGCAAGCGAACACCTTGGCGCGCATGGGTCAGGTGTCGATCGCTCGAGGGGACCTCGAGACCGCCCAGCGCTGGCACGAGCAGGCGCTTGCGATCGATGAGAGACTGGAGCAGAGCGAATTCTCGCTCGTTGCGCTAGCCCAGATCGATCGCCTGAGGGGTCGCTTGCGCGAGGCCGTCAGCAAGCTGATCCAAGCCTACGAGGGGTTTCGCATGACCGAGCCGAGCGTCGTCCTCGACGAGGTGGAGGCCTGCTATGACGAAGCCGAGACTGCATCAGCACGCGCCGAGATCCGCGAACAGTGGGTGCGAGCTGGTCTCGACTGGGACGTCGTCACTCCAAGCAATTGACGCGGTCGTCGACCGTCCGGCGCGGGGCGCGAGGGTTTCATCACGGTTCCAGGGGACTAGTCCCCTGGAACCGTGATGACTTGCAAAAGAACG
>JGI12210J13797_10146366_pt1 | contig 12900 bp, 8 predicted proteins | sample ElkSlonscriptome_3_FD_13797 | JGI IMG/M metagenome (IMG submission 13797)
TCAAATTTTAGAAAAAGCACTTTTTTAGCCGGTTTTCTTCTCCCACTCATCTTCCTTACCTTTTTCTGGTCTTCTACTTTCGCGCAAGATGCTGTTGACTCAACGGCTGTGGCTGCTGAAGACGCTGCGGCGGGGGGGGGAGATGATGGTAGTGGCATACCTTCTAGCCCGGAAGCTATTGCCGAAGGGGAAAGTATATTCAATAATAACTGTACGGTCTGCCATGCCATCAATCAGCAAGTAGTTGGCCCGGCTCTGGCAGGAGTAGAGGAACGTTGGGATGATTTGGGAACACTAGTTTTGTTCATCAAGAATTCTCAAAAAGTTATTCAGGGAGGTAATGAGTACGCGGTGAACTTGTATAATGAGTACAACAAAACATTGATGCCCGCCTTCTCAGACTATTCTGACGAACAGATTCTGAACATTCTAGGATACATTAAGGCTGAAGCATCTGCTCCGGCTCAAACTGCTGAAGTAGCGGACGGTGGTGTTGCCGGAGAAGGTCAAGTTGCTGCTGGTGGTGGAATTCCTTCCGGTTACCTTACGGCTATCATCATTGGTTTGATCGTAGTGTTGGTGCTAATTCTATTGGTACTGGTACTAATCATTTCAGTACTCACCCGCTTTCTGAATCAGAAGCAAGACCTGGATGATGCCGACCGGGAGATTATCAATCAGAAGGTAGACGTTCAGAAGGTAGTAAAGAGCCGTCCGTTTATCGGATTGATGCTCTTTGTTTTTCTAGCAATTACAGTAAAGTTGGTACTAGATGGACTCTACTCGGTAGGGGTACAACAGGGGTATCAGCCCAAACAGCCTATTGCCTTCTCACACTCCTTACACGCTGGGCAGTACGAAATCGAGTGTCAGTACTGCCATACCGGAGTAATGAAGGCTAAATCGGCCAACATTCCTTCAGCCAATATCTGTATGAACTGTCATCAGCAAATCAAAACTGAGTCGCCAGAAATTCAGAAGATCTACGCAGCAATTGACTTTGATCCCGAAAGCCAAACCTACGGAAACAACAAAAAGCCTATTGAGTGGGTGCGTATCCATAATTTGCCTGATCTAGCCTACTTTAACCACGCTCAGCACGTAAATGTAGGTGGCCTGGAATGCCAGACCTGCCACGGTGAAATTCAGGAAATGGAAGTAGTATATCAGGCGTCAGAACTTACTATGGGGTGGTGTATTAACTGCCACCGCGAAACCCAGGTGAATGCCAAGGACAACGCCTACTACGATAAATTACTGGAGCTTCACGATTCTGAAAATCCGAAAGAACCCATGAAAGTGGAAGATATCGGTGGATTAGAGTGTTCAAAGTGTCACTACTAATTACGACTATTTACCTTAATAAAAATCAAGTCGCCTGACGGTTCACTATTTATGAAACAAACAAAGAAGCGATACTGGAAAGGATTAGAAGAACTAAGGAACGATCCTGAATTCGTAAAACGCGCCGATAAGGAATTTCCTGAGTACCTACCGATGGATGCTCAATCCGGTAACAATGGTTCTAACTCCCGCCGTGACTTTCTAAAGATGATGGGTTTTGGTATTAGTGCGGCCACCCTGGCTGCTTGCGAAGCTCCCGTTAGAAAAGCGATTCCCTACGTAGTGAAACCAGTAGATGTTGACCCATCTATCCCTAATTACTACGCCTCTACTTATATGGATGGAGGTGATTACTGTAGTATTGTGGTGAAAACGCGCGAAGGGCGACCTATCAAAATTGAGGGTAATGATCGTTCGGCTATTACGCAGGGAGGAACCAATGCTCAAGTACAAGCCTCAGTACTATCACTCTACGATAAGCAGCGATTGCAAGGTCCAGTGATGAACGGTGAGGCCACTTCTTGGAGTGATCTGGATAATGATATCCGGCAAAAGATGCGGCAAGGAGGATCAATGGCGTTAGTGAGCTATACGGTTCTTAGCCCTACTACCCAAAAGGCTATAGATGAATTAGTAGCGGCTTACCCCGGCCTGGAGCACATTCAGTACGATCCTATTTCGGCCGATGGTATGCTGGCGGCTAACCAAGCTTCCTTTGGTAAAGCGACTTTGCCCACTTACGATTTTAGTAAGGCCGATGTTATCGTTAGTCTGGGAGCAGACTTTCTCGGTACCTGGATCGCCCCCGTTATCTATGCTAAGCAGTACGCTCAAACCCGGAAGGTAAGTCAGCAAAAGAAAAAAATGTCGCGCCACTACCAGTTTGAGACGGCACTATCCCTTTCAGGTGCTAACGCTGACTATCGTTCTCAGATTAAACCTTCACAGGAGGGTGCTGTGGTGGCGCAACTCTATAATCTCATAGCTGCCAAAGCAGGAGGTAGCCGGGTAAATGCTCCCGAAGTAGGGGATGTTAAATTTTTAGAGAAAGCCGCTACCGACCTGTTAAGCGCACGAGGGAAGTCTCTGGTTGTATCGGGATCCAATGACCCCGCAGTGCAGGGTATGATCAATGCCATTAATAACGCGCTGGGTAATTACGGAACTACATTAGATATTAACGCTCCCACCTACTACCGCAAAGGGAACAATCAGGCGATGGAGCGCATGGCGAGCCGACTGGAACAGGGACAACTAAAAGGAGTCATTTTTTACAACTGTAACCCAGTGTATGATTTCTACCAAGGAGAAGCAATCGGCAACGCAATTGCGAACGCTGGTATAAGTATTTCTACTTCTGATCGGCTGGACGAAACAACTGCGATGGTTACGCACGTTGCGCCCGATAATCATTATCTGGAATCATGGAATGACGCTATGCCGCAGCAGGGCCAGTTAAGTCTGATGCAGCCCGCCATTACGCCTATTTTTGATACTCGTCAGGCGCCAAGCTCATTCCTAACTTGGGCCAACAGTGCCGAAACCGATTATTATACATATCTACGGAACAACTGGCAGGAGACAGCTTTTACTGCCCAGAGCGATGCAGGTAATTTTGAAATGTTCTGGGATCAGGCGTTGTACGATGGAGTACTTGAAGTAGCAGCAGCTACCAGCGGAAATACTACTGAAGAAACCATGACTACCGATGGTGGCCCAGCTTCTTTTTCGGGAAATGTAAATTCTTTTGCGTCTAGCATTAGTAAAAACTACGGTAGTGCTGGAGATGGCTTGGAGCTGGTACTTTACCAAAAAATAGGAACTGGTAACGGACGGCAAGCGAATAACCCCTGGTTGCAGGAAATGCCTGACCCCATCTCTAAAGCCTGTTGGGACAACTACATTGCTATTCCTCAGAGCATGGCCCGAGAACTAGACCTAACAATGAGCGAAGGGAGAACCCGTAAAGCTCGAGTTACGGTAGGTGAGCAGTCAGTAGAACTACCGGTACTAATACAGCCCGGACAAGCTGCCGGAACAATTGGTATTGCACTAGGCTACGGCCGAACAAAAGCTGGTAAGGTTGCAGATGGTTTAGGCGTTAATGCGTATCCGATGGTAGCAAAGGTAAATGGCTACGCGGCTTATCATCAAACTGGAGTACAGTTTGAACTGTTAGGCGAAGACTATCAGATAGCTCAAACCCAAACGCAACAGACCTATATGGGGAGGGAGACCATCATCCAAGATGCGTTGCTATCTGAATATAAAGAAAATCCTAAAGCTGGTCGCTACGAGTTTAAGGTAGAAACGTACAACGGCCCCGCCGATCCCGAAGAAATATCATTGTGGAAAGGGCACAAGTACCCTAACCACCACTGGGTAATGGGCATTGATCTGAATAGCTGTATTGGCTGTGGTGCTTGCACCGTAGCTTGTCAGGTAGAAAATAATATTCCGGTAGTAGGCCGACAAGAGGTCATTAATCGCCGGGATATGCACTGGATCCGGATTGATCGCTACTACAGTAGTGATGAAGATCTCGTAGATGATCCGGATGCTACCAAATTGGAAATTGCTTCTGATAATCCGGAGGTTACTTTCCAACCTATGCTCTGTCAGCAGTGTAATAACGCACCCTGCGAAACAGTTTGCCCGGTAGCGGCCACTACGCATAGCTCAGAAGGACTGAATCAGATGACCTATAATCGCTGTATCGGGACACGCTATTGTGCCAATAACTGCCCATACAAGGTACGTCGCTTCAACTGGTTTAAGTACCACGACAACGAGCAGTTTAGTGATGTGAACATGGCCATGAACGATGATTTAGGCAAGATGGTGTTAAATCCGGATGTGACCGTGCGAGCGCGGGGTGTAATGGAAAAGTGTACGTTCTGTGTGCAGCGAATTCAGGCCGGCAAACTTGAAGCCAAGAAAGAAGGGCGTCGCCCGGTAGATGGTGATGTTAACACGGCTTGTGCAGAATCTTGCCCGACCGAAGCAATTACTTTTGGAGATTACAATGATCCAAACAGTAGCATCTCACAACTAGTTACTCAGGAAATGGATGGACGAGCCTACAACGTGCTGCACGAGATAGGAGTCAGTCCTAACATCTGGTATCTGACGAAGATCAGAAATCAGGATCAGTCAGAAGAAATGAACGCTTAATTTAAATCGATATTTATGGAAGTGACTTCCCCAGTACGTAAACCCCTAGTGACCGGTGGAAAAACCGTTCACGATGTTACGGTAGATGTTTGTCGCCGGGTGGAGGAGAAGCCGACGGTTACCTGGTTTTTAGCGGTTGCCGCGTCTTTAGGATTATTAACGATAGGATTGTACTCTGTTTTCAGAACAGTGTGGGATGGTATTGGTATGTGGGGGCTGAACAAAACGGTAGGTTGGGCCTGGGATATCACCAACTTCGTATGGTGGGTTGGTATTGGTCACGCCGGAACCCTTATTTCCGCCATTCTACTTTTATTCCGTCAGCGCTGGAGAATGTCCATTAACCGGGCTGCGGAAGCAATGACAATTTTTGCTGTAATATGCGCGGCACTATTTCCCGTACTGCACATGGGACGCCCGTGGTTGGGAGCGTACTGGGCACTACCTTTGCCTAATACGTTTGGATCTCTGTGGGTAAATTTCAATTCGCCTTTACTGTGGGATGTGTTCGCAATTAGTACATACTTCACCGTTTCGCTAGTATTCTGGTACATCGGCCTCATTCCTGATTTCGCTACAATTCGGGATCGGGCGCAAGGAATAATCTCCCGCACGGTGTACGGTGCTCTATCATTTGGCTGGAACGGCTCGGCTCGCACTTGGGAACGATACGAAGCTGTTGCTCTAATACTTGCTGGTTTGGCCACTCCGCTGGTACTTTCGGTTCACACTATCGTATCTTTTGACTTTGCCACCTCGGTAATTCCAGGTTGGCACACCACGATCTTCCCACCTTATTTTGTGGCTGGTGCCATTTTCTCTGGGTTTGCGATGGTACTCACGCTGATGCTTATCACCCGTAAGGTGTATAAACTGGAAGACTACATTACGATCAACCACATTGAGATGATGAATATTATCATCATCGTAACGGGGTCAATTGTAGGGGTTGCTTACATTACTGAGTTGTTCATGGCTTGGTACTCTGGAGTGGAATATGAGCAGTACGCATTTCTGAATCGGGCTACGGGGCCTTACTGGTGGGCATACTGGACGATGATGACCTGTAACGTAGTATCACCTCAGCTATTCTGGATCAAGAAAATTAGAACCAGTATTGTTGCTACCTTTATCCTTTCTATTGTAGTAAACATTGGAATGTGGTTCGAGCGATTTGTAATCATTGTAACTTCACTACACCGCGACTATCTGCCCTCATCTTGGGCGATGTTTCAACCCACTATTTACGATTTAGGTGACTACTTATTTAGTATTGGTCTATTTTTCACGCTGTTCTTCCTATTTGCTAAGTTCTTTCCAGTAATTAATATGGCGGAAGTGAAGAGTATCATCAAGGCAACCGGTGAGAAAGAGCCTACTATGCGAGAGTCGCAGACCACCACTCAGTCAGTGGAAGAAATGACTCCTACCACTTCCAAAAACTAATATTATGACCGCAGGAAATAAATTTTTAGTTGGTGTTTTTGACGATGACGATGTATTGCTGAACGCGGTAACTAAAGTGCGCGAATCAGGTATCCGAATACACGAATGTTATACTCCCTTTCCAGTACACGGCTTGGGGGATGCGTTAGGATATAAACGATCAAAACTGCCTATCGCTGCTTTCTTATTCGGTGTGCTGGGAACTTCCCTAGCTCTACTCATGCAATTCTACATGATGGGAATTGACTGGCCAATGATTATCGGCGGAAAGAACTATACCTCTATTCCTACGTTTTTTCCGGTAACTTTTGAGCTAACGGTACTATTATCAGCTCTAGGGATGGTCGGTACATTTATGATTATCAGTGATCTGCGCCCCTACGGAAAAGCCAAGATATTTGACCTTCGGGCCACCGATGATAAGTACATCATGGCAATTGACCTAGCTAAAAATAGGATTGATACTGCCGAAATTAAGCAGACTTTAGTAGCAGCTGGTGCAGTAGAAGTAAACGAAAAGCATAACTAAAAATATGAAGCGATACTTAGTATACTGTTTATTTGTAGCGGTTATAGGTTTAGCAGCTTGTGAAGCTCAGGGAGATTTTACCGGATTGGAGTACGCCCCCCAGATGTATCACACTACTCCCTATGAGCCATTAACTCAGATCACTAATGCTGACGAAGGGGCTTGGCTAAGTTCACTGGATAATGGGGTAGGGGAATTCTACAACTCAAATCCCTATAACCCCTACCGGATGAACTCACGGGTACCTCCGGCTAACACAGTTCGCCGGAATTCTGATGATTTCCTGCCCTACCGCATTCCAGCCGATAGTATTGAGCTAGCCTCCCGAATCCTGACCAACCCAATAGACTCGACCGAAGCAGTACTAGCCGAAGGAAGAACTTTGTACACCAAATTTTGCTACCCTTGTCATGGGGGAGCGGGTCAGGGTAATGGGCCGGTCGCGGAAGTTTATTTGGGCGTGCCGGCTTATAATAAAGGGCGGTACCGCGACATGACCGAAGGGCATATATTCCATACAATCACTTGGGGTAGAGGTCGTATGAACGCCCACGGTTCCCAAATGGATATTGCCGAACGATGGAAAATTGTACGGTACGTGCAAACTTTGCAACAACAATAAACAGATTAAATTAAGCGTATGGCGACTCACTCGACCACAGAAAATGTACAGGAAGAATACTTCCAGTTTACCAGTGGTATAAAAAAACAACTCACAATTATTGGTGCAGTAGGAGCTGTATTATTTATAGTAGGTGCGCTTTACCTCATGATTTGGGGCGGAGGTCACGAAGCTGAAGTTGCCGGGGCCGCTGCTGAAGGAGCTCATTCCGGGGAAGGACATAGCGAGTTCCATTGGTACGAACGGCTGTTTACTAACTTTTGGATAAACAATGTATACTTCACTGGCTTAGCCGTTATTGGCTTATTCTTCGTAGCCTTTCAATACGCCGCCCAAGCGGGATGGTCAGCTGCAATTAAACGTATTCCCGAAGCCTTTGGGGCCTGGCTACCGTATGCCGGGGTGCTGATGCTGGTCGTGTTTGTAGTAGCATGGTTGGCGCATAGTAACCTATTTCACTGGACCCACAGTTATCTATACGATGAGAGCGACCCCCGTTACGATTATATCATCGCCGGTAAGCAAGCATATTTGAATATTCCTTTCTACTTAGGTAGGATGGTACTTTACTTCGCACTTTGGTACCTGATGTACCGCTACATTCGCAAAGAATCGCTGGCGGAAGACAAGTTAGGCGGAGTAAGCCACTTTCATAAGATGGTTAAGTACTCTACCATCTTCATCATCATATTTGCTGTAACCTCTTCTACCTCTGCCTGGGATTGGGTGCTGTCTATTGATACCCATTGGTTTAGTACTATGTTTGGGTGGTACGTTTTTGCTAGCTGGTTTGTATCTGGACTGGCCGCAATCACTTTGATGGTGGTTTTATTACGGGAGGCCGGCTACTTAACAATCATTAATTCTAGCCACCTGCATGACCTAGGAAAATTTGTGTTTGCGTTCAGCATTTTCTGGACTTACGTATGGTTTAGCCAGTTCCTTTTAATCTACTACGCCAACATTCCTGAAGAGACAATTTACTTCGTAGAAAGGTTAAGTAGCGACTATTATTCGCCCATCTTTTTCATTAACCTTATCATGAACTTCTTCTTTCCCTTCCTGGTTTTTATGACAAGAGATTCCAAACGACATACAATAATCATAAAGGTCGTTTGTACCATCGTGCTAGTCGGGCACTGGTTGGACTTTTACCTAATGGTAACCCCTGGAGTCTTAAAGGAAAACGGAAGCTTTGGTATTCTAGAAATAGGGCTGGCGATGGTTTACTTATCCGCCTTCCTGTTCGTTGTGCTAGGTAATTTAGCCAAAGCACCATTGGTGGCTCGTAACCATCCTATGTTGCAAGAAAGTTTACATCATCATACTTAATAGATAGATAAATCAAAGGATATGATCCAGTTTTTGATAGCAGTTGGAGTAGTTCTATTTGTAGTAGTCCTCTTTACTATTCTGAGGATACTCAAATTGTTGAATGTTGCGCGCGGTACCGATAAAAAGCAGACCTCTACCGGTAATAAGGTAAATGCCATGCTATTTATGGTTTTTCTTATTGTGATGGGTGGATTAATGGTTTGGTACTCAGTCGGGGAGTTTGACAAATATGATCCTGCTGTAGCTTCAGAACACGGAGTGGTTACCGACCGGCTGTTTTGGATTACGATGGCCGTTACTGGTTTCATCTTTATTCTAACCCACATTTTGTTATTCTACTTCTCGTACCGCTATCAGTATAAAGAAACGAGCAAAGCGCTGTTTTATCCTGATAATAGTAAGTTAGAAGTTATCTGGACCGTTATTCCGGCAATAGTGCTTTCTGTTCTAGTTTTTTCCGGCTGGAAAGCCTGGACCGATATCACGGCAAAAGCCCCGGACGATTCAGAGATTATTGAAATAATGGGTTACCAGTTTGCCTGGACCGTTCGCTATCCGGGAACCGATGAGCGGTTGGGAGAGTACGATTATCGCCTAATTGATGCCCAGAATATTTGGGGTATGGACTTTACCGACAAGGCATCCTTCGATGATCTTACCGTATCTTCCGGTGAATTTTACATACCCAAAGGTAAACCGGTATTGCTTAAAATAAGAGCCAGAGACGTACTGCACAGTGTATACATCCCGGAGTTCAGGCTGAAACAAGACGCAGTTCCTGGCATGCCCACGCGCTTTTGGTTTAATGCAACCAAAACCACTGAAGAGATGCGAGAAGAATTAGGTGATCCGGATTTCAACTACAATGTATTTTGTACGGAAGTTTGCGGACGCGCCCATTTCTCTATGCGACTGCGATTTGTAGTTGTTGAACCCGACGAGTACGAAGCTTGGAAGGCAGAGAGAAAACCTTGGCTACAGGGCAACCCCGATTATCTGGCAAAAGTACCTAGCGACTTAAAAGATCTAGCGATGGTAAGTGCCGGTATTGAGGAACAAAACAAAGTAGAAGTAGAGACGATTAATTAAGAGAAAGCTTATAATTAAAAAGGTTATGGCAACGGCAAATATTGAACACGCAGTAGAGCACGATCACGCACACGACGAAGAGCACCACCAAGGTAATTTTATTACCACGTATATATTCAGTCAAGATCACAAAATGATTGCCAAGCAGTACCTAATTAGTGGTATTCTTTGGGCATTTTTGGGAGGGCTACTTTCAATTATCTTCCGATTACAACTTGGTTTCCCAGAGATGGATATGAGCTTTCTGAAGCCAATCTTAGGCGGATGGATCTCTGAAACCGGAAGCCTTGATCCTGAATTTTATCTGGCATTGGTTACGATGCACGGTACCATTATGGTATTCTTCGTGCTAACGGCTGGCCTGAGTGGTACATTTAGTAACTTCCTGATTCCTTTACAGATCGGAGCGCGAGATATGGCCTCGGGTTTTATGAATATGCTATCATACTGGTTCTTTTTCTTGGCCAGTATGATTATGCTCTCTTCCTTGTTTCTAGAGACGGGGCCGGCGGCGGGTGGTTGGGTAGTTTACCCTCCACTAAGTGCATTGCCCCAGGCCATTCAGGGTTCCGGTATGGGAATGACTTTGTGGCTGGTAGCCATGGTATTTTTCATCGCCTCTACATTATTGGGTGGTATCAACTACATTACTACCATCATCAACCTGCGAACTAAAGGTATGTCGTTTGCCCGACTACCGCTTACTATCTGGGCTTTCTTCCTGACAGCAATAATTGGACTGCTATCATTTCCGGTGCTTGTTGCTGCGGCACTTCTGTTAGTTTTTGACCGAAGTTTTGGTACTAGCTTTTACCTATCAGAAATATTCATCAACGGAGAGGCTCTCCCGAATGTTGGAGGTAGCCCAATATTATATCAGCACTTATTCTGGTTCTTGGGTCACCCTGAAGTGTACATCGTACTGCTTCCGGCTCTAGGAATCACCTCAGAAATTATTGCTACCAACTCTCGTAAGCCGATTTTCGGATACCGAGCAATGGTTGGTTCTATGCTAGGGATTACTATTCTTTCGTTCGTAGTGTGGGCGCACCACATGTTTGTGTCAGGACTGAATCCATTTCTGGGTTCTATCTTCATGTTCCTGACATTGATTATTGCCGTGCCTTCGGCGGTAAAAGTATTTAACTACCTGACTACGCTCTGGAAAGGAAATATTCGCTTTACTACGGCGATGATGTTCTCCATCGGACTGGTGTCGGTATTTATATCGGGTGGTCTGACAGGAATATTCTTGGGTAACTCCGCTATTGATATTCAGCTCCACGATACCTATTTTGTTGTGGCGCACTTTCACTTGGTAATGGGTAGCGCTTCGTTCTTCGGACTGATGGCTGGGGTTTATCATTGGTTTCCGAAAATGTTCGGTAGGATGATGGATAAAGGTTTAGGCTATGTCCATTTCTGGCTAACTTTTGCTGGGATATATCTGGTATTCTTCCCGATGCACTACATTGGTATTGCTGGTTTCCCTCGTCGTTACTATTCATTTACTACGTTTGATCCATTTGGGGCATTTACTGATTTAAATATGTTTATCAGTATTGCAGCGATCTTAACCTTCTTTGGCCAACTTGTTTTCGCTTACAACTTCTTCAACAGTATTTTCCGCGGACGACTGGCACCGTTGAATCCTTGGAAGTCAAATACGCTGGAGTGGACTACGCCCCGCAATCCCGGACACGGAAACTGGCCCGGAGAAATTCCTACGGTTTACCGCTGGCCTTACGATTATAGTAAGCCAGGAGCCCCCGAAGACTACATACCACAGACAGTTCCATTTTCCGAAACACCGGAATCCAACCTGTCTTATGAAAACGAAATGATTGGAATTGAGCGGGAAGGTGAAAAGACTGAAAAAATGGATGAACCCAGCGCCAAGTAGATTATTACCTAGACTTAGTGTAGCTACCCTGGTAGCAGTTTATCTGCTAATCCTAGTCGGTGGTATTGTACGAAGTACTGGTTCTGGTATGGGCTGTCCTGATTGGCCAAAATGCTTCAATAGTTGGGTGCCTCCCACGGAGGTGTCCCAACTTCCCGGCAACTACAAGGAAACTTACGCTCAGAAGCGAGCCGAAAAAAATAGCCGCTTTACTGCTTACCTGGAGAAGTTAGGATTTAAGCAATTGTCTAACGAAGTTAGAAACGATAAGTCGATTCTAGTGGAGGAAGATTTTAATGCTATTAAAACCTGGATAGAGTACGTGAATCGCCTAATAGGAGCGGTCATCGGTCTGCTTATTTTTGCTACATTTCTTGCTTCACTACAGTACTGGAACACTGACCGTAGCTTAGTTTGGGTATCGGCTGCCGCCGTAATTTTAGTAGGATTTCAGGGTTGGATTGGCTCAATCGTGGTATCAACGAATCTGCTTCCCGGCATGATTACCTTTCATATGTTGCTGGCCTTGATTATTGTCAGCTTACTTATTTACGTTGCCTTCCGCGCTCAACCCTCAAATGGATACAAAGAAATCATATTGCCTAAAGTAGATTTTATTCAACTTAATACTCTGCTGGTAGTGCTTGTACTTCTTACTCTAGGGCAGATTTTACTGGGTACCCAAGTGCGGGAATCGGTAGATATTGTTGCCAAAGAGTTAGGGGAAAGCCAGCGTCAGGATTGGATAGCGTCTCTGGGAAGTGTTTTCAATTGGCACCGCTCATTGTCGTTTATCGTTATTGCTGCCCATTTGTGGTTAGCAGCTACGATGTATCAATGTTTTGGTCTGAGCGGAAACTTAACGAAGTGGAGTTTGGTATTAGTAATAACTATTGGTATGGAGGTGATCTCCGGAGGAATTATGGCTTATTTTGGAATTCCTAGGGTAGCCCAGCCTGTCCATTTACTACTGGCTACGGTGGCTTTTGGAATACAGCTGTTTCTGTTAATGAAACTCAATCTAAGTCAGTCTGCAAGACCAAACTTAACTGAAGAAATCCAGGAATATGCAAGCTACTAAGAAAGTTGAATTAACTGACATCTGGAGTGAGAAGTTGCGAAGCTACACTGAGCTGTTAAAAGTTCGTTTATCCATGTTGGTAGCATTCTCATCGGGCTTTGGGTTTGTATTAGCAACGTTGGGCAGCATAGACTGGCTACAACTGGCTATTCTGTTAGTAGGTGGATTTTTACTATCAGGCGCCTCTTCAACCGTAAATCAGATTATCGAGCAAGATTTTGATAAGCTGATGTCTCGTACGAAGAATCGTCCCTTACCTACCGGACGAGTAAGTGTTTCAGAAGCAATAGGGGTAGCACTCATAACCGGAGGATTGGGGATGCTATTGCTGGCTCAATTCACCAACCCACTCACAACAGGGTTGGCATTTCTTTCTT
>JGI12210J13797_10391015_pt1 | contig 12900 bp, 10 predicted proteins | sample ElkSlonscriptome_3_FD_13797 | JGI IMG/M metagenome (IMG submission 13797)
TCTTCTCGAAGGATGCGATCATCGAAGCGGTCGGCCACTCGCATATCGCCGGCGCAGGGTTGGCGACCCTGCTTCTGACGCTGGGTGCCTTCGTCACCGCGCTCTACAGCTTCCGGATGTACTTCTTGGTGTTCCACGGAGAGCCGCGGATGGACGAGCATACCCGTTCGCACCTGCACGAGACGCCCTGGGTGGTGACGGCCCCATTGATCGCGCTCGCAATCCCGTCCGTGTTCATCGGCTGGTATACGGTGGAGCCGCTATTGGTGCAGAACTGGCTTGGCAGTGCGATTTACGTCAAGCCTGAGCACGACACCTTGCATTACCTGGCCGAGCACTGGCATGGACAGCGCGAGTTCATCCGCCACGGAATGCAGGCTGCGCCATTTTGGATGGCGATGGGGGGGCTGGTGCTCGCGGCCTATATCTGGTGGTTCCGGCATCAGCGGGACCCCGGAATCGATGCCGAACTGCAGCGGCGCGGAGGCTGGGTCACGCGCATGCTGCAGGACAAGTACGGGTTCGATGAGTTCAATCAGCGGGTCTTCGCCAACGGCGGCCTCCGCTTCGGGCGTTTCCTCTGGACCCGCAGCGATCAGCGCTTCATCGACGGCGCGATCGTGAACGGCTCGGCGCGTGCGGTTGGGTGGCTCGCCGGCCGCGTGCGACATCTGCAGAGCGGCATGCTCTACCACTATGCCTTCGCGATGATCGTCGGCCTCGTGGTCTTGTTGACCCTGTTCGTGACCCTCTGATTAGCGGGAGAGGCGGCGCATGTTATTGGAATTCCCCTGGCTCTCGCTGGTGATCTGGCTGCCGATTGTCGGTGGCATCGCAGTCATTGCGAGCGGTGATCAGGATGCCGACCTCACCAAGCGCATCGCGCTCTGGGTCGCGCTGCTGACCTTTGCGGTCAGCGTGCCGCTGTGGCTCGGCTTCGACGCCTCCACCGCCGAGATGCAGTTCGTCGAGCGCTCGAGCTGGATACCGGCATTCGGGATCGACTACTACCTCGGTATCGACGGCATCTCGATGCCGCTGATCCTGCTGACGACCTTTATCACGATCTTCGTGATCATCGCCGGCTGGGACGTGATCCAGTATCGGCCGTCGCACTACATGGCCGCCTTCCTGATTATGGAAGGGATCATGGTCGGGGTCTTTTCGGCCCTCGACGCGATCCTGTTCTACTTCTTCTGGGAGGCGATGCTGATCCCGATGTTCATCATCATCGGGGTTTGGGGCGGACCGAACCGGGTCTATGCGACCATCAAGTTCTTTCTGTACACCTTCTTCGGATCGGTGTTCATGCTGGTCGCGCTGATCTATCTGTACTTCAAGACCGGCAGCTTCGACATCCTCGGGTTCCACGCCGCGCCGCTCGGGATGATGGCACAGGTTCTGATCTTCATCGCGTTCCTGTTGGCGTTCGCCGTCAAGGTGCCGATGTTCCCGGTGCACACTTGGCTGCCCGACGCGCACGTCGAAGCGCCGACCGGCGGATCGGTGATCCTGGCCGCGATCATGCTGAAGATCGGCGGCTACGGCTTCCTGCGCTTCAGCCTGCCGATCACGCCCGACGCCAGCGCGCAGCTCGACTGGCTGATCATCGCGATGTCGCTGATCGCCGTGATCTACATCGGGCTCATCGCGCTGGTGCAGCAAGACATGAAGAAGCTGATCGCCTATTCGTCGATCGCGCACATGGGTTTCGTGACCCTGGGCTTCTTCATCGTCTTCGCGATCTTCCAGCGCGCCGAGACTGCCGGCGCGGTGATGGGGATCGAAGGCGGCATGGTGCAGATGATCTCGCACGGGTTCATCTCCGGCGCGCTCTTCCTCTGTGTCGGGGTGCTCTATGACCGCATGCACACCCGCGAGATCTCGGCCTACGGTGGCGTGATCAACAGCATGCCCTGGTTCGGGGCCTTCATGGTCTTCTTCGCCATGGCGAATGCTGGGCTGCCTGGTACCTCCGGGTTCGTCGGCGAGTTCATGGTGATCCTGGCCAGCTTCCGCGCCGACTTCTGGTTCGCATTCCTGGCCGCGACCACGCTGGTGCTCGCCGCGGCCTTCACGCTCTGGCTGGTCAAGCGGGTGGTCTTCGGCGAGGTGAAGAACGATCAAGTCGCTCAGCTCAAGGACCTCAACCGCCGCGAGGCACTCAACCTCGGCGTTCTCGCCGCCGCGACGCTGGCCATCGGCATCTGGCCGAAGCCCTTGGTGGATGTGATGGAGCCGACCATCGAAAACCTGGTGCAGCAGATTCAGGTCAGCAAGCTGCCCGAGCCTGATGCCGCGACTGTTCCGCCGGTCGTCGGCCTTCAGCCCTAATGGACCCCGCCATGACGACGCACATGCCTTCGATTGCTTCTTCACTGGTGGCGATCCTGCCGGAACTGGTGATCCTCGTGACCGCCTGTACGGTACTGGTCGCCGATCTCTACACGCGCGAGGACCAAAAAGAGAGCAACCATAGCCTGACCTTGGCCGGGTTGGTTGCGGCGCTCTTCGCGGTCGGTCTCGTCGGCGGCGGCAGCGCGAGCTTTGCCTTCACCGAGAGCTTCGTGCGCGATCCGATGAGCGACCTGCTCAAGGGTGCGATCTTGGTCGTGACGGTGCTGACCTTCGTCTACGCGAAGGACTACATGCGCGAGCGCGACATGTGGGTTGGCGAGTACCACGTACTGCTCCTGTTCGCAGTCCTGGGCGCAATGATCATGGTCTCGGCGAACGGGTTCCTGACGCTCTATCTCGGCCTCGAGCTGCTCTCGCTGTGCCTGTATGCATTGGTCGCGTTCGATCGCGACTCGAAGCAGGGCGCCGAGGCGGCGATGAAGTATTTCGTGCTCGGAGCACTGGGTTCGGGGATGCTGCTCTACGGGATCTCGATGCTCTATGGGGCGGCCGGCGGGTTTGCGTTCGCCGATGTCGCTGCGGCCGTCGCGAGCCAGGGCAACGGCGACCAGATCCTCGTCTTCGGGCTCGTGTTCGCGTTGATCGGTATTGCGTTCAAGTTCGGCGCAGTGCCCTTCCACATGTGGCTGCCCGATGTCTATCAGGGGGCACCGACCTCGATCGTGCTGTTCCTGTCGAGCGCACCGAAGATCGCCGCGTTCGCGATGGCGGCCCGGATTCTGATCGAGGGCCTGAACGGCCTGCAGACGGACTGGGGCGACATCCTCGTCATCCTGGCGGTGTTGTCGCTAGCGTTGGGCAACGTGGTCGCGATCGCACAGCAGAACATCAAGCGGATGCTGGCCTACTCGACGATCTCGCACGTCGGTTTCATCTTCCTCGGGCTGCTCGCCGGCACGCAGCAGGGGTATGCGTCGGCGATGTTCTACTCGGTCGTCTACGCGCTGATGTCGGCTGGTGCGTTCGGCGTGCTGCTGATGATGTCCTACCGGGCGCAGGACGTGCAGAACATCGACGACCTCAAGGGGCTATCCGATCGTGATCCCTGGCTGGCGGCGATGATGGCGCTGATCATGTTCTCGATGGCCGGCGTGCCACCGATGGTCGGCTTCATCGCCAAGCTGATGGTGCTCGAGGCGGTGGTCGCCCAAGGGATGGTGTGGCTGGCAATTGTCGCGGTCGTGTTTTCGATCATCGGCGCCTTCTACTACCTGCGCGTCGTCAAGATGATCTACTTCGACAAACCGGTGGCCGATCTCCCAGTTACCACGAACGCGAGTGCACGGGTCGCGATCACCGTGAACGGTGCGTTGATTCTGCTGCTCGGGATGTATCCCGCGGCGCTGTTCTCGCTCTGCCAGAAGGCGTTTCCGATCTAGCCCGGAACCCGCGGCCGCGGCCCGTTACCGCTGGCACGGTCCCTATGGGAGCGCCCCTTGTTGGGCTCCCTCCGGACCGCTCCCAAAGCCAACCCCGGAGTCAGCGCTGAAGCCAGCCCGGCGCGCGGTGATCATCCGCGCTGAAGGCGCGAGGGAGAGGGGACAAAGCCCTGGGGGGCCACTGGCGCCGTTCTCGGTGCGCCAGCGAGTGTCTCGAGGACGCGGTCAGACGAACCGCTTCAGGATCGCCTGGGTCTCGTCGGTGGAGAGACGCGGGCCGAGGCTGGTCACAAGCTCGGCGGACGCGGCCGAGGCCAGGTCGCCGGCGCGCTTGTGGTCCCATCCCTGCGTGAGTCCGTACAGGAAAGCCCCGGCGAACATGTCACCGGCGCCGACCGTGTCGACAGGCTCGACCTTGACAGGGTCGATGTCGATTAGCTGGCTGCCGTCCCAGATCAGCGCGCCTTTCGGTCCGCGGGTGATCGCGAATTCCTTCGACAGGGTCTTCAGGTAGGCGACCGCTTCGTCTAGATTATCGGACTCGGCCATCCCCATTGCCTCTTCCTCGTTGGCGAAGATCAGGTCGACGCCGTCGCCGATCATCTCTTTGAGCCCGTCCTTGAAGAAGCGGACCATGTTCGGGTCGGAGAGTGAGAGGGCGGTGCGCACACCGCCGTGCTCGGCCGCCTTGCGGGCCTCGATCGCCGCGACGCGCGCGGTATCGGAAGTGACCAGATAGCCCTCGGTGTAAAACCATTTCGCCGCATGCAGCGCCTTCACCTCGACCTCGTGGACCGAGAGGTTGCCGCTGATGCCGAGATAGGTGCACATGGTCCGGTCGGAGTCTGGCGTGACCAGGACGACGCAGCGGCCTGTGTCACCCTTCTCGAAAAAGGTCCCCTGCAGGCAGTCGACACCGCCGTCGCGCAGGTCCTTCATGTAGAAATGGCCGAGCTCGTCGTCGGCGACCTTGCACGCGTAGTAGCCGCTGCCGCCGAGCTGGCTCAGCGCGATGACAGAGTTCGCGGCGGAGCCGCCGGAGCCGCGCTGATGATGATGCTCGCGAAGGTGCTCCATGATGCGCAGCTGATGGGCCTCGTCGACCAGGGTCATCACGCCCTTGTCGATGTGCAGATGCTTAAGGTCATCGGGGCTGACCTCGTATTCCATATCCACCAAGGCGTTTCCGAGGGCGTAAACGTCGTAAGAACTCATAATCGACCTTTAATTGCTTCGACAGTGTCCATTGTCGCAGATAATGCACAAGGGTTTCGACCGGGCCGCCGCCGGGGGCTCCCGACGCGTCTTGAGCTCAGGCCGTTGCGGAGGGCAGGGTGCCGCGATCACTACCGATAGTCGTTGCCTACCTGGGGGTGGTCCTGATCTGGTCCACGACCCCGCTGGCGATCAAATGGTCGAGCGAAGGCGCCGGGGTCTTGTTCGGTGCGGCGTCACGGATGGCGCTCGGGCTCGTCTTCTGTGTTCTGGTGCTGACCCTGCTGCAGCGCACATTGCCCTGGCATCCGGACGCGCGCCGCACCTATCTGGCCGGAGGGCTTGGAATCTGGGGCGCGATGAGCGCGACCTACTGGGCCTCGCAGTTCATTCCATCCGGATTGATGTCGGTACTCTTCGGTCTCACGCCGGTCGTCACCGGCCTGCTGGCCGCGCTGCTGCTCGGCGAGCGGGCGCTGACGCCGACGCGCCTGCTTGGACTCGCCTTCGCGTTGACGGGCCTCGCGCTGATGTTTCTACCGGGGCTGCTGACGACGGCGCCCGCAGGCGACGCGGGTTGGGAAGGGACGGCCGCCGCTGCAACCGGGCTCGGTGTCGCCGGGATGCTGATTGCGGTGCTGGTCCACTCGGCGAGCGCGGTTTGGGTCAAGCGCATCGGCGCCAAGCTGCCGGCGCTCGAAACCACGACCGGCGCGCTCCTGGTGGCGGTGCCGTTGTTCACGCTGAGCTGGCTGCTGCTCGAACCGGCGTGGCCTTTCCCGCTGGAGGCGAAAGCCGCGTGGTCCATCCTCTACTTGGCGTTGGCCGGCTCGGTAGTGGCGTTCTCGCTCTACTACCACCTGCTGCGTCACCTCTCGGCCAGCCGGGTCGCGTTGATTCCATTGATTACGCCCCTGCTTGCGCTCGCGCTCGGTCACTGGCTGAATGCGGAAGCCTTCAGTCTGCGGGAGATCCTCGGCAGCCTGCTGATCCTCCTCGGCCTGAGCTTCTGGCAATGGGGCGTGCAAATGCAGCGTCTGCTATTGCGACAACTGAACCGGCGTCGGCTCGTTCGATGACGACGAGCGCATTGCGATGGCAACGGTCGTTGTGCTGCCGCCGGGGCTCGGCGCGAGGCGAACGTCGTCCGGCCCGGCCGATCATTTTGGCTTACCGTGTGAGCGCTCTGTCGGCCCGTCGCTGGGACCGGCCGTAAGCGCGCCCTCGCGGGGCGTGCGACTCGGGACTCTCGCAGCCGTGCAGTCGCCGTCAGCCCTTTTTGTCGAGATGCTCAGCCAGGTAGAGCCAGGTATCGATGACGGTGTCGGGGTTGAGCGAGACGCTTTCGATGCCCTCTTTGACCAGCCAATCGGCGAAGTCGGCGTGGTCCGATGGACCTTGACCGCAGATGCCGACGTACTTGCCCTGCTTGCGGCAGGCCTGGATCGCCATCGAGAGCATCGCCTTTACGGCGGGATCGCGCTCGTCGAAGTCGGCGGCGACCAAGCCCGAGTCGCGGTCGATGCCGAGGGTCAGCTGGGTCATGTCGTTGGAGCCGATCGAGAAGCCATCGAAGTAGTCGAGGAACCGCTCGGCGAGGACCGCGTTCGAGGGGATCTCGCACATCATGATCAGCTTGAGCCCGTTCTCGCCGCGCTTCAGCCCCTGCTCGGCCAGCGCGTCGGTGACGGCCTTGGCCTGATTCAGCGTGCGCACGAACGGGATCATGATCTGCAGGTTGGTCAGCCCCATCGTGTCGCGCACGAAGCGCAACGCCTCGCACTCCATCTCGAAGCACTCGCGGAAGTTGTCGGCGACATAGCGGCCGGCGCCGCGGAAGCCGATCATCGGGTTCTCTTCCTCGGGCTCGTAGCGTGGTCCGGCGATCAGGTTCGCGTACTCGTTGGACTTGAAGTCGGACATCCGGATGATCACCGGATGCGGCGCGAAGGTTGCGGTAAGGGTTGCGATGCCTTCGGCGAGGCGCATCACGAAGAACTCGCGCGGGCTCGGATAGGCGCTGATGCGCGGCGCAATCTCGGCCTTCAGATCCTCGGGCAGCTGATCGAACTCGAGCAGCGCCTTCGGGTGGATGCCGATGGTGTTGTTGATGATGAACTCGAGCCGAGCAAGGCCGACGCCAGCGTTTGGAATCGACGCGAAGCCGAAGGCGCGCTCCGGGTTGCCGACGTTCATCATGACCTTGACCGGAACCTCGGGCATCTTCTCGAGCTCGACCCTCTTGTGCTCGAAGGCCAGTTCGCCGTCATAGATGTAACCGGTATCGCCCTCGGCACAGGAGACTGTGACCTCCTGACCGTCGGCGATCCTGTCCGTTGCGTCGTTGCAGCCGACGACCGCCGGGACGCCGAGCTCTCGGGCGATGATGGCGGCATGACAGGTACGCCCGCCGCGGTTGGTGACGATCGCGGCGGCCCTTTTCATCACCGGCTCCCAGTCCGGATCGGTCATGTCGGTGACCAGGACGTCCCCGGCCTCGACCTGATGCATGTCGCGGATTGAGCTGACGACGCGCGCCTTGCCGGCGCCGATGCGCCCGCCGATGCTGCGTCCGGTGGCCAGCACATTGCCGGTGTCCTTCAAGCGGAAACGCTCGACGACCTGGCCGGTGCGGCTCTGCACCGTCTCCGGACGCGCCTGCACGATGTAGAGTTCACCGTCGATCCCGTCCTTGGCCCATTCGATGTCCATCGGGCGCTTGTAGTGCTGCTCGATCAGCACGGCCTGTTTGGCGAGGGCCTCGATCTCGGCATCGGTGATGGAGAACCGTTCGCGCAGCTCGGCCGGTGTCTGCTCGGTGCGAACGGGCTCGCGACTCCCGGGCTCCGCGAAGACCATGCGCATGGCCTTGTCTCCGATGCTGCGGCGCAGGATCGCCGGTCGACCAGCGGCCAGCGTCGGCTTGTGCACATAGAACTCGTCGGGGTTCACCGCGCCCTGAACGACCATCTCGCCGAGGCCGACGCTGGCGGTGATAAAGACCGCTCCGTCATAGCCGGACTCGGTGTCCAGCGTGAACATGACGCCGCTGGCCGCGAGATCGCTGCGCACCATGCGCTGGATGCCGGCCGAGAGCGCGACCTCGGCGTGCGTGAATCCCTTATGAACGCGATAGGAGATCGCGCGATCGTTGTAGAGCGACGCGAACACCTCCTTGATGGCCCGCTTGACGTTGTCCAGGCCATGGATGTTGAGAAAGGTTTCCTGCTGACCGGCGAACGAGGCATCGGGCAGGTCCTCGGCGGTTGCCGACGAGCGCACCGCCCAGGTGGTGTCCGCTGCGCTTCCGGTATTCTCGGCGAGCGCGGCGTAGGCGTCTTCGATGGACCGATCGAGCTCGGGCTGGAAGGGCTGCTCGATGATCCAGCGGCGGATGCGTGGGCCGGCGGCGCTGAGCGCGGCGATGTCATCGACGTCCAACGCGTCCAGCTCCGACGCGATGCGCGCGGCCAGGCCATCGACGGCGAGAAAGTCGCGATAGGCCTGCGCAGTAGTCGCAAAACCGCCCGGGACGCGGACTCCGAGCCCGGTCAGATGCTGGATCATTTCGCCGAGCGAAGCGTTCTTGCCGCCGACGACGGCGACGTCGTCCATTCCCAGCTCGCTCAGCCAACGCACATAATCTGTCATTCTCCGGTTGCCTCCAAGCCGCCAAAACAAAACACTATAGTCGATGCGGCAATAGGGGTTTGTGCGGTGCATCAATCGGCCGCGTCCAGAGCGGCACGCATGAACGCGGCTGCTGTCACCTCAACGCGGGCGACGCTTCCGCGCATCGAGTATTTAAGCGATTGGATTCGTTGATATTCGAGGCGGACTCGCCGCTCTTCAGATGCAGGCGGGGCCGAGACTCGGGGCCTAACCCGCGCACTGACGAAAAAAGGCGCCCGGAGGCGCCTGTTGCAGCGTTGGCAATGGTCTCGAAAACGGAGGTCAGGGCTTCACGGTCGTGAGTCCGACGCTTGCCCAGTCCTGCATCCCGCCCCGATACCACTTCAGCTTGTGGACCGGGTAGCCGTGCTCGACGAGCGTCTTGAGGTTCGCAGTCGACTGCGGGCACCAGATCCCGTTGCAGAACAGCACCAAGGTCTTCGCCTTGTCGAAGCTCCACTCGCCGCTTTGCGGGTCCTGATTGGCGCCGAACTCATCGGCCAGTATGTGCACAAAACCTTCCGCCTCGGCTGGTGTCTCGAAGGTGCCCGCGGTATCGGTGTTGATCTTGTTCCAGGGGACGTTGACCGAGCCGGGGATGGTGCCGCGCATGACCCAATCCGGAGTGCGCGAATCCACCACCATGATCGACTCGTCGCCCTGGTGGATGCGGTGCAGATAGTCCAGCACCTCGAGCTCGCCGACCGTATCGACGCCGGGGATCGGTTGCATCGGCTGCACGCAGAAAGGCGGACAGCCGCGGTCGGTCTTCTGGAAGATCTCGGGAAGGGTGGCATCGCGGTCATGGCCGCGCGTGACGGTCACGGTCTCGCCGTCGTCGGTGACCTCGACGCTCTCGATCATTGGCGTGATCTTATTGTCGGCGGCAATCGTTGCGGCCCCGAAAAGCAGCAAGGGGGCGGTGGCGAGCAGGGTGTAACGGGTTCTCATTGATGACTCTCCTCTCACTGGCGGATGGGAATGGGCTTAACCGGATCGAGCGCGAGCGTGCTCAGTTGGCCGCTTCGCGCATGTACTCCGGCATGTCGGCGTCCCTCTCGGCCAGCGCCTGCTCGTAACCTCTCTCGGCTTGGAACTTCGCCGCGCTCGCGGCTTCGATCGCCTTATCGAATTCGCCGGCCCCCATGAAGGTCTCGGCACTCTTGATCATCGAGCCGACATCGCGCCACTCGCCTCCGACCTCGGCGGCCTTCTGGCGAGCCGCTTCTGCCGCTGCGATCATGGACTCGGCCGCTGCAGCCTTGTCTTCCTCCAGATCCACTTCTCCGCCGGCGACCTTCATCGCGAACTCGTCCTGGCGCATCGCCCAGTACGCATACTGGCGTGCGCGGGTGTACTGGCGGGACGGCAGCAGCGACTCGGCCTGCTCGATCATCTCTGCCGCCAGGCTTTCCTCGGCCCCGGCTTCGACCGCCTGCTCACGCAAAACCTTGGCCTCGGCTATCGCGGCTTCGGCCTCGTCGCGGGTTGTGGCCCAAGACGCGGTTGCCGGGATGAGGATCATCAAGCCGATCGCGATGATCCCAGTGGTGGTACGACACATCTTCATACGGAATTAGCTCCTCTCGTGCTCCTCTAATGGCCCCCCGGCATCCCCGGGCTCGGCGGGGCAGTGCCGGAAGGGGCCTGCGCTTCGTTATCGGTTGAGCTCCAACATCACCGACCGGCTACTTGCGGGCGCCTGGACCGTTCAGCTCCAAACCGTTGTTCATATAGGTCAGGAAGTATTCCAGGTTGCGATACTCCTCGCCCTGGGCCTTGAACGGCTTGGCGCGGACCTGCTTGTTGCAGCCCGAGAAGCGCCGGTGCAGGGTGCCCATCGCTCCCCACTTGGAGCGGTAGACGGGGAAGTGCGTGGTGTGCCCGAGTGCGGGACTCAGGATCTCGGTGCGGAGCGTGGTGCCGGAATTGCCGACATGGCAGCTGGCGCAAGAGAAATTGAGCTGGCCGCGGCGAGCGAAGTAGAACTGCTTGCCCTTCTCGTAGGCCTCGAGCGCGCGCGGATCATCCTCTGGGATCTCGACGTTGATCACGTCACCACGGGACTCGTAGGCCACGTAGGCGACGATGTCGTTGATCGGTCCCTTCTTGTAGCCGAGCGGCTCCTCGCCGTTGGCCTCACGACACTCGTTGACCGCGAGCGGCAGCGTCACCACCATGCCGCGCTCCTTGTCCCAGTGCGGGTACTTTGCCTTGACGCCTGGCCCGTCCGGGAAGCAGTCGGCATAGGTCTTGCCGTTTGCGAACGGGGTGTTCCACATTTCCTCGCCGTCGCTGATCGCGGCTTCGTAGGGCGGGAACTCTTCGATCGCCTCCCAGTTCTCGCGCCCGACCGGATCGATGGCATAGACGCCGTTCGCGAAGTCGTCTTCCGGAACCTCGGGGAAACGCTCCTGGAAGTAGGCTTGCCAGGCGTTCTGGTCCTGTTCGGGGGTGCTCGCGATAAGCGGTGCGGCCAGCAAGCAGCCGACACCCAGCGCAGTGATCGAGATGAGTGACTTGTTCATAGGTGGTTTGCCTCCGGGTGGAATGCATAAAGTCGCAGTGATACGCGGCCGGACGGGAACGCGCGGGCCGTGCGTGCGGCCTTCGCTGTCGGTTCCGCCTCGGGACGATGTCGGCATCTTCCTAGCGCGGGGGCGCCGGGAGCCGGCGAGCGCTGGACGATGGATGCGCCGGGTCAGAGCGACCAGACGTATTCGACGACGTCGACGAACTCCTGGTCGCTCAGGATGCCGTGCTTACCGAAGGGCGGCATCACGACGTCCGGATTCTTCACCGTGGGATCCCAGATCTGCTCGGCGAGATCGGTCTTGCTCGAATAGCGAGTCTGGATGGCGATGAGGGCAGGGCCGATCGCGCCGGGGGATTCGCCGCCCGGCATCAGATGGCAGGCGATGCAGTTGCCCTTGGCTCGCGTCATCGCGACCTCCTTGCCGGCATCGACACTGCCGTCTAGGGCGAGGGCCGGCATATCGGCGATCGCAGGGGCGGCGAGCAGGCCGAGCGCGAGCGCGGCAGCGCTGCCGCGGAGTGATGTGCTGAATGTCGGCATGGTGGGCCTCCTGAAATTTGATGGCTTGGTTCGAGTCTCGGGTCGCCGACGCGGGGAGTCGGCGCCTCGTTGTTGTGGTTCCTTGGGAATGCGCTTCCCTCGGGATACGCTTCCAAGTCCAGCTTCGGCAACCGTGACACCGGCTTGTTCGGAACTGGTGAGCCTCAAGCTGGAAGATGCTGCCAGGCCAGTGGTCTTCCGGGCGCTGGCGCGCAGGATGCATCGCGGCGGCGGTGCCGCCTCAGCCCGACACGATTGCCGCAGCGCGACCGGATCGGGATACTGACGAAAGATCACGATCGACGCAACTTTGCGAAAACGCATTGCAATCGCTATGAGGCTATCAGACGGGAGCGTTGGCGCGAAATTCCCGTTGTTACCCGAGTGACTGCGGGTTTTCCAAGGGTTCCTCGCCCGCGAGCTGGTGCTCGAGCATCAGACGCATCAGCTCGGACAGCGATCGCGCCTGCAGTTTGTCCATCACCTTGGCGCGGTGCGCTTCGACCGTCGATTGGCTAATGTTTAGGTCCGCGGCGATGACCTTGTTGCGCTTACCGGCGACGATCTGATCGAGGATCTCGCGCTCACGCGGGGTGAGTCGCCCGAGCCGTTGGTTGACCTCGGCGAGCCGCATCGCGTGCCCGCGCCGGCGAGCGTCGACGCCGAGCGCACGGTGCACGGCATCGAGCAGGGCCTGGTCGTTGAACGGCTTCTCGAGGAAGTCGACCGCGCCGGCCTGCACCGCGCGCACCGCCATCGGGACATCGCCGTGGCCAGTGATGATCACGATCGGCGGATGGATCGGTTCGGCGGCCAATTGCGCCTGCAGCTCGAGCCCGCTCATCCCGCGCATCCGCACGTCGAGGATCAGACAGCCGGGTCGCTCGGGGTCGAAGTCGTCGAGGAAGGCTTGCGCGGATTCGTAGGCCTGGACCTTGAGGCCGACCGAATCCATCAACAGGCTGATGGCGTCGCGGACCTCGTCATCGTCGTCGACGATGAAGACGACTGGCTCAGCGTTTGTCATGCCGATTGCACTCCGGTGGGCGATGCGGCAGCCGGTGGTGCCGCGGTGGACGCCGATGGCAGCGCGCTCGCCGCGATCGGCAGGTCGAACTCGAAACAGGCGCCGGCTTCGCT
>JGI12210J13797_10793548_pt1 | contig 12900 bp, 12 predicted proteins | sample ElkSlonscriptome_3_FD_13797 | JGI IMG/M metagenome (IMG submission 13797)
GGCCGAAGCGGCCCGCCAGTTCCTCGACCGCATCCGCCACCGCCGGGTTCGCACCCGGGTTTTCGACCGTGACGCGATCACCGTAATCGAGATCCATCATCTCGAACCATCCGAGCAGGCGCTGTTGCTCCGAGATCGGCAGGCCAGCAGGCGTGGTGTTGACATCGAACGTGAAATTGGAGCGTTCGACGATCGGCTGCTTGGTCGAATAAAGCGACCGGTTTTCCGGCATTCCTCCGCAACCGGCGACCGCGAGGCCAAGGCCAAGGGCGAGAGCACCCATCAATTTTCTGCTGTATGCATTGTTCATGAGGTGAACCTTTCGCGTTTCAATTTACAGGCTGAAGCCGGGAGTGGCGGCGTCGGCCTGACGGTCCCGGTTGCGCTGGCCCTCTTCCTCGGCGCGGCGTTGCTGCGGACGGGGTTGCGGAGCGGAGGGGACGATGGCAGCCGGATCGGCAGCGCTGATGTCGGGCGAGGGCGGGTTCTGATCCGCCGCACGCGGCATCGGTCGCTCCGCACCGGAAATTCCGTCATTGTTCTGGTAGCCGAGGAACTGCTGAAGCTCGTCTGCGGAACGATAGCCATCGGTTGGCAGGACGATCTCGCTCGCATTGACCGGCTCGACCAGATACGGCGTGACAACGATTACCAGTTCGGTCTCCCCGCGACGGAATTCGCGGCTTCGGAACAGATTGCCAAGGATCGGCACATCGCCAAGGCCCGGTGCCTTGTCGAGCGAGTTCTGTGAATTGCTGCTCATCAATCCGGCGATCATGAAACTCTGACCCGAACCCAGTTCGATGGTCGTTTCGGTCCGCCGGATCGTAAGTGCGGGAACCTGAAAGCCATTGAGCGTGACGGCACCCTGGCTCGACAATTCGGACACTTCGGGTCGAACGCGCATCGAGATGCGACCATTGGCCAGCACGGTCGGAGTGTAGGCGAGGCTCACGCCGAAATCGCGGTACTCGATCGCGACATTGCCCAGGCCCTGCGAAATCGGGATCGGGAATTCGCCGCCCGCGAGGAAAGTCGCGGTTTCGCCAGACAGCGCAGTCAGGTTGGGCTGTGAAATCGTGGTGATGAGACCCAGCCGTTCGGAAAGGTCCAGCGCGCCGAGCGTATCGAGGCCGAACAGGCGGCCAAGCCCCGCGATGGTTGTCCCGGCGCTGCCGGTATCGACACCGGGGCCAACGAAGGTGAGCGGATCGCCGGCAGCGTCGAGGATGACATTGCCGGCGCCATCGAAGAACGGACCGGCGACCGGGTTTGCGACGCCGTTACCTACGGCCAGCGGGCCGTTTCGCGGATCGAACGTGCCCTGGCCAAGGCTCCGACCGGTTCCCACACCGCCGCGAAATCCGCCGGTCGACGCATCGAATGTCGTGACGTTGCCGCCGATCGAGCGCAGCAGGCTGCGGCTCACTTCGGCGAATTTCACCTGCAGATTGACCTGCAGGGGAGTGGCGGTGCGCAGACGGCTGATGACGTTGGAGTCGGCGCCGACGAAAGCCTGCACCAGGCGTTCGGCTTCGGCCGCGTCTTCGGGCGCCGCGACCGTTCCGGTGAGCAGCACGGTGTTCGTTCCCATCGTCGCCACGTTCACCTTGGCCTCCGGCATGGCAAGCGCGAGCATCTGATCGAGGCTGCCGATGTTGGAGCCGACCCGGACATTGGCCGAGAAGATCACGTCGCCGCGTTCGTTGCTGGCATAGACCGTGGTCTCACCGCCGGCCCGGCCGAAGACGTAGAGCTGGCGCTGCGACTTGACCTGGACGTCGGCAATCGAATCGTTGGCCACGAAGACGTCGGCCATCGCACCCGGAACGGTCACGAGTTCGCCGCGACCGATCGACAGTACGATCTCCTGGCTGGGGCTGACGACCTGCTGTGCCGTCGCCGCGCCGGTTGGAGCCGCGACCATCGGCAGGGCGATCAACCCGGCCATCAGCGACTTTGCAAAGGACTTGGCTTTCATTTTCGGGCCCCTCTTGGATTTCCCTGTTCGTGCGACCATCGAATGGCTCGCGCTTTCCTGAATGCGGTTGTGGCTCGCCATCGTGCTTTCCCTCACCGGTCTGTCATGCTGGCCGGTTGCAGCGCTTCGATCTTTCCGGCTCCCGGAGCGGTGCGAGTGCTTGCCGATTTACCGACCGGCACTTCGACGGTGGCTTCGCCGCGGGTGACCCGAACGGTCGGTCCGGTGTAGACCGGGGCGCCCCCTGCGGTTCCCGGTACGCCCGGTGCGGGCTGGGTCACGGTCTCACGACCCCTCGTTTCTGGCGGGGGTACGGTGGTGCGCTGGAAGCGCGAGACGTCGCCACCGGTCGAGACGGTCGAACGGCTTTCCTTGGGCCGTGCCATCGCCGCGCGAAGTATCCTTTCTTCCTCCGCCGGGCTTGCGCCGTCCGGGATCACGATATCGCCTTCGGCAATGGCCCGTTCGAGTTCGGCCTGGTTGTCGGCGATCGAGCGAAGGACCAGGGTCAGTTCACCGACCGTCTGGGCCACTGCGACCTTTTCTGCGATCTTTGGCGTTACTTCGAGTGTGACGTTGCTAAATGCACGAACCATGGTCTTGCCCTGTTCGTCGGTCACCTGCTCGGTGGTCTGGTCGGTGGCGAGCACGCGCAGATTGCTCAGCACGGTTTCCGCCGCCTTGAGCGGATTGCCTTCACCCTCGACAGTCTGCGTGAGCACGACATCGACACGGTCACCCGGGAAGACGAACCCGGCAACGCCGGTCTGGGCGGAGACGGGGACCGTCACGGCCCGCATGCCGGGGCCGAGAGCCGCGGCGAGGAACCCGCGATCGCCGGGGCTGACCAGCGATCCTTGCGTAACCGGCTCGCCGGCCGTGACCGGGAACCGGACCACGGTGCCGAGCAGCTGGCTCATATCGGCTTCGCCGTCGATGAAATAGGCATCCTTGACGAGCTCTTCGGGCCAGCTTTGATAGCCCATGGCGTCGGCAGTGATGATCGTGCCGGCCGGCAGAGCGCGATTGGCAACGAGGACTTTCGGCCCCGTCGGTTCGACTGCGGCCTGGGCTGCCGGTGCGGCTTCGCCTGTGAACATGCTGCGTGCCATGAACGCACTGCCGATCGCAACGACCAGTGCACCAAGCAACAGAACCAACTTCTTCCTATCCATGGCTAATCAAGCCCCCTAGTTTCGGCCCGTGGAATCAGCGGGCGGGTATGGTTGCAATCGTTACGTCCGAACTGGTTAAAATGGAGTTCACGGCGATTACTTAAGCGATGCCGGGTCCGGCCATCAGGCGCGGATACAGCACCCAGAGGCCGCCGATCGCGATGGCGACGCCATAGGGAATCGCCAGCCGCTCCTTCTGTCGCATCAGGAAATGCCAGCCACCCATCACGATCGTGAGAACACCTCCCGCGAGCGCCATGATGATGACGAGCTGGCCAAAGGCCACAGGCTCGATCCACAGGGCGAGGGCGGTGAGCAGCTTCACGTCTCCGCCACCCATCAGCTTCAGGGCGAACAGTCCGGCAAGCAAGGCGAAGGCGGCGAGAGCGACACCCAGTTGCATCGCGACATCGGGCCAGAGCGAAAGCCCGCTGGACCACCAGAACAGGGGCGCCCCAAGGGCGATCGCGGCGTTGAGCCAATTGTCGATCTGCCGCCGCCTGAGATCGGTCGTCGCCGCGAACAGCAGCGCAATTGCCAACGCAATCAGCAATCCGTAATGCAAGTAAACCATCTTCGCGAACCCCCTTCGCAATCCGGCGTCCGTAAAGCGCGCGGTGCGTTGTCTGGTGGTGCTAGGCGCGAACGATTACGAAAAAGTAACCAAGCCCGGAGGCGAAATATAAGCGACGTCGATGACAGGAAAGCGGGCGACGACCCGATAGCGGCAGATCGCAGGGCGGGTCCGGCCCCCGACAGGCCCGAAGGCGAGGGCGGCCAGTCGATCGACCGGCGCGCCATTCCGGACGATGCGCGCGAAACCACCTGGACCGCGCCCGATGCGCACGTTCTGCGGCGGATCGACTGGACGGATACGGATCGCGCGCCCGGTGACGCTCCGCGTGGCTCGATCCTGTTCCTCCCCGGCCGGGGCGATCATTACGAGAAATACCTCGAAAGCCTGGTCGAATGGCACCGCGAAGGCTGGCGCGTTACCGCGATCGACTGGCGCGGGCAGGGTGGCTCGGGGCGGCTGGGCAAGGACGCGGTTACCGGCCACATCGAGGATTTCGGGATCTGGGTCGACGATCTGGCTCATTTCTGGAAGCAATGGATTGCCGAGAATCCGGGACCGCACGTGATCGCGGGTCATTCGATGGGCGGACATCTGGTGATGCGCGCATTGATCGATCGCCGGATCGATCCTGCCGCCGTCGTCCTCAGCGCGCCGATGCTCAACATGAAGGGGCCGCTGTTGCCGCTCGCATTGCTTCACCGCGTCGCGCTGGTGATGACCGGGATCGGCGATCCGACGCGGCCCGCCTGGAAATGGAGCGAGAAACCGGGGGAGCCTCCGGCCAGCCGTGCGGATTTGCTGACTCACGATGCGGACCGCTATGCCGACGAGAGCTGGTGGCGTGACCATCGCCCCGAACTGGTCATGGGCCCGGCCAGCTGGCGCTGGGTCGAGCGTGCCTATCGATCGATCCGGAAGCTGGAGGAGCGCGGCGCCCTCGAAAGCGTGGATGTTCCGGTGCTGATCGTTTCGACCATTGCCGATAAGCTGGTGTCTCATGCTGCAAATCGCCGCGCTGCCGAGCGTTTGCCAAGAGGTCGCCTGGTCGAATTCGGCAAGGAGGCGCATCACGAGATCCTGCGCGAGGTCGACCCGGTGCGCGATCGGGCGATGCGCGCCATATCCGAATTTCTCGACCAGTTCGCTCGCTGATCATGAACGGACCGGAATTCGATTTCGCCATTATCGGGGCCGGCATGGCGGGCGCGAGCCTCGCCGCCGAACTTTCGCCGCATGCGCAGGTGCTCGTACTCGAAGCCGAGGACACACCGGGCTACCATTCGACCGGGCGATCGGCGGCATTCTGGGAGGAATGCTATGGCGGACCTAAGATCGCGCCCCTGACATTGGCGTCCGGCGGCTATCTGCGCGAGCACGGATTTCTGCGCCCTCGCGGTGCGCTCTATGTCGGACGCGGCGAGGACCGGGAAAAGATGGATGCTTTCGTGCGTCGCTTTGACGGAACCGGGGTCACGATCGAACGAATCGGGCGCGAGGACCTGGTTGCCCGCGTCCCGCAGATCCGCAAGCAATGGTGCGACGCCATCCATCAGCCGGCATGCGCGGATATCGACGTCGCCGGCCTGCATCAGCATTACCTTTCGGCGCTGAAGCGAAACGGAGCGAAGCTGGAGTGCCGCGCGCGTGTCGTCCGGCTCGACAAGGAAGACACAGGCTGGCGGATCGAGATGCAGGGAGGCGAAACCCGTCGCGCCCGCACCTTGGTCAACGCCGCCGGGGCATGGGCCGACCCGATGGCGAGGCTGGCTGGCGCCCGGGCGCTGGGCATAGACCCCAAGCGCCGCACCGTCGTCCAGCTGCGGGTCGATCCGCCCGCTCCGGATGACATGCCGCTGGTGCTGGACATTTCCGGCCGGTTCTATTTCAAGCCCGACAATGGCCGCTTGTGGCTCAGCCCGCATGACGAAATCCCCAGTAATCCGGGCGATGTCGCCCCCGAGGAGATCGACGTGGCCCGCGCGATCGACCGGCTGGAGAGCGTGACTGAATGGGACACAAAGGTACTTGAACGGCGCTGGGCGGGTTTGAGAAGCTTCGCCCCCGATCGCCTGCCGGTCTATGGTCACGATCCGGAGGTCGAAGGCTTCGCCTGGTTTGCCGGGCAAGGTGGTTTCGGCATTCAGACCGCGCCCGCCGCTGCACGACTGGGTGCCCAGATCCTGCTGGGGCAGGAGTGCGATTCGATGACCCGCGGGATCGATGCCGCGATGTATTCGCCTGCCCGGTTCCATACCGCTAATGCGAGCGCCGCGCTCTAGCCAGAAGCTGACCGATTGTTAGGATCGGGCCGGGCACGCGCCCGCAACCCATTCGATAATCACGGGAGGAAAACGCAATGGCTCACATATTCGAAATCTGGAAAGACAAGCGCGGCGAATATCGCGCCCGGTTCAAATACAATGCGGAAATCATGTTCTCGAGCGAAGGCTATTCGAGCAAGGCCAATGCCAGGTCGGCAATCGAATCGCTCCAGAAAAACGGTCCCGGCGCGGAGATCGAGGACAATAGCTGAACCCGCTTTTCGGGTAGGGGCGGGCGCTCGGATCGTTGCAGCGCCTGCTCCGCCAGACCGGGCTAGACCTGCGCGGCGATGCGATCGGCCTCGTCGCTGGCCAGTTGGTCGACCCGCTCGTTTTCCGGGTGGCCGGAATGGCCCTTTACCCAGTGCCATTCGATCTGGTGCTTTGCCGCGACGTCGATCAGTTCGTGCCAGAGATCGGAATTGCGGACTGGCTTCTTGCTGGCATTGACCCAGCCGCGCTTTTGCCAGCCCGCGACCCATTTGGTCATTCCGTCGAGCACGTATTTGCTGTCGGAATACAGATCGACCGAGCACGGTTCGATCAGGGCCGATAGCCCGCGAATGGCGGCGGTCAGCTCCATGCGGTTATTGGTCGTGTCCGCTTCGGCGCCCGACAATTCCTTTTCGTGCTCGCCCATTCGCAGCAGCGCGCCCCAGCCGCCGGGGCCGGGATTGCCCTTGCACGAACCGTCGGTGAATATGTCGACCTTTTTCATATCCGTTCCATGGCTGCGACGGATCGCTCATGCAAATGCTTGCGCGCCATGTTCCTCGTAAAAACGCCATCTGTGGGCGAATTGCATCGGATCCTTGCGCATGACGAGCGCATCGCCGGGGGTCTCCAGCCAGTCCTCCGCCCGGCTCGCGACGAATCGCAGCGCCGCACCCTTGGCGATTTCGGGCAGCATGGCCCGTTCCTCTCCGGTCATTTCACGCACGGATCGATACCCCTCGACCAGGCGCGTTCCCAGGTCGGGCAGATAGCGACCGTTTGCATCGAAGCACCACGCCGCATGCGTCGTTGCAAGGTCCAGCGCCATCGCACCGGTGCAGGCGAAATAGAAGTCGATGAGGCCGGTCACCCGATTGCCCAGCATCAGCACGTTGTCGGGGAACAGGTCGGCGTGAATCTGCGCCGATGGCAGCGACGTAAGGTCGAGCCGCGCCGCCTCGCGCGCGGGCTCCATCACGGCCGGCAATCGCGGATCGATCCGCGCCAGCCCCGATTCGCCGCAACGTTCGAGAACCGCGAGATTGTGGGGAAACCCCATCGTGTTCGTCCGGCTTTTCGGGAAATCGGCGCTTTCCAGATGCATTCGCGCCATCACCGCGCCAAGCGCTCCGGCCTGATCGGGGGTGGGCTGCGTCGGTGACACGCCGGGCAGGAATTCGATCAGCGCCACCGCCTTGCCATGGGCCATGCGGAATGCCGCGCCCTCGCGGTCGTGGATCGTGCGCGGCACCGGGCAATCGCGCGCGGCGAGGTGGTCGAGCAGGCCGAGGAAATAGGGCAGGTCGGCAAGCTCGATCCGCCGTTCGTACATGGTCAGGATGAACCGCGAATGCCTGCCCGCAGGTCCGCCGTCGGTTTCCACCAGCCAGTTCGAATTGGAAACGCCCTCGGCAATGCCCTTTGCCGAAACGAGCGTGCCGACGTCGTAACAGGCGATCAGCGATGCCAGCTCCTCGGCACCCAGATGCGTGTAGACCGCCACGACCCGCCCGCAGCCGCCGCCTATTCGGTCAGCTGGCGCGGCAGTTTGAACACCATTTTCTCTTCCGCGGCGGTGATCGTCTTTTCGCGAATCGGCCGCAACCGGGCGAGCGCATCGACGACCTCGCGCACCAGGATTTCGGGCGCGGAGGCCCCGGCGGTGAGCCCGATCGAATCCACGCCCTCCAGCCAGGCTGGATCGATTTCCTCTGCCCGCTGGATCAGCTTGCCCGGCGTGCCCAGCCGCTCGGCCACTTCGACAAGGCGCAGCGAATTGGATGAATTGGGCGCGCCGACGACCAGCACGAGGTCGCAATCATGCGCCAGTTCCTTGACGGCGGCCTGCCGGTTCGACGTGGCGTAGCAGATATCCTCCGCCTTGGGCCCGCTGATGTTGGGATAACGCCATTCCAGGGCGGCAATGACCTCGGCGGTATCGTCGACCGAAAGCGTGGTCTGAGTGAGATAGGCCAGTTCCTCGTCCGCATCGAAGGGAAGCTTTTCCACGTCCTCGATCGTTTCGACGAGGGTCATCTGACCCGGTTCGACCTGCCCCATCGTCCCGATCACTTCCGGGTGCCCTTCGTGGCCGATGAAGATGATGTGGCGATCTTTTTCGATCTGGCGTTCGGCCTGGCGGTGAACCTTGGACACGAGCGGGCAGGTGGCATCGACATACAGCAGCTTGCGGCGCGAAGCCTCGGCCGGGACCGCCTTTGGTACGCCGTGCGCGCTGAACACGACCGGCGCATCGTCGGGCACCTCGTCGAGCTCCTTGACGAAGATAGCGCCCTTTTGCTGCAAGCCTTCGACGACATATTTGTTGTGGACGATCTCGTGCCGGACATAGACCGGCGCGCCATAGCGTTCGAGCGCCTTTTCGACGATCTCGATCGCGCGATCGACCCCGGCGCAAAAACCGCGCGGCGCGGCAATCAGCAGGTTGAGCGGCCTTGCGCCCGCGGGCGGAGTATCGCCCTGCGGCGGGGTCGCCGGGCGCGCGGCATCAGATGCGGGGGCGGGGGGCGAATTGGGAAAGGGCGCGTTCATGCCCCACCCTCTAGCGCTAAGTCGCGCGCGTCGCTAGGGCGAGTGCAATGCGGATGGTGTTTTGCCCTGTTCGCGCATGGTCCGGCAAAGTTCGTGCCGGATCGAATCGTTTTGAATCCAGACCAAGGTTTTTGTTTGTCATGATGCTTCGCGCCCGTGTCCTGCCCGCATTCGCGCTAGTCGCTGCCCTTGCCGGGTGCGCGCGCGAAGGGGAACTGGTGGTCGATCAGGGCGTGGGTATCACCGCGGTCCTGTCCACGTGCCCGGCGGTCGGCATTCCGGATTATACCGGCGACGTCACGGTGTTTCGCGATGGGGCGGGTCGCAGTTTCGCCGATCTCGACCTGACCGCATCGATCACAGACCTGCGTTCGACCTGCGATGATTCGGGCGAAAAGGTCTATACCGAGGCGACCTTCGACGTGCGCGCGCGGCGCGCCGATACGAGTGGCAGCCGGACGGTGACATTGCCCTATTTCAACACTGTCCTGCAGGGCGGCAGCGCGGTCGTGGCCAAGCGGGTCGGCGAAGTCACGCTGACCTTCGCCGATGGCGAGGAACGCGCCATGGCGACCGCAAAGGCGGGCGCGTTCGTCGATCGCGCCGCTGCGTCCCTGCCCGACGACATTCGCGAACGCATCACCAAGCGACGCAGGCCCGGCGATCCCGAGGCCGCGCTCGACCCGCTGGCCGCACCCGAAGTGCGCGCCGCGATTGCCCGCACGCGGTTCGAGATGCTGATCGGATTCCAGCTCAGCGAGGAACAGCTGGCCTACAACGTCACGCGCTAGGATCGTCGCCCGGTTACGACGTCCTCGGCCCTTTCGGCCGGGCGTCGCGGTTCATGGCCCTTGTAATGCGCGCGCCTCCCCGCAAGAGCGGGTGCGTGATGCCGCGAGCGATCCGCCAGAATTGAAAGGGCTCCCGGTTTTGACGGGAGCGCGCAAGGATACCATGCCTGATACCAAGACGCCCGATACCAAGACGCCCGATACACAGACCCTGTACGTCGCCTATGCCGACATCGTTCACGGCGTGCTGGCGCAGCTTGTCGGCGAAGGGGCGCTGCCCGCAGACGCGTCCTTCGCCAATGTCACGCTGGAGCCGCCCCGCGATCCCGCGCATGGCGACCTGGCGACCAATGCCGCCCTGGTGCTGGCAAAACCGGCGAAGACCAACCCGCGGGCGCTTGCAGAGAAAATCGTCGCCGGGCTGGAAGCGCACGGCAGCATTGCCAGCGCCGAGATCGCCGGGCCAGGCTTCATCAACCTGCGCCTCAACCCTGCTGTCTGGCTGGATGAATTGCAGGCGATCCGGACCCTGGGCGAGCGATACGGACGCTCCGCCATCGGCGCGGGAACGAAGGTCAACGTCGAATACGTCTCGGCCAATCCGACCGGGCCGATGCATATGGGCCATTGCCGCGGCGCGGTGGTGGGCGATGCCCTGTCCGACCTGCTGGAATATGCCGGGCACGACGTAGTGCGCGAATATTACATCAACGATGCGGGCGGACAGGTCGATACGCTCGCCCGGTCGGCCCACCTGCGTTATCGCGAGGCGCTTGCGAAGAAGACGGGGGGCGAAGACATCGGCCCCATCCCCGAGGGGCTGTATCCCGGCGATTACCTCATCCCGGTCGGTGAATATCTTGCGAGCGAACTGGGCGACCGGTTCCGCGATGCGCCCGAATCCGAATGGCTGCACGTGTTCCGCGCCGAGGCGGTCGCGCGGATGATGGAGCTGATCCGGTCCGACCTCGCTTTGCTGGGCATCCGGCATGACGTGTTCTCTTCCGAGGCGGCATTGCACGCGGCGGGCAAGCCCGAACGCGCCGAGCAATGGCTGCGCGAACACGATTTCGTCTATGACGGCGTGCTCGAAGCGCCCAAGGGCAAGGCTCCGCCCGAGGATTGGGAGCCGACCCGTCTGCCGTTGTTCCGATCGACCAAGTTCGGCGACGACCAGGATCGCCCGATACGCAAATCGGACGGAAGCTGGACCTATTTCGGGGCCGATCTCGCCTATCACATGCAGAAGGCGGACGATGCCGACGAGCTGATCGACATCTGGGGCGCGGATCATGCCGGCACGGTCAAGCGGATCAAGGCGGCGGTCGCGGCCCTGTCGCAAGGGAAGGGCGAACCGACCCCGTTCGACGTGAAGCTGGTCCAGATGGTTCAGTTGCTGCGCGGCGGCGAGCCGGTCAAGATGTCCAAGCGATCGGGCAATTTCGTCACGATCGCCGACATGGTGGAGGAGGTGGGCCGCGACGTGGTTCGCTTCACCATGCTGACCCGCAAGCCCGAAGCGCAGATGGAATTCGATTTCGCCAAGGTGGTCGAGGCATCGAAGGACAATCCGGTCTGGTACGTGCAATACGCCCATGCCCGGCTGCGCTCGACGCTGCGCAAGGCCGAAGCGGAGGAAGGCCTCGTGCCGTCCGATGCGGCGCTTGAACGGTTGGGCGAGGAGGAGATCGCCCTGATCCGCCGGGCCGCGCAATTCCCGCGCGAGATCGAGGCAGCGGCGAAGGCGCGCGAACCGCACCGGATCGCCTTCTACCTTTACGATCTGGCAACCGACCTCAATGCATTCTACAGTCTGGGCAATACCGACACGGACAAGCGCTTCATCCTGAAACAGGACGAGGAATTGTCGCAGGCGCGGCTGTTCCTCGCCGAAGCGGTCGGGCAGGTGCTGCGCAACGGGCTGGGCGTGCTCGGCGTCGAAGCGGTCGAGCGGATGTAGGTGGCAGAGTGGGTGCCAGAAAGCATGGCAGTGTAAGTGGCGGGGCCCGTCAGGGTCGGGCCGCCGGGAATGGGACCAAGGGACTGTGATGAGCGCAAGGGCAGAGGGCGAACTGGCAGCGGACAGGCACGATAGCGAACTCGACCTGTCCGCCGACGACAGCCTGCCATGGCTCGAATCCGACGATGGCGGCGAAGGTTCCGACGGGGTCGATACCGCGCAGGTCATCGGCTTCGTGCTGGTCCTGTTGGCCGTGCTCGCGATCGTGGTGGGCGCGGTCTGGTATTTTTCCAATGATGGCGACGGGCAGTTCGAGCCCGATGGCAGCACCATCGCCGCGCCGGATGGCCCGATAAAGGAACGGCCCGAAGATCCGGGTGGCAAGCGCTTTGCCGGCACCGGGAACGTCGCGCCCGTAGTGGGCGAAGGCGGGGTGCGCGAAAGCCGGGTCGCGGTCGATGACGACAGCGGAGAGGGCGTTGCTTCGGCCGCATCCCAAGGCGCCACGAGCGCGGCTCGAGAGCAACCGCAGGACGTCCCGGCCAGTGCCACGGCCCCCGATGCGGACAACGATGACGCGGACAGCGACGATACGCCGCGCGAAGCCGCGCCCTCCAGCGGCGTGGCGGTGCAACTCGCCGCCTATCGCTCTCGCGAACGCGCGCAGCAGGGATGGCGAGAATTGCGGGCACGGACCGATGTTCTCGACGGTGTAAATCACAGGATCGTGCGCGGCGTGGTGGATATCGGCACTGTCTACCGGTTGCAGGCTCTCGCCGGAAACCGGGCGGCGGGCGAGGCATTGTGCGATGCGCTGAAAGCCGATGGGCTCGACTGCCAGGTCAAATCGTAAGGGCGCAAATCGCTGGGGCAGGGGGCACCGGATGCCCGAAATGCCGACTGGTTTCTGGCCGCGAACGAATTTCATCCCCGATAATTCGCAGCGCGACCGGTCGTTTGCTTGCCTGATTGCCCCCGCGCTGCGAAGTTTGCAGCCATGACACCTGCAATCTTCGGCTGCTCCGGCCCCGAACTGACCCCGGATGAGCGCGCTTTCTTTCGCGACGCGGATCCTGCCGGCTATATCCTGTTCGGCCGCAATTGCGTGGACCGCGTGCAATTGCGCCGCCTGACCGACGATCTGCGCTCGATCCACGGACGCGATCGCCTGCTCGTCTCGATCGATCAGGAAGGGGGCCGGGTCGCTCGCCTGCGCCCGCCGCACTGGTCCGCCTATCCGAGCGGGCGGGCCTTAGCCGATCTGTATGACATCGCCCCCGCCAGCGCGATCGTCGCGGCGCGCAGCAACGCTGAGGCGATGGGGCTGGA
>JGI12210J13797_10871180_pt1 | contig 12899 bp, 11 predicted proteins | sample ElkSlonscriptome_3_FD_13797 | JGI IMG/M metagenome (IMG submission 13797)
CGCCACCCTCGACGCGTGGGCCGAGCGAGTGATCACCGCCGATTCTCTCGCCGAGATCTTCGCTGCCTGAGCGCTCGTCCGCGCTCACCAGCGCTCGTCAGCGAGGGAGGGGCTCGCCCTCGCGGGTCTCGACCGGCGGCAGGCCCTCTTCTCGCGGCGGCATGTCCTCGGGCGGCGGGGTCGTGCCCGGGGCGCCCTCGCGGCTCGGGTCGCCTGCGAGCAGATCGTCGAGCATGTCCTCGTCCATCCCGGTGATGTCGAAGTACCGCTCGCGGTAGTCCTCTTGCACGCTGCGAATGAGGGCCCAGCGATCCTCGGCCGGCAGATCCTCCTTCACCAGGTCGCGCATGCTCTGCTTGAATTCGGCGTTCATCTCGTCGAGCAAGGTGGCCGCCTGGGCCCGGGTCTGCTCGTCGACCGGCCCGCCCATCACCCGCTCGACCTCGGGCCAGCGCTGGGTCTCCTGCGCCATCAGCCCGAAGAACGTCAGCTCCTCGACCTCGTCGAGCTCCAGGCCCTCGGCCGCGGCCTGGGCCTCGGCGAGCTCCTGGTTGTGCTCCATGAACGCGGCGACCATGGCCCGGAACGCCTTCTCACCGGGGCGCGGCGCCTGCTCGGCCACCGCCTCTTGGTACGCCGCCCGCCGCAGCTCCTTGGCATCGGGCGGGAACGCGGGCTCGTCGACCTGGGGCGGTGCATCACGCCCCGGCACCGGCGGCTCACGGGGCCGCACCGGGCCGACCGCCTCCGGGGCCGACGGCCGCGCCTCGACCGTGGCTTCGGGCTCGGGCGTGGACGCACGCTCGCTCCACCACCACCCGAACCCCAGCGCGACCGCGACCACCAGGGCCAGCAGCAGCTTGCCTCGGGTGCTCACCAAGGAGCCGCCACTACCAGCACGGGCTCGCGATCGGGACCTGGTAGCCCTGACAGCTCGAGAATTCCCGGATCCAGCAGTCGCTGTTGCAGTTGGTGACGATGTTGTAGCTGCACGTGTTCGAGCTGGAGGCGTAGTTCGGCGTGCCGTAGGCCCCGTTGGCCTGATTGCCGCACTGGTCGAGCTGCGCCTTGCTCGCGGCGTAGTTCCACGAGTACCAGCTGCCGCTCGGCACCGAGGCCGCCCCTTGGCCGGCGAAGCAGTAGCGCTTGGTGGTGAACCCGTCGTAGTCCTGGTTGGACTGGATGGTGTTCCAGTCGGTCAGGCAGCCCACGCGGTGGTACGCCATGCCCAGGAACAGGTTGTCTCGATAGTACTCGACGTAAGACGCCGCCTCTACCGTGCTGGCATAGACCGTGCTCGACAGGCACGCTACGAGGGCCAAGGACCATTTACCGATTTTCATGATGGCGTCGTCAATCTGCCATTTCGCTTGCAACCAGGTCAAACGCTGTTTTTGGATGGCTCCTCACGAAATCGTCAGCTCGAGCCCGCCGGGCTCGGTACGCTATGCCCCGTGACCCGCCGGTGAGCCCCCCATGTTCGATGTCGTCATCGCCTACATCGTCATCCTGCTGGTGCTCTCCACGATCACCACCGCGCTGCTGCAGCTGGTGCAGCGCGTGCTGCCGCTGCGCTGGTGGTGGCTCCGCAGTCAGCTCGCCCATCTCTACGCCCAGGTCACGGGCCGAAGCGACCGCGCCGAGACGCTGGAGCGGGCCGCGGCCCTGCTGCAGAGCGCCGAGGTCAACCCGCTGCAGCACCGGCACCCCGACTTCGTGGAGGGCGCGGCCGTGCGTCGCTGGCTGTGTTCGAACGTCCCCGGCGGCGAGGCTCACGACGCCGACGCCAACGCCGACGCCGAGCCTGGAATCGACGGGGAGGAGGCCGCGACCCAGGCCCAGCCCGAGCCCGAGACCACGCGGCCGCTGCCCACCTTCCTCGACGACGACATGGAGTTCGAGCGCTGGTGGAAGACCATCGAGGACCAGATGTCCGCCGCGTTCCGCCTGCGCGTGGTGTTCTGGCTGTCGGTCATCGTGGGCCTGGGCCTGAGCTGGGTGACGGGGCTGGAGGCGATGAGCGTGGCGCAGCACCTGTCGGAATCGCCGGCCGAGGTCGAGGCGCTGCTCGACGACGCCGACCGCCAGGGCGGAGGCTCCCGGCGCGACACCGACGACCGCATGCTCGTGCGCCTGGTGCAGCGCCAGCTCCAGCGCTCGGTCGACGACGACACCGAGCGCGCCCGCATGCTGGTGTGCTTCGACGACCTGCTCGCCAACGAGTCCACGCGCTCGGAGCTCATCCGCCCCGCCGCGATCGAGCTGCGCCTGGCCGAGTACGAGCTCCCCGACCCGCCCGACGACGACGATCCCTGCGCCAAGGTGGCCACGCGCATGCCCGAGACGCTGCTGCCCGCGGTCCGCAGCGCTCGCCACGTGCTGGAGCGCGGCCTGCTGGGCTTCGGCGGCTACCCCCTCACCGACGCCCCCAGCACCCGCGTGCTCGGCCACATCATCATGGCCCTGCTCATCGCGCTGGGCGCCCCGCTGTGGTTCGAGCTGCTCAGCCTGCTGCGCCTGCCGCTGTCGTCGCGCCCCCGCGACCCCACCGACCGAACCTGAGCCGCCCCCGCTACTCGCCCCGCCGGCGAGCCCGCGCCAGCGCGTCGAGGGCCGCCGCCCACTCGTCCTCGCCGCCGGCGATCCGCTGCAGCGCCCGCTCGAGCCCCGCCGCGGCCTCCCCCACCTCGACGTAGCCGTAGGATCCGGCCGTGCCGGCCAGGCGGTGCGCGGCCCCGACCGCCTCCGCCAGCTGCCCGCGGGAGGCCTGCCGCTGGGCGGCCTCCACCAGCTCGCCCAGCTCGGCCAGCCGCAGCCGCAGCCGCGCGGCGAAGCGCTCGCGCACCTCACCGAGCCGGCCCAGCGCCTGATCTCGCGCATCGGTCGACATCATCATGATCCTCGCGTCTCGGCGGCCCACGATCGCTGCACGAGCTCGCGCAGCGTCTTCGGCAAGCCCATGGGATCGAAGGGCTTGCCGATCACGCCGAGGGCCCCCAGATCCCGGTAGCGCTGCAGCTCGTGGCGCTGGATCTTCGCGGTGACGAACACCACCGGGATGGTGGCCGTGGCCGGCCGCTCCCGCAGCCCTCGCAGGGTCGTCGGGCCATCCATGCCCGGCATCATCACGTCGAGCAGGATCACGTCGGGCTGCTCGGTCGCGGCCACCTCGATCGCCTCCTGGCCGCCCCGGGCGAGCACGGTCGTCCAGCCCCCCACCGCGGACAAGGCCATCTCCCCGATGACCCGGATGTCCTCGTCGTCGTCGACCAGCAATACCTTCTGGATCTCCCTCATGGACTCCCATCGGCCGGGCCCCGGTGAATGCACCATTCGGGCCAGCCCCTCGCCCGTGCACCGTCGCGAGGATCGCCGTCGCCGACTGCCCCAGCCCCGGGGACGAGCGCATCATCGTGGCAGATTGCCCCGACCCACGCCCCCCTCGCCGGCTCAGCCGTCGAGCTTGTAGCGCTCGAGCTTGCGGTACAGCGTCTTGCGATCGAGCCCGAGGATCTTGGAGGCCATGGTCTTGTTGCCGCCCACCGTCTCCACCACCCGCAGGATGTAGCGGCGCTCGACCTCCTCCATGGGCACCAGCTCCGAGGGGTCGTCGGAGGCCACCACCACGTGGGAGCGCCGGTACTTCGCCACGCGCTCGGGGAGGTCCTCGACGGCAACGTCGGTATAGCGGGTGAGCGCCACCGCCCGCTCCATGCAATTGCGCAGCTCCCGAACGTTGCCGGGCCACTCGTAGTCGCACAGCCGCTGGGCGGCCGAGGGGGAGATCCCCTGGACCTCCTTGCCCGCCTGCAGCGCGTACCGGCCCAGGAAGTGCTGGGCCAGCGCGAGGATGTCGGTGCCCCGCGAGCGCAGCGGGGGCAGGTCCACGTGGATCACGTTGATGCGGAAGTAGAGATCCTCGCGGAAGCGCTGCTCCTCCACCGCGGCCTCGAGGTCGCGGTTGGTGGCGGCCACGATCCGCACGTCGATGTCCAGCTCGTGGTTGGAGCCCACCGGGCGGACCTTCCGCTCCTCGAGCGCGCGCAGCAGCTTGGGCTGCACCAGCAGCGGGATCTCGCCGATCTCGTCGAGGAAGAGCGTGCCGCCGTTGGCCTGAGAGAACAGCCCCACCCGATCCTGGCGCGCGTCGGTGAACGCCCCCCGGGCGTGCCCGAACAGCTCGCTCTCCAGCAGGTTCTCGGGCACGGCCGAGCAGTTCACGGCCACGAAGGGCCCCTCGCGCCGGGGCCCGGAGTCGTGCAGCGCTCGAGCCACCAGCTCCTTGCCCGTGCCGCTCTCGCCGGTGACCAGCACCGAGGCCTCCGAGTCGGACACGCGCTCGAGCAGGTCGTACACCTTCTGCATGGCCGGGCTGCGGCCCAGGATCCCGCCGTACGACTCGTTGACCTCGAACACCGCGCGCAGCCGCCGGGCCTCGTCGCGGATCCGATACTCCTTCACCACGCGGCCGATCCGCAGGCCCACCGCGTCCACGTCGAGGGGCTTGGTGATGTAGTCGTAGGCGCCCGCCCGGATCGCGGCGATGGCCGACTTCATGCTGCCGAAGGCGGTCATCACCATCACCACCTGGTCGGGGCGATCCTGGATCACCCGCGAGCAGAACTCGATGCCGCTCATCCCCGGGAGGTTGATGTCGGCCAGGATGACGTCGAAGCGCCCGTCGAGCAGCGCGGCCAGGCCCTTCTCGGCCGATGCACAGCCCACGCACTCGTAGGCCTGAGCCCCCAGGCCTGCCACGAGCAGGTCCCGCAGGTCGTCGTCGTCGTCGACGATGAGCACTCTTCCCTGCAGTCGTTCGACCATCGCTCTTCCACGCCTCCCGCGGTCGATCGGGTTTATCCCGCGATATCCCCCGTCACACAACCGATCACGGGGACTCCGCGACCCCCTGGTGTTCAACCGATGCGGTCCCTTGTAGCCTATCGTCGCTCTCCGGCCTGCGACGATCATGACGCCCCTCACCGCGATCCTGAGTACGCTCGCCCTCCACCTCGGCTCCTCCCTCGTCGAGCCGGAGGATCCCGGGGTACCCACCGGCACGGTTACGGCCGCCCCGGCCACCAGCGGCGCCACCGAGATCGAGGGGCAGGGCAAATTCGCGGCCGCGGTCACCGAGGCCCAGCACGCCGAGGACGCCACCGAGCTCGACGTTTCGGCCGGCGGGCTCTTGTCCACCGGCAACGCCTTTGCGGCCGCCGCGACCGTGCAGGGGCGTTTTCGCCTGCGCCGCGGCATCCACCAGGTGGGCGCGCAGGTGGCCGGCAACTACGGCTTCGCCGACGTCGAGTCGCAGATCACCCGCTACGTGTTCATCGAAGACGCCCTGGGCGGCAATCGGGCCGACGAGCGCATCGACACCGAGCTGTCGCGCGAGAACACCGTGTCCAACCTCCAGGGCATGGCCCGCTACGATGTGTTCTTCGCGCGGCGATGGTCGGCCTTCCTCATGAGCACCGTGCGCCGCGACCGCTTCCAGGGCCTGGACATGCGGCTGAACATCGACCCGGGCGTGGCGCTGCACGTGCTCACCCGGGCCAAGCACCGGCTGTGGGTCGAGGCGGGCTACGACTTCCAGTACGACGTTCGCCGCGAAGAGGCCGTGTTCGAGGACCAGCTGGTCGACCCCATCGTCGACGCCGACGACGACGGCTTCGCCGACACCGAGCGGGTGCGCGTGGCCGAGGACACCCAGGTCAACCACGCGGTGCGCCTGTTCGGAGGCTACGCCAACGCGCTGAGCGACCGCGTCACCTTCGACACCAACATCGAGTACCTGCAGAGCGTGCTGGTGGCCCGGCGCTTCCGCGTGAACTGGCTGAGCGGGCTCACCATCCAGCTGGCCGATCGCCTGGGCCTGGCCTTCACCTTCACGCTGCGCTACGAGAACGAGCCGCTGCCCGACGTCGAGAAGCTCGACACGATCACCGCCGTGCTGCTGACGGTGCGCTTCATCTGAGAGGCCGCTGAGAGGCCGCGTAACGGCGGGACGCGAGCGCGTCGAAGGACCATTCCTCGTAGAGTTCGTCGCCCATCACACTGGTTCTTCACGAGCTGCGCCGTTGCACGAGTGCTCGCACGCGGCAGCAGCCTCGAGTCGCGGACCTCTTGAATATCCTTCGTGCCCCGCCGTGGGTGAGGAGTGGAGCAACCATCGTGAGCAACCTCGTCGGCTCGGCCGTGGCCGCCTATCGCACGTCTCCCGGCACCTACCCGGCGTACGGCTTCACGACCTTCGACTACTACGGCAACCAGCACTGGGCCCCCTTCGGCCGAGAGGGCACCGCGTGCGGCCCCGCGGCGGTGGCCACGGTGGCTCGCTGGAAGCGCGGCCGCAACCTCGGCAACCTCGAGCTCGAGCGGCTGGTCAACAACCGCGGCCCCCTCGGCTCCGACTACATCGGCATCGAGCGCATGCTGCTCGACATGGGGGTGAACTTCCGCAGCGACTGGGTTCGGGGTCCTCGCAACTACACCGACGCCATCCGCGACAAGATCAAGAGCGGCAAGCCCTGCATCGTGCTGGTGGACTGGGGCTCCCAGACCCCCCTAGACTTCAGCTCTTGGGGCGCCCACTACATGGTCGCCTACGGGGCCACCGACGATCAGATCCTGTTCACCAACATCGCGCGGGTCACCAGCGGTCAGTCCCGGAACTTCGGCTACAGCAACGACCGGCTCCGGGGGCTGTTCGCCTCGGCGATGGGCGCGAACCTGATCGGAGCCGCGGCCCTCGAGGCGGCCGGTTTCTGGGGCCTGGCGGTCGGCTACCGGCTGCTCTCGGTGACGCGCTGAGTCGTGGTATGTGCGGGGCGGCTGCTTCCCCGTGATAGACGATGCCGACGACCTGCGACCGCTGCTCGACGCGCTCGTGGCCCGCGCGGCTCTGGTCGGCCCCGACGGCGTGCTGCTGTCGATCAACCGCGCCTGGGTCCGGGCCCCGCACCCGCTGGCCGGCCCCGACCTCGCCCCGGGGCACGACTACCTCGCCGCGCTGGCTGCGATCCGCGGCCCGTCGTGCGCCGACGCGATGCAGGTGGCCGCGGCCCTGCGCCGGGTGCTCGAGGGCACCCCCGAGGCGCTGGCCCACACCTACCGCCACGGCTCGACCCCGGAGATCCACTGGACGCGCACCTCCTTGTGCCCCATCGAGGGCAGCCCCCGGCGGGTGGTGGTGCTGCACGAGGACGTCACCGCCGAGATCAAGGCCCAGCGCGCGCTCGAGCGCAGCCAGGCCCGGCTGCGCACCATCCTCACCGGCGCGCCGATCGTGCTGTTCTCACTCGACCGCCAGGGCGTGTTCACCGTGGTCGAGGGCATGGGCGGCGCGGGCTCGGGCTTCGTCACCGAGGACCTGCTGGGCTGCTCGGTGTACGAGTCCTACCGCCACATGCCCGACCTGCTCGAGGTGATCCGCGACGCGCTGCGGGGCCGGGTCGGCGTGGTGACCCAGTCGGTGGGCCCGCTGGCGTTCGAGATCCGCTGCTCGCCGGTGCTCCGCGAGCAGCGGGTGGTGGGCGTGGTGGGCGTGGCCACCGACGTCACCGAGCGGCTGCGGGCGCAGCGGATGAAGGACGAATTCGTCTCGATCGTCAGCCACGAGCTGCGCACCCCGCTGACCTCCATCCGCGGCTCCCTGGGCCTGCTGGAGGGCGGCGTGGCGGGGGCGCTGCCGACCAAGGCGGCCGAGCTGGTCCGCATCGCTCGCTCCAACTCCGATCGCCTCATCCGCCTGATCAACGACATCCTCGACCTCGACAAGATGCAGACCGGGCGGATCACCCTCGATCGCACGCTGGTGGCCGCCGACGCGCTGGTCGAGGAGGTGGTCACCCACATGGCCGCCTACGCCGAGCAGGCCCGCGTGGTGGTGGAGGTCGACGGCCGGCCCTGCGATCCCGTCAACGGCGACCGCGACCGCCTGGTGCAGGTGCTCACCAACCTGCTTTCGAACGCCATCAAGTTCACCCCCGAGGGGGAGACGGTGCGGGTGCGCTTCGGCCCCGCCACCGCCCACGGCCGCGTGCGCTTCTCCGTGTCCGACCGGGGCCCCGGCATCGCGCAGCCCGACATCCCCAAGCTGTTCCAGAAGTTCCACCAGCTCGACCCCTCCGACGCCCGGGCCCGCGGCGGCAGCGGGCTGGGGCTGGTGATCGCCAAGACCCTCGTCGAGGCCCACCACGGGCACATCGGCGTGGACTCCGAGGTGGGGCGCGGCTCCACCTTCTACTTCGAGGTGCCCTGCGCCCGGCCCCGCGTCATCATCGAGCCGACCACCGGGCCCTCGGGCAGCTACGAGCCCACCGTCGCCATCGACCCCCGCCGCATCCGCGACCCCCGGCAGCGCGGGGCCAGCGAGCTGCTCGAGCGGCTCGCCGCTCACCTCGACGACGCGGCCCGCTCCGACGACCTCGACGCGCTCGGCGACGCCCAGGCCACCGCGCGGATCCTGGAATCGATGCTGCCCCCCGACACCCCGGCCGAGATCCGCCGCAGCCTGACCGACGTGGCCCGGGTGCTCGACGAGGCGATCGGGGCCGCGACCAGCCCGGGATCCGAGCGCTGGGCCTTCCTCCAGCGCGAGGTCGCCCGAATTCGCCGCGCGCTCGAAGACTGAGCCGCGCCCGGGGCGAAAGTCCTCGAACCGTCACGACGCCTCGCCACGCGCCCCCCTCCCGCGCGCGCGTCGACAATTGTCCGTTCGGTCCAACTCCGTGATTTCGATGCCGCTTCGACCCCAACGGGGCTGCATCCCCCAACGGGACTTCATGTGGCTAGCATTGGCCCGAACGATGCACCCGCGCGCTCCGTCGCGTCGGCGCCCCGTCGCCCCTTCCCCATGGCCTTCCCCATCCCGCCCGACCCCACGCCGGTTCGGTTCCCCTTGCGCGCCAAGCTGGCCGCGTTCGCGGGGCTGCTGCTGGTGGTGCACATCCTCGCGGTGGGCTGGGCCACCATGCGCAGCACCAGCAACACGGTGATGACCGCGCAGCAGGAGCTGCAGATCGCCGTGCTCGAGATGGTCGCCCAGGACATCGAGGCCGAGTTCGCCCAGGCCCAAGACGGCCTGGACGCGATCGGTCGCGTGGTGGCCGACGACGCACTCGACGTGGACGCGCGGCTGACGTTGGCCAAGGTGCTGGTGGAGAGCAACGAGGTGCTCGACCACGCGCTGCTGTACACCGCCGAGGGCACCCAGCCCGAGCCGATCGCCGAGCCCAGCGCCCAGCGGCTGAAGCCCCCCGACCCGCTGTCCGCCGCGCTGCGACAGCGGGCCCGCGAGCGCAACGTGGCCACCGGCGAGGCCGCGGTGGGGCCCGACGGGCCGCGGGTGCTGGTGGTCCTGCCGATCCGCTACGAGGGCCGGGTCACCGGCTTCGTGGCCAGCCTGGTGCCGCTGCGGGGGATCCAGCGGCACGTGGAGCAGACGGCCCGGGCCTCGTTCGACCACCCCGACTCGCTGATGGTGGTGGACGAGCGGCTGCGGATCTTGGCCCACACCGATCCCGAGCGCGCCCGCTCGCTGTCCTCGGCCGCCGACGAGCCGGTGTTCGAGGGGATCGACGCCCAGACCTTCCACGGCCAGTACTCCGCCTCGGGCGAGTTCCAGCGGGCCGACGGCCGCAGCGCGGTGGGCACCCTGCGGGTGATGCACTCGCGCCCCTGGGCCCTGGTGGCGCTGGTGCCCGTCGAAGTCGCCTACGCGCCGATCTACGAGGTGCGCAACCTGGTGATCCAGGCGGTGGCGGTGGCGGTGATCGTGGCCCTGGTGGCCGCGTTCGTGCTCGCCCGGCAGGTCACCTCTCCGCTGGCCCAGCTGTCGCGCTTCGCCTCCGACATCGCGCACCGCAACTTCACCACCCGGCTGGACATCCAGACCTCCGACGAGCTGGCCGTGGTGGGCCGCGCGATGAGCCAGGCCGCCGCCGACCTCGAGAGCAGCGAGAAGCGGATCCGCGAGGAGATCGAGATCCGCGCCGATCTCGGGCGCTACCTGTCGGCCGAGCTGGTCGACAAGGTCGTCGCGCGCGAGCAGGACATGGGGCTGGGCGGGCAGCGGCGCGAGATCACCGTGCTCTTCGCCGACGTGGTGGCCTTCACCCCGCTGACCGAGAAGCTCCCGCCCGAGCAGGTGGTACAGATCCTCAACGAGCTGTTCACCATCATCACCGAGATCGTGTTTCGCCACCACGGCACGGTCGACAAGTTCATCGGCGATTGCGTGATGGCCATCTGGGGGGCGCCCAACGCCGTGCCCGACCACGCCGCCGCCGCCCTCGAGGCGGCCGAGGAGATCATCTCGTGGCTGGAGGTGGGCAACGCCAGCTGGGAGGAGAAGTACGGGGTCACGGTGCGGATCGCCATCGGGATCAACTCGGGCGAGGCGGTGGTGGGCAACGTGGGCTCGGAATCGCGGATGGAGTACACCGCCATCGGCACCACGGTGAACCTCGCCGCGCGGCTCGAGGCCATCGCCCGGCCCCAGCAGATCCTCGTGTCGGCCCGCACCGCCGCGCTCGCCGGCGAGGGCTTCACCCTGGTGTCGATGGGCGAGCGCGTGGTGCCGGGGCACTCCGATCCGCTCGAGCTGTTCGAGGTGGTCTCGTGAGCTCGACGGACCGCGTCCCCGGCATGGTCCCGCGGCTGGCCCCGGGCACGGTCATCGCCAACCGCTACGTGGTGGGCGAGGCCCTGGGCGAGGGCGGGATGGGTCAGGTGTACCGCGCCACCCAGGTCAACCTGCGCCGCGACGTGGCCCTGAAGCTGCTGCACGGCAACCTGCCCGATCACGAGGCCGGCCGGCGCCGCTTCATCCGCGAGGCCCGGGTGGCCTCGGCCCTGCGCCACCCCAACGCGGTAGAGATCTACGACGTGGGCGTGGACGGCCCCCACGTGTTCATCGTGATGGAGCTGCTGGGCGGCACGGTGCTGCGCGACCGGCTGGAGCAGCAGGGGCGGCTGTCGCTGCGGGAGTCGCTGGAGCTGGCCACCCAGGTCGCCGACCTGCTGGTCACCGCCCACGCCCTGCCGCTGGTGCACCGCGACCTCAAGCCCGAGAACATCTTCGTCGAAGACGACCGCGAGGGCCGGCTGCGCGTGCGGGTGGTCGACTTCGGGCTGGCCTTCATCGAGGGCGACGCCGAGACCGGCCGGCTGACCCAGGAGGGCCTGGTGGTGGGCACGCCGGCGTTCCTCGCCCCCGAGCAGGCCCAGGGGATCCACGTGGGCCCCCCCGCCGACGTCTACTCGCTGGGCTGCGTGCTCTACGAGCTGCTCACCGGGCAGACCGTGTTTCGGGGCAGCCACATGAACGTGCTCACCCAGCACGTGTACGTGGCCCCCGTGCCTCCGCGCGAGCGCGCCCCCGAGGCGGGGATCCCCTCCGATCTCGACGACCTGGTGCTGGACATGCTGAGCAAGGCGCCCGAGCAGCGGCCCACCGCCGAGGGCCTGATCGCCGCGCTGCACGCGGTGCAGGGCACCTTGGCCGGGCAGCGCCACCGGGGCCGCGACGACCGGATGCTCGAGGGTCGAGCGGCGCGGATGATCTCCGTGCGTGAGCAGCCCACCATCATCCACGCCGCGGTGAAGCGCGCCGCCTCGCCCACCCACGAGGACGTGACGGTGGGCGTGGAGGGCCGCTTCGACGACGCGCTGTGGCTGGGGCTGGCCAGCAACGGCCTGGTGCCCGCGCGCATCGAGCCCGGCGCCGCGCCGGCCGGGTGCGAGGTGGTGCTGACGCAGGTCGACGACCTCGACCGCCTGTCCGCCCTGGTGGCGTCGGGCGTGCCCGTGGTCGCCGTGCCGCCCAGTTCCCGCGTGGAGCTGCTCGCCGAGCTGCTGCGCCGCGGGGTGAGCGACGTGCTCGTGCCGCCCCTGAAGGTGGACGAGCTGGCCCGCAAGCTGCGGCGAGCCGTGGGCCGCAACCGAAGACGAACCAAGAGGAGACGATGAGCATCTGGCTATCGAACGCGCTGGGGGCCACCCTCGTCGCCGCGACCGCATCTGCGTCCACCACCGTCACCGCGACCGCGACCGCGACCGCGACCGCCCCGGTGAAGACCATCGAGTACGAGATCGTGAAGGGGGACACCTGCGCGAGCATCTCGACCAAGCTGTACGGGCACCGCAAGCACTACGAGGTGATCCACCAGCACAACCGCTGGCTGGGCGCCCAGATGCCGCACCACCTCGAGCCCGGGCAGACGCTCACCCTGCCCGAGTCGCTGCCCCCCGAGCGGCCCGACGCCGAGGTCACCGCGGCCCGGCGCCGCGTGGAGGCCCGCTCGCCCGACACCGCCGACTGGAGCAGCGCCCGGCCGGGCCTCGATCTCTACCGAGGCTGGCGGGTCAACACCCACGAGCGCGCCTCGGCCGAGATCACGTTTCGCGACGACTCCCGCATCGAGATGCGCGAGAGCACGCTGGTCATCATCTTCGGCGGCACCCAGGCCGAGGCCCGCCGGCAGACGGCCGAGGCCCAGCTCGACCGCGGCGCGCTGCGCAGCCGGCTGGGCGCCTACACCGGCGGAGACGCCCGCGAGATCACGGTGACCACCCCCTCGGCGGTGGCCGAGTTCGAGGGCGGCAACACCCTGGTCACGGTGGACGAGGGCGGGACCAGCCGGGTGGCCAACCACGGCGAGGGCAAGGCCGCGGTGCGCTCGGCCGCCAAGCGCGGGCGCACGGTCCGGGTGAAGTCGAAGATGGGGTCTCGGGTCGACCGCGGCACGGCGCCCAGCAAGCCCAAGCCGCTGCCGCCCGCCCCGGCCTGGATCGACCGGGGGCCCACGATGTTCGCGGCGGCCGGCGAGCGCGGGGGCACGATCCGCGGCGAGTGGGGGGCCATCGCCGTGGCCGGATCGTATCGCGTGGAGATC
>JGI12210J13797_11025635_pt1 | contig 12898 bp, 10 predicted proteins | sample ElkSlonscriptome_3_FD_13797 | JGI IMG/M metagenome (IMG submission 13797)
AAAGATTGTGATATTTTAGAAATGGGGGTTGAAACGTTAGAAAAAGGTCTTCAACCGATTGTTTTAGAACAACAAACTAAAAATCATAACTGGGGAATTGCCTATCAAAACCAAATGTACACCCGGCAAATTCCGCCTTTAGTTGACCAAAAACCCTCAAAAAAACTCAAAGATATTCTTCAAGATGAAATGGAGATAAATACACAGTTTGATTTTACCGCAGATACCCGAGAACGAATTCAAAAAAGTACATCGGTGCATCGATATTGTAACGGAGTGGAGATTCTTTACAATCAAGGAGGAGGCGCACGTTTGGGCTATACAATCTTTGGAGTTAATGGGATCACTTCAACTCTAACTGCATCAACTTCTAGACATTATGAACGTTATCAAGTGGGAAATAGGTTTCGACGATTGACCAATATAGAGTATGCTCGACTTATGGGATTTCCTGATGATTGGTGTCGAGTTGCTAGAGTTTACGATCAATATAGGCTATATGGAAATGCAGTAGTTCCCGCTTGTGTAGAATGGATTTGTCAACGAATCGGTCGGGAGAATATTAAGTTTAAATCAAGAACCTGGGAGCAACTAAAGTTACCGATTTAAGTTAAAATTATCAATATTATGACGAGAATGCTGACTTTATCGCTTCTCAAAATAGAAGCCGGAAACTTCGTTCAAGAGTTGAGAACTAGAGCAATTCCTCAATTGTATGGTATTACCGATGGAAAGGCGGTAGGAACTTATGTAGAACAAACATTTAATCAATATTTGGGAATTAAATACTCATACATATTAGGAAGTGCCGCCAGTGGAATTGATTTTCCCGAATTAGAAGTTGATTTGAAAGTAACCTCAATTCGTCAACCTCAATCTTCCTGTCCGTTTCGTGATGCGAGTCAGAAAATCTACGGACTTGGCTATCATCTCCTTGTTTTTGCTTATGAAAAACTCGATATTCACGAATCTCGGACTGCAACTTTGAATTTTCAACACGCCATTTTTGTTGAAAAGGAACGCACGGGAGACTATCAAACCACATACGGTTTAAGAGAGATTCTACGCCGTCAAGGGAACACAGACGATATCATTGCTTTTTTAGACGAACGGAATCTACCTTTAGATGAAATTGGACGTGAATTATTGGCAGATCGGATTATCAATCAACCTCCCGAACTTGGCTATCTAACAATTTCTAATGCTTTGCAGTGGAGACTACAGTACAGAAGAATAATTGAACAAGCACAGATGAATACATTAGGAGTTGAAAATTTGTTGGGGGGAAGATTATCATAAAGTAGAGTCACGAAAGTTAAAATTAAGTTGGGTGTTGCTTTCGCTCGACCCAACCTCTATCAAGATTAACCCTGCCATTTTTAAAATACTTCAACAGTTTACGGTCGATTTCTCAACTCCCGAACAATTTCTTGAGCCAAATTTTTTGACCACAACGAATCAAAAGGACAGAGAATTTGCCTGTTTTCAGGTGATATCCAAACTAACGCATCTTCTACATCTGAGATTTGATAGGGTTCATTCAACAGAACACAAGTTAACAAGCGGTGAACAGCTTTAGCCTGTTCGTCTGTTAATACAATCATTCCTCTAACCTCCGTTGACGGCGCTTGGTTTTGGCTGTTTCCCCTTTTGACAACATGACGAACGCTTGATCGATATCCCGAACTTTAATCTGTCTAAGTGCAATCAGGATGGACTTGATCAACGCTGCTTCATCATCAGTGAGTATAACCATAACTTTCTTGCAATTTACCACAATGCCACATTACCACGAAAGTAAAATTTTGTATAGGACAATGTGGAAGTGTATACTACACAGGATTTAGGATGAGTGCGAAAAGAAAACCAGAGTTTAGAGTTTTCACAGACGAGGATGTAGCGATTTTGGTTAAAACGCTAGCAGCACTGAGAAATACCAGTATTTCTGAACTGTTTAATGAGGCTTTGGAACTGTGGCTATCTCAACCGGAACAGCAAAAACTGATTGAGAAACACAATTTAGACGAGATCGAAGATTCTGACGCTATCTAATACTAAATCCGGTTCTCATATCCATCTTATTTTCAAAGCCTAGATTATTGATAACAGAAGGGGATTGGGTCAATTTTTATAAAGGGGTTTTGACAACCGGACTTGGTATAACGTCATGCCAACGAATAAAGACAGGATTACTGTATATTTACCGCCAGAGTTGAGAGAACGCCTGAGTATTGTCGCCCCCTAAATCCCCCAACTTTGGGGGACTTTAAACTTTGGGTTTTCCCCAGAATTGGGGGGCGGAGGGGGGCTAAATACAAAAACATTTATAAACCATTCCCAATTAAAATAAAGGATGCCCAATAATAAGGATGACTGAAATTATTACTCGCATTATTAATCGGTAATCCGGTTGCAAGATCTCGTTGAATAAACCCTCCATCTCCTGTACCATCGCCTCCCCTTTCGCCCCCAAAGACTGAAAAATATCCTGCAATTAACGCATTTTGAGCGTTTTGTAACGCTTCAGTTTTACTGTTTCCGGCTTGCAACGCATGGTAAAATTCATTCATCAAAAGTTGAGTTCCTCCATCATTAACTTGCCATAAAGAAGCAATAACCGCCCTCGCCCCTCGACTTTGGAATTGATAACCGAGTCCTAAAATTTGTTCGCCGTTGTTATCAAAACCACCTAAACCCGTTTCACAAGCACTCAACACCACCAAATCTACATTCGACAAAGACCAATTCTCCACATCTCGCAATGTGGGATTTTCACCTTCTCCAAACACAATAAAAGATTCAGACGGATCACCCGGAACAAACGCCGCATGAGTGGCAAAATGCAGCACGTTATAACCATTCATTTTCGGTTTAATCGCTTCCAAAGTAAAGGCTTCATCAACATAAGCCGTTGTATTGGGTAAAGTTTCCTTCAACCCATCCACTTCAATTCCAGCAAACGGTAAACCCGCAAATTCAATATTTCGTTCACCAATTTTAGCCGGACGAATTAAAGATTGATCTGCAAACGCTCCCGCTAAAATTCTCGGATCAGGTTGGGGTTGAGTATCAATTTCTTGTAATGAGGCGGCGGTGATATTATTGACTCGAAAACGTTGGGCGATCCACTGTTGACCATCATGCAATGCCACCAACGGAATATAGCGTAACACACCATCGGGCGCATAAATAATCACTTCCGTCTCGGCTGTTTTGAGGTCATTTTCCAGGGGTTCAAACAGCCACTTGTAGAGTTTTTTTGCGGGTGCAACGGCATCAACAGTTGGGTCTTGTAACGCCAAACGAAACCGAACAATTGTCCGATACAATTCTTCTCGGCTAACCTCAACAGTTCGTCGTAAAGGAGGAGAATTGGGAGTGGTAATGACTAATTCTAAACGGTCTTCTAGAATTAAAGGATAGAACAGAACCGCATCCAACTCTGCTAATTTATCTCGTAAACCATCTAACGCACCCAGAGATAACGTTTGTTCTCGCGCATCAAAACTGAGTTGTTCGATTAATTTTCGGACTTCTGGACGATCAGCAAAATTATTAAAATCTGCGTTAATTTCTTCTTGCAAGTTATACAATTGACTCAGCCGTTGTTCTTCAGAGGGCGTTAAATTCTGTTTCTGTTGCAGTTGAGTTAATTCTTCCCCAACTTCTATAGCGTTCTTTTGAAGTTCATTGTAACGGGCGAGAATTTCGGCTTCGGGTTGGTAAAATTCTAAACCGCTAGCAGTGTTGGCATTTCCCCGAACAGTTTTGAGGTAATCTTCCAACTCCTGAACTTTGAGTAAGTCCAAGACTCGTTGTGCTTCTAAAACTCGATTTTCTTTTAACAATAAGTCAGCTAGATAACGATATCGACCCTCAATGGTTTCGATGTATGAGAGTTGTAAATCACTCGATAACCCTTGAATATCCTTGCGAATGGTTTCTGTAACGTTAACAGATTGTTTTAGAAAAGTAATTGCAAGTTCAGGTTGGTTTTGTTGTTCTAGTGCTTTACCAATATTACTGAGAGAAAGGGCTTCCCCATCGCGATCGCCAATTTCTTGAAAAATAGCTAAAGACTGCTGAAAGAATTCTATCGCTTTTTGATACTGCCCTAAACTACGGTAAGCATAGCCCAAACCGTCTAGAGAAATAGCTCTCCCACGAGGGTAACTAATTTCGCTTGCAATGGCTAAAGACTGCTCGTAGACTTCTATGGCTTTTTGGTACTGCCTTAATTTAGTGTAAACAAACCCTAAATTCTGGAGAGAATGAGCTTCCTCCTGCTTATAACTAATTTCTCGTGCAATGGCTAAAGATTGCTGATAGTATTCTACAGCTTTTTGATACTGTCCCAAACTCTCATACGCCCAGCCTAAGTTATTTAACGAAGCAACTCTTCCATAGATATCTCCTGTTTCACGGTCAATAGCTAAAGCTTGTTTATGGAATTCAATTGCCTGGTGATACTTCCCCAAACTTTGGTAGACAAGACCCAAATTGCCCAGAGAATCGGCTTCGCCTTTGCGAACGTTGATTTCACGGAAAATGGTCAAAGACTGCTGATGAAGTTCTATTGCCTGCTGATACTGAGATAAGTTCCAGTAAGCCCAGCCCAAATTGTTCAGAGAAGCCGCTTCCCCATAGCGATCACCTATTTCCCGTGCAATGGTTAACTGCTGCTGATAGAATTCTATCGCTTTTTGATACTGCCCCAAATACCAGTAAGCATTGCCCAAATTGCCCAGAGATTTCGCTTCTCCTTGTCTATTACCGATTTCCCGATAAATTTCTAAAGATTGTTGGAAAGACTGCAACGCTTCTCGAAATTGGCTTATATTAAATTGTTGAATACCCTGCTGTAAAAATCGATCGGCTTCGGCTTGACGTTGCTGTTGAGTTTGTACGAGAACGGGAGACTCAGACAAAACGTTTGTGGGTACTGTGGGACTCAACACACCAATTACCACCGCTAGGGTTAGGGCTTTCGGGTTCAGCATCGGAGTTTGGGTTAGGGTAGATGTTGCTTCACTTTTAACTTATTTTTGGGGTCGTTGGAGTTATGCAGTTTTAGACGGTGGAGACAGAGTGTAATGAATTTGAATAAACGTCGAACAGGGTGCAGGATGTAAGATGAATCAATGTTGAGTTGTTGAGTTTTTGAACGTTATTTTAGTTAAATTTCAAATGAGTTTATTTTACATTCTGGGGATTTTCCTCATCATCCTGACGTTAGGGATTGGATTGTATCTAATCAGCGCTCGTCGTTATCAATCTTCTGATTCTGTCGCCAATTCCTACGACGAATGGACTGAAGATGGTATTCTGGAGTTCTACTGGGGCGAACATATTCACCTCGGTCATTACGGTTCACCGCCCGAACGAAAGGATTTTCTCAAAGCCAAAGAAGACTTTGTACATGAAATGGTCCGTTGGGGAAGTTTGGATAAATTACCCCCAAATACAACGGTTTTAGATGTCGGTTGCGGTATCGGCGGAAGTAGCCGCATTTTAGCCCAAGATTACGGGTTTGATGTCACGGGTGTTACGATTAGCCCCCAACAGGTGAAACGCGCCCAGGAATTAACCCCAGAAGGACTCAGCGCTAAGTTTCAGGTTGATGATGCGATGGCGCTGTCTTTCCCCGATGAAAGTTTTGATGTGGTTTGGTCAATTGAAGCGGGGCCACATATGCCCGATAAAGCAATTTTCGCTAAAGAGTTACTGCGAGTCCTCAAACCGGGTGGCGTGTTAGTTGTCGCGGACTGGAACCAACGAGATGATCGTCAAATTCCTCTGAATTTTTGGGAAAAACCCGTGATGCGCCAACTCCTCGATCAATGGTCACATCCGGCGTTTTCGAGTATTGAGGGCTTTTCTGAACTGTTGGCGGAAACGGGGCTGGTAGAAGGCGAGGTAAGCACCGCAGATTGGACGCAAGAAACCCTCCCCTCCTGGATTGATTCCATTTGGCAGGGAATTGTTCGGCCTCAAGGGTGGCTGGGTTTTGGGTTGTCAGGTTTTGTGAAATCTGTGCGTGAAGTACCCACCTTACTGCTGATGCGGTTGGCTTTTGGTGCCGGACTTTGCCGCTTTGGGATGTTCCGGGCTATACGGGCGAATTCATCGCAAGATAGGGAACAGGGAACAGGGAACAGGGAACAGGTTTCGGTGGAGGTTTAATCTGTCGGGGTGGGTTCGGGGTGAATTTATGTTTTGAACAAATCACAACAAATAACATCAATAAACCCGCCCCTACGCGACTTTTAACCGACGACTGAACTTTTTTGTACGGTTTCTTTTTCGGGTTCAAATTCCGTTGAACGATTCACTTGCCACCACAGGGCTAAACCGCCCCCAATGACTAATACTGCTATCCCGATAACCAGTAGAATTTGTTGCCATTTCTTCAAACCTGAAGTTGTGGTTTGGGGTTGTTTTTCCGATTCTTCTTCGTCGTACATTAACGCTTTAGAAGCTTCTGTGGGTTCCGACTCAATCTCATTGGGAATACTAGGTTTAGCGGGAGTATCAATCAAAATTAATTTCTGCGGAGAAACCCCACAATAGGTTAAAACAACAGAAGTATTATCGTGACCATTATGAGTATTGGCTAAATTAATCCATCCTTCGACAGCAGACTCCAAAGACTTTTCAGCTTGCAAGACAGCCGGGGCATAAGCCGCCCAAGATTTTTCTACCCAATCATTATCACTTAAGCCATCAGAACATAACAACAATAAACCATCTTCTTCGATAATAAATCGCTGTACTGTTGGACGCAAAAATTCAGCTTCTCGGGTACCAACCGCTTGAGTTAATGCCCCCGCATCCTGACGTTGAGAGGCTTCCCAATACAAACTCCGACCCTGTTTTACTTCTCGGGTAATCACATCATCATCAATGGTGAGGGCTTGACAAGAGTCCCGAGTAATCCAATAGGCGCGACTATCACCCACATTAACAATATACAATTCGTGAGCATTTTTCAACTCTAAATTTTTGGCAGTTTTTAACTTTTGAGGAAGTTGTAACGCCATGACTAAAGTTGTTCCCATCCGTTGACGTAGGGAGCGCTTTTGTTCGTTATTTTGGGCGGAAATTACATTATTAATCACTCGGGTAATTTCTTGGAGTTGATCGATAATTAAGTCGGGAGGGGTTAAGCCTTCTTGTTCGTTAATTTCGGTCATAAAAGTAGCAATTAACGGTTGGATTGATTTCACCGCTAACTGACTGGCAACTTCTCCGCCTTCGTGACCCCCAACTCCATCACAAATTAGACTTAAATGAGGAATTAACTGATTATGGGGATAACTATCAATCTGTTCTAAATCTACTTTTCGGGGATAATAACTATCTTCATTATGCGATCGCAAAGGGCCTGTATCACTGTGACCAGCAACCGCTAAATGTAACGGTAATTGAGCCGCTTGTTGTAATAAAAGTTGGTTCAATTCATCGGAAATTGTTTCCAGGGAAGCCTGATAACTTTGCATCAGTTGAGAAATATTTTGCAACGGTTGCTGCACTTCATCTTGAGCGGTTTCAATAAAAGCAGACCAAAATTCTGCCAAATCTTTCAAAGTCGGTTTAACTTTTCCCTGATGCAATTGTATTAATCGAATTCGCCAACTCTCAACCCGAAGATTATCTTTAACTAAAAGACTATAAGCCGCCCCTTGTTCTGATAACGGTGTCCAAAGTTGCAACATTTGCCACAACCAATAGACCTGACGGATACTTTTGGTTTTCGGCCAAACTTCCGCCATTGTCGGCAAAATTGTCCCCTTAGAATCGGTAGGAATATTATCCAATAATAAAATTTCTTCGCCTTCAGAAGTCGTACCTAAGTTATAAATCCCATGAACTCCCGGAAGGTGTAAACGATGGGAATACAGGTGCAAATAAGGCAAGATTACATCGCTAATTGACTCGGGAATTGTTGGGGGTACAGCCGGTTTAGTATCCAGCCAAACTTGAGGCGCACCCACATAATAGCGATTTCCCACCACTTGTCCGGGCTGAATTTGACCCGCCGTTGAACCGACAGCCCACAGATAACGATAACTCAATTGCGTTTGACACGTCTGACAAACTTGACGACCAAGAGTATTGCGAGGCTGGGGACAGGTGGGGTTGGGACAGTAAATCGGGGGTTGCGATGCACTGCTAATTTGGAACAGTTTTTGTAAAGACACGAGTCAAGATATATTGCTTAAGGACTCAACTTAGAAAAATTTCAATATAAAATGATTGTAGCCCAAGGCTGGATTGTTCTGAATTGTACTGTGCATAACAGAACAATTGGTTAAGCTTCACCCCTGCGGTGCTGATGTCTGCGTTCTCCCCCACACCCATCGCTTATGTTACTCAACCCGACAATCTTTTGGTTACTCGCTGGCGTGTTGCTTTGCATGATGGAATTATTTGTTCCGACGGCTTTTGTAGAATTAATGATGGGATTGAGTGCGCTTGCGGTGGCGGGAGTGTCGTTAATTGTTCCCTATGCCAATGTACAAGTTTTACTGTGGATGATTTTATCAGTCGGTTCAATTGTTGGCTTGCGACGATGGCTTCCGAGTCGCCGAGTTCCGACCATTGAAGATGCACAAGAAGCTGAAACTTTAACCGAAATTTTACCAGGTCAAACGGGTCGAGTTTTGTACGAGGGGATTTCTTGGCGAGCGCGTTGTGATGGCAGTGAAATCGCGATTGCTCCTCATCAAAGGGTGATTGTCATTGGACGGGAAGGCAATACACTGATTGTCATCTCAGAACAGTTACTCAATGCTTCGGAATAATTAATTTTTGAGGTTTTGTTTAGGATTGGTGATTTCCGAAAGTAGATCTTTTGAAACTGTAGATCTAAAATTAGAGGAGTCTTTGTTATATTTTTGTGTTTCTTTTGATTGCAATCTGTTCAAGATAACTTAATATTGAGGAAACTTAAAATGGAAAACTTTGTATTACTTATCCTGCTTGCTTTGGGAGGTTCTGGTCTTGCCGGATCAGTCAAAATTGTCAATCAAGGTGATGAAGCGTTAGTCGAAAAGTTAGGGAAATATAACGGTCGAAAATTGAAGCCAGGTTTGAGTTTTGTTGTCCCTTTTTTGGATCGAATGGCGTACAAAGAAACCGTTCGAGAACAGGTTTTAGATATTCCCCCCCAACAGTGTATTACTCGTGATAATGTTTCGATCAGTGTCGATGCGGTGGTCTATTGGCGGATTATGGACTTAGAAAAAGCGTGCTACAAAGTGAATAATTTGCAAGCAGCGATGGAGAATTTAGTCCGCACTCAAATTCGTTCAGAAATGGGTCAACTAGAACTCGATCAAACATTTACCGCCCGTACAGAAGTCAATGAAATGTTGTTGCGAGATCTCGATATTGCCACAGATCCTTGGGGGGTGAAAGTGACTCGGGTAGAGTTGCGTGATATTTGTCCGGCGAAAGCAGTTATGGATGCGATGGAGTTGCAAATGTCGGCAGAACGTCAAAAACGGGCGGCGATTTTAAAATCAGAAGGGGAACGAGATTCTGCGGTTAATAGTGCGCGAGGTCATGCAGAAGCCCAAGTTTTGGATGCAGAAGCCCATAAAAAGGCGATGATTTTAGAAGCTGAAGCCGAACGTCAAACTCAAGTGTTGAAAGCCCACGCCACCTCTGAAGCGCTGCAAATTATTACCAAGGTTCTCAACAGCGATCCTAAAGCCAAAGAAGCGTTGCAATTTTTACTCGCTCAAAATTATATGGATATGGGAACAAAAATTGGGAATAGCGACAGCAGTAAGGTGATGTTTCTTGACCCCCGTAGTATTCCCGCAACGTTAGAGGGAATCAAAGCAATTGTGGGGGATAGTTCACAGAATTCTGACTTACAAAAGCCTTTTTAAATCGGTGAATTGAAAAAGTTTGTAGTTGGGCTTCAGCCTTGACTTTTTGTGCTTTAGCGCAACTACAAACTAACGGTTCATTTATTGAGATTGGGCTTGAATGGCGGTAATCGCAACGGTATTAACGATATCGGTAATTGTACACCCGCGACTGAGATCGTTAACGGGTTTTTTCAACCCTTGTAAAACCGGACCAATTGCCACCGCATTCGCCGAACGTTGAACGGCTTTATAAGTGTTATTTCCGGTATTCAAATCGGGGAAAATAAACACGGTTGCGTGTCCGGCGACTTCACTTCCGGGTAGCTTGGTTTTCGCCACACTTTCATCAACTGCGGCGTCATATTGTATCGGCCCTTCTATTTTGAAATCGGGGCGTAATTGTTGAGCAATTTGAGTGGCTTGACGGACTTTATCAACATCTTCCCCTTTCCCCGATTCTCCGGTAGAATAAGACAACATCGCCACTAAAGGTTCAATCCCAAAGGTCTTCGCTGTCATCGCCGAACTAATGGCAATATCGGCGAGTTGTTGAGGATTTGGATTGGGATTAACTGCACAATCTCCATACACCAAAACCCGATCTTCTAAACTCATGAGAAACACACTCGAAACAATCGAACATCCCGGCTGAGTTTTAACAAATTCTAAGGCTGGACGAATGGTGTGAGCCGTTGTATGAACCGCTCCTGAAACCATTCCATCTGCAACCCCTTTGTACACCATCATTGTTGCAAAATAACTATTATCGTGCATCATATCGGCTGCACAATCTCGACTAATCCCTTTATGTTTTCGCAGTTCAAAATAGGTTTCGGCATAGTCTTCATACCAGTCAGAATTGCTCGGATCAACAATCTTAACACCGTCTAAATTCAACCCCAAAGCCGCAATTTTATTGTTAATTTCTGACTCTTGACCTAACAGCGTAATATCAACAACACCTCGTCGTAATAAGATCTCACTGGCTTGTAAAATCCGTTCTTCGTTTCCTTCGGGTAAGACAATATGTTTTTTATTCTTTCTCGCCCGTTCAATTAACTCATATTCAAACATCAACGGTGTCAGACGATGAGAACGAGAAATCGAAATACGTTCGGCTATTTTTGAACCCTCTACATAGGACTCAAATATGCCTAAAGCAGTGGCAATTTTTCGGGGATTATCTGCGGTAATTCGCGCTCGAACTTGACTAATTTTAGTCGCAGTTTCAAACGTATCTTCTTCAACCATCATAATCGGTACACTCCACTGACTAAACCCATCAATGAGTTTATAAATACTCAGAGGAATTTGGATATTTCCCGTTAAGATAATTCCGGCAATATTGGGATAATTTTCTGATAAAGTTGCCACTAAACAGCTTAATAAAATATCCGATCTATCCCCTGGAGTGACAATTAAACTGCCTTCATCAATATGTTCGAGGAAGTGAGGAACTTGCATCGCCGCCACTTTGCAATCATGGACTTCTCGATTGAGTTGATCTCCATCCCCATGAATGAATTTTGCGTTAATTTTTTGAGCAACTTCTCCAATAGTTGGTTTCCAAAGAATTTCTTCTTCAGGTAATACAAAAACCGGATCTTCAGACGACCAACAGTTTTTAAATTTTTCGGTAATTGTACTAATATCTTCGGGTAAAACTCGGTTGACAATTGTCGCTGCAATTGTACATCCTTCTTCGATAAAAGCTTCTCGTTCGGAGCGAACTCCATCAACCACTTCCTCGGGTGTTTTTCCCTGTCCATTAGCAACAATAACAATCGCTGAACCTAAATCATTGGCGACTTGAACATTCAAATTAAAATCAAAGGCGGAAGTCACATCAACTGTATCAGCGCCTTCACAAACAATAAAATCACACTGTTGTTCTAGGGTTTTATATTTTTCTAGAATAACTTTGAGGAGTTGATCATAATGTCCTTCAGCGACGATATGTTGGGCTTGTTCGTGATTTAAAGCGTAGAGAGATTCATAGGGAAAATTCAGTTGATAACGACTGCGAATTAATTCAATATCAGGATCAGGTTGATCTCGACGATGAATAATTGGACGAAAAACACCCAATCGACCAATGCGTTTAGATAGTAATTCCATTATGCCGAGTAACACAAGAGATTTACCACTGTCGGAGTCTACTGCTGCGATATATAAGTTTGAAACCATAGAAGCCTCCCCTGGATACACGCCAGAAAATATCAGAATTTCAATGCTTTTTGCTGTGAAATCTTGGCTGATTTTTTGAGACTATATTTTTGACTGGGATGATAGAGTGTTGCTGGCTAATCTCGGTAAGCAATTCTGATACTCTGAACCAAAATTCCTACAGAAATTAGAATAATTAAACACGCCCAAAACCAATGGGGTAGAAAGAGTTGTTGAGCAATTTGTCCAGTATCAGAAATAATCATTCGACCTCCAATCACGGCTTTATTCATAAACAAATAACCCCGTTGATGGTAGGTGCTGATAATCGCTTGTACGCCTAAAAACTGAATCGCCCATCCTTGCAACCAATGAGGGGTTTTTAGGGCAGTAAATAACAAGCCAGCCCCCCACAGAGAAATCGCCAGGATACCAAATAGCGATCGCACCCAGATTAACACAGAAAAGAGTAATAAACCGCTAAGAATCATTAAACAAATATGAGCATTTTTGTAGCGACGACTGGAAATAATAAATAATCCCCCCGCAAATGCAGGCCCCAACGGGCCACCCGCAGCCACCAACGCCCGTCCAATGCGACCTAAAAATAACGAACCCGAATGTACCGCAAAGCCAGAACCGTTGGGAAGCATCACCAATTTTCGGAAGTCTCCTCCCAGGAGTAATGCTGTTAGTCCGTGACCCATTTCGTGAAACCAAGTGGCGAGAATTGAAAAGGGATAGAGGATATAATCTCCCCAGGAAAATTGCCACAAAATCAGGGTAACAGCAGCGGCGCCAATTAGCCAGCTTATCCCCATTTGGTTGCGATTTCCGGTGGTTCCCTCAAA
>JGI12210J13797_10660267_pt1 | contig 12893 bp, 10 predicted proteins | sample ElkSlonscriptome_3_FD_13797 | JGI IMG/M metagenome (IMG submission 13797)
CCCACCCCGCCGGCCGATCCCGCGCCGGAACTCGCCGCGGCGCAGGAGGGATCGGCTGCGGCCGTGGCGCCTGCCGATCCTTCCGGCGAAGTCGTCTTCACCGCGCTCGAGGACGGGGTCTGGGTGCGCTTCTACGAACGCGGCGGCGAACGGCTTTACGAGGCGCAGATGGAAAGCGGCGAGAGCTTCACGGTGCCCGCGGGCGCGCAGGAACCTCTCATCAATACCGGTCGCCCCGATGCGCTCGCGATAACGATCGGCGGCCGCGAGGTTCCCCCGCTCGCCGAGGGGCCGCAGACGATGGGCGGCGAACCGGTTTCGGCAAGAGCCCTGCTTGCACGGGGCGAAAACGAAGGCCCCTCGGCCAACTGATCGCGCGGCGACCGGGCCGATTTCCCACCGTTTCGCTGGAGTCGCCCCTCGACTTGGAGCCATCCAGCAGGCACAGATTCGGCGTGTATTCAGGAACGCTCCCGCATGGGGGCGCAAGCCCGCCGCCCGCCCGGCAATCGCCGGCCGCGCGAGGAAAGAACCAGAGTAGGAGGCCCGCCAGCCGATGAAAACCGTCCCCTTCACCCGCCGACCAGGCCGGCTGTCCGGGCGCCTTATCGGCGCCTTCGCCGCGACCGCCGTGCTCGCGACCACGCCTGCCGCCTCCTTTGCGCAGGACGCCGGGGAAGAAGCCCGCCTGCGCAAGATCGAGGCCGAGATCCGCGCGCTCCAGCGCAATGTATTTCCCGGCGGCGACGGTCGCTTTTTCGAGCCGCAGATTACCGGCGGACAGCAGGCCCCGAGCCAGCCCGACCGCGCGACGACCAGCGCGCTGACCGATATCCTCGCCCGGCTCGATGCGCTCGAATTGCAGCTCCAGCGGCTCACTTCCCTGACCGAGGAGAACACCAATGTGCTCTCTCGCCTCGATGAACGCATCACCGCGCTCGAGACCGCGTCGAGCGTTGAAGCACAGCCGGAGGACGCGGCCACCGACAGCAATCTCGCGGCGATGACCGGCCGCACGCAAGGCACGAACGGCGACGCGGGTGCGCGCGAGCGGCGGATCGAGCCGGAAGCTCTCACCGAGGGCACGTCCGTCGCCGCCCGCACCCGGACCTCTGGCGCCCAAACCGCAGGCCCGCAGACGGCAAATCCCCAAACCGCAGGTCCCAGCCCCGAGCGGCTCGCCGCGGTCCAGGCGATCACCAAGCCCGATACCGGCGATGCGGGCGAGGACGAATACACCTATGGCTTCCGGCTGTGGGATGCTGGCTTCTATCCCGAGGCGCGCCAGCAATTGTCGAGCTTCGTCGAAGCCTATCCCGATCACCCTCTGACCACTTTTGGGCGCAACCTGCTGGGCCGGGCGTTCCTCGACGATGGCATGGCCGAAGAGGCCGCACGATGGTTCCTGCGCAATTACCAGGCCGACCGCACAGCCCGGCGCGCGCCCGACAGCCTGCTCTACCTTGCCCAGAGCATGATCGAGATGGGCGATGATCGCCGCGCATGCATCGCGCTCGCCGAATTCGGCGAGACCTATCCCGCCATCGCGAGCGGGCGGCTGGCCGACCAGTACGAAAGCAATCGCCGCAAGGTGACCTGCGAATAGCGGCCGGGCGTCCGGCCGCGGGGAGGCGCCTATTGCCGGGACCATCGCACCCGATCTGATCGCTCGCTTCGACGAGGAACTCGCGCGGCTCTGGCCCGAGGAGGACCGAGAAGGGCCGCTTGGCCTCGCGGTTTCGGGCGGGCCGGACAGTCTCGCCCTGCTGCTGCTCGCGCATGAAGCGCTGCCGGGAGGGATCGCCGCGGCGAGCGTCGATCATGGCCTGCGCGCCGAGGCGCCGGGCGAAGTCGCGCTGGTCGAGGCGGCCTGCCGGGAACGCGGCATCCCGTTCAGCCCGCTCGCGGTCGCGGTGCCGCGCGGCAATCTCCAGTCCCGCGCGCGCGAGGCGCGCTATGCGGTGCTTTCCCGCTGGGCGCGCGACATCGGCTGCGGCGCGCTTGCCACCGCGCATCATGCCGACGACCAGGCCGAAACGCTGCTGATGCGCCTCGCGCGCGGGAGCGGGCTTTCGGGCCTTGCCGGCGTGCGCGCCTATGGCACGGTTCCCGGCACCGACATCCCGCTCGTTCGCCCGCTGCTCGGCTGGCGCAAGGCCGATCTCGAGGGGATCGTGGAGGCCTGCGGGCTCGAAGCGGCGCGCGACCCGACCAATGAAGACCTCGCTTTCGACCGTGCACGGGTGCGCCGCCATCTGGCGGAGAACGATTGGCTCGCGCCTGATGCGCTCGCGGCGAGCGCGGGCCACCTTGCCGAGGCATGGCGCGCGATCGAATGGTATGCGCAAATCGACTGGGAAGAGATGGTGCTGTGCGAGGGAGAAGGGCCGGATGGTCCGGTGTGGCGCTATTACGCCAATGTCCCGCGCGTTATCCAGGTCGAGACTGTGCGCCGGATCGTCGCAGAGCTGGGCGGGCAGGTGACCCGCAGCGAAGCGGGCCGCGCCGCCGACCGGCTGTGGCGGGGCGAGAATGCGTCACTTGGCGGTGTGCTGGTCGTGCCGGGGATCGAGCGGGTCGAGAAGATCGGTGTCGAGATGCGGGTCTGGCGCTTCCGCCCCGAGCCTGCGCGCAGGGTGCATTGACTGATCCCCACGTCTTGTCCCGGCCTGTCCGTCGCCTGACAGGGCGGGCGGTCTGCGGCGCGTGACGACCCGACCGGCACACCGGCCAGCTACAACAGGATCCGGTCCCCGACGCCGATATAGCGCCCGCGCGTGATCACCACTTTGTCGCCGCGCCTTGCCGCTTCGAACAGCTTCTTCGCGAACGGATCGGGCACGCCGATGCAGCCGTGGCTGGCATAGCCGTTGATGACCGGCGAACCGTGGATCGCGATCCCGTCCCAGGTCAGCCGCAGCGTCCAGGGCATCGGCGCGTTGTTGTATTTCTCGGAGATGTTGTCCTTCTCCTTGGTCAGGATCGGGAACGTGCCGATCGGGGTCGGATGCCGTCTCGTGCCGAGCAGGGCAACCGCGGTGCCGATCTCGTGTCCGTCTCGAAAAGCGCTGATGACGCGCGCGTCGAGATCGACGGTGATGACGAGCGTGCCCGTTTCGGGCGCCGCGCTTTCGTCCCAGAACCACTCGCCATATCGGATCGAGCCTTCGATCGGCAGGATGCTCCTGATGACGAACGGATCGTCGGAGCCGGCGCCGGCGCTGGTCTGGTCGGGGTCGGGTTGCGGGGCTGGGATAGCCTGAACGACCGGGTTCGCGGTCAGGCGCGCTGCAGCCCCGCGTTCTGCCATGCCGGCGATCTGCGCGCCGACCGGAAGCGGCGGGAGGTCCGCCTCGGGCACTTCGCCCGGAGCGAGCGCGGCGCCCGGATTCGCTGCGGCGCTGGCCGGCGAGGGAGCGCGCGGTTCGCCCAGCGTGTCGGGGTCGATCGCGCGGATATTGCCGGGCGCGTCGCGAACGTCGCTCGCGGTCTCGGCCACGCGGTCCGCGGCTTCTTGCGCGCCCCGCTCCTGCGCGCCGGCAAGGCCCGCACCGATCGCGAGAGCGGCAAGGCCGAGGGCGATGGCAAGGCGAAAAACGCGCGCGGCGGCAGGCTCGGTCATGGATGCATTATGCCGGGTTAGCCGCGAACCCGCCAGAGGCTAACGAGGTTGCGTCCCCTGAAGGGACGGCGCCCGGGGGTTTCCTAACGGCGCTTTCCTACAGCTTTTCCTACAGGCTTTCCTGCAAGGTGCGCAAAGGCGGCTCCGAGCAGTCCCGGCTGCGGATGCTGCACGAGGGAAAGGGGAATGGCTTTCATCAACTTGGTATAGCGTCCCTTGGCGATGAAGGCCTCGTGAAAGGCCGGGGCGCACAGGTGCTGTTGGAGGCGCTGGCCGAGCCCGCCGGCGATCACCACCGCGCTTGCGCCATGGGCGAGTGCGTAATCCCCCGCGATCCGGCCGAGCGTGGCAACGAAATGGTCGACGGCCCGCTCGGCGAGTTCGTCCTCGCCCGCCATGCCCGCCTTCCAGATCGCGAGGTCATCGTCGAGGGCGCGCGCGCGGCCCTCACTTGCGGCGATGGCGGCCTGTATATGGGCGATCCCTGCGCCCGATACGATCCGCTCGACCGAGACCCGATCGAACCTCGTGCGCAGGTCCGAGAGGATAGCGTCGTCGAGCGGGCAGACGGGGGCGAAATCGATGTGCGATCCCTCGGTCGCCTGGACCAGAGCGCGGCCTTCGTGCCAGCGGAAATGGGCGATGCCGAGCCCGGTGCCCGGGCCGATGACGGTCACCGTGCCGTGATCGGGAAGAGGCTCTTCCGGCCCAGCGAGATGGGCCAGATCCTCGCGCCCCGATCCCGCGACGGCATGGGCGATGGCGGCGAAATCGTTGAGCAGGGTGACGTCTTCAACGTCGAGTTCGCGCGGCAGCGCGTCCGGATCGAAGCTCCAGTCGGCATTCGTCAGCTTGAAGGGGCCTTCGCCCACGGGCCCGGCGAGCGCAAAGCTGGCCCCGGCGGGCGCGAAGCCGGGCTCGCGTTCGAGAAAGGCGCGCCATGCCGAGGGAAGATCGGGATAGTCCCCGGTGCGCAGCACGACCGCTTCGCCAAGGGCGACCCTGCCAGCCTNGTCCGCGCNCGCGCGGGCGAAGCGGGCATGGGTCCCGCCGATATCGGCGACTGCGATTTCGGGAACGGGCGCGATCACAGCCCGGCGCTGGCGAGCATCGCCGAGGCACCCTGCTCGGCCCCGTCGGCATGGGTCTGCATCATCCGGAAAAGCTCGCGCCCGACGCCCCATTCGGCCTCGCGGTCGGGCGCCGGTTCCCGCGCCTCGAGATCGGCGTCGACCGAGAGTTCTCCCGTCTCGGCGCAGACCTTGATCACATCCCCGTCGCGCACTTTCGAAAGCGGACCGCCGCCCTTCGCCTCGGGCGTCAGGTGGATCGCGGCGGGGACCTTGCCGCTCGCCCCCGACATGCGCCCGTCGGTGACGAGCGCGACGCGGTGGCCCCTGTTCTGGAGCACCGCGAGCGAGGGGGTGAGCGCGTGGAGTTCGGGCATTCCGTTGGCGCGCGGGCCCTGGAACCGCACCACCACCACCACGTCGCGGTTGAGTTCTCCGGCCTTGAACGCGGCGAGAACGTCGGACTGGTCCTCGAACACGCGTGCAGGCGCCTCGATGGTCCAGCGCTCGCGCTCCACCGCCGAGCTCTTGAAGCAGGCCCGTCCGAGATTGCCGGTGAGGAGCCGCATCCCGCCATCGCTCTGGAACGGGTCGGAAACGGGGCGCAGCATGGTCTCGTCGCGGCTCGTCTCGACTGCCGCCCAGCCGAGCGCGCCGTCTTCCAGCACCGGCTCCTTTGCATAGGCGGCAAAGCCTTCGTCCCACACGGTGAGGATGTCTGCATGGGCGAGCCCCGCATCAAGCAGTTCGCCCACGACATAGGCCATCCCGCCCGCTGCGTGGAACTGGTTCACGTCGCCCGAGCCATTGGGATAGACCCGCGCGACGAGCGGCACGACGCGGCTGATCTCGGCCATGTCGTTCCAGTCGATTCGAATACCCGCAGCACGCGCCATGGCGGGAATGTGGATCGCGTGATTGGTCGATCCGCCGGTGGCGAGGAGGCCGATCACCGCGTTGACGATCGCCTTTTCATCTACGACCTGTGCGAGGGTGCGCTGCGTGGTCCCCGAAAGCGCGGCAAGGCGGTGGATCGCCGCCCGGTCGAACGCCTGGCGCAGCTTCGTCCCCGGCTGGACGAAAGCGGCGCCGGGGATGTGGAGGCCCATCATCTCCATCATCATCTGGTTCGAATTGGCCGTGCCGTAAAAGGTGCAGGTGCCGGGCGAATGATAGCTGCCGAGCTCGCTTTCGAGCAATTCGTCGCGGCCGATCTCCCCGCTCGCATATTTCTGGCGGGTCTCCTGCTTCTGCGCGTTCGAGATGCCCGAGGGCATCGGGCCGCCGGGCACGAACACCGTCGGCAGGTGGCCGAAACGCAGCGCCCCGATCATCAGGCCCGGCACGATCTTGTCGCAGATGCCAAGGCAGGCGACCCCGTCGAACATCTGGTGCGACAGCGCCACCCCGGTCGCCAGCGCGATTGTGTCGCGGCTGAACAGCGAGAGCTCCATCCCGTCTTCGCCCTGCGTCACGCCGTCGCACATCGCCGGCGTCCCGCCCGCCACCTGCGCCGTCGCGCCGACTTCGCGGGCATGGAGCTTGAGCCGTTCGGGATAGCGGTAATAGGGCGCGTGGGCCGAAAGCATGTCGTTATAGGCGGTGACGACGCCGATATTGGGCCCGCGGCGGTTCTTCATCGCCTCCTGGTCCTCCATCGCTCCGGCGAAGGCATGGGCGAGGTTGGAACAGGCGATGTCCTTGTGTTCGGGCCGCCGGTCGGCTTCGCGCCGCATCAGGTCGAGATAGGCGCTGCGGCTGTCCTTCGAATTCGCGATCACGCGCTGCGTGACGCGGTGGATTGTGTCGTCGAGCTTACTCATGCCAGCTCACTCCGTCGCGTTCGATGAGACCGATCGCCGCGCTCGGCCCCCAGCTTCCGGCGGTGTAGGTGCGCGGGGTCATGTTGCCCGCCTTCCATTCGGCCCGGATCGCGTCGATCCAGTGCCATTGCGCCTCGACCTCGTCGCGGCGGACGAACAGGGTCTGATCGCCCTTGATCAGGTCGAGCAGCAGCCGTTCATAGGCGATCCGGCGGTACTGGCCGACAAAGGCGTCGGGCATGGCGATCTCCAGCGGGACTTCGCGCAAGCTGACCCCGTTCTCGTCGAGACCCGGGACTTTCGCCATGAGGGCAAGGGTGATGTTCTCTTCGGGCTGGATACCGATGAGGAGGTGGTTGGGATGGGTCGCGACCGGGCTCGGCCCTCCAGCGCCCTCGAAGATCGAATGGGGGACGCAGCGAAACTGGACGAGGATTTCGGTCACGCGCTCGGGCAGGCGCTTGCCGGTGCGCAGGTAGAAGGGCACGCCTTTCCACCGCCAGTTGTCGACATGCGCCTTGATCGCCACGAAGGTCTCGGTATCGGAATCGCGGCCGAGCTCCTCGTCATAGCCGGGCACGGCCTTGCCGCCGATCGCGCCGGCGCGATATTGTCCGGTGACGGTCTCCCCCGCCTTGACCGGGCGCAGCGCGCGCAGGACCTTGACCTTTTCATCGCGGATCGCGGTGGGTCCGAAACCGGTCGGCGGCTCCATCGCGACGAGGCTGAGAAGCTGCAGCATGTGGTTCTGCACCATGTCCCTCAGCGCGCCCGCGCCGTCGTAGAAATCGACCCGGCCTTCAAGGCCCACCGTCTCGGCGACGGTGATCTGGACGTGGTCGATATAGGTCGCGTTCCAGATCGGTTCGAACAGGATGTTGGCGAACCGCAGGGCGAGAAGGTTCTGCACTGTCTCCTTGCCGAGATAATGGTCGATCCGGAATATCCGCTCCTCCGGAAACGCATCCGCCACCGCGTCATTGATCGCGCGGCTCGATGCAAGATCGTCGCCGAGCGGCTTTTCTAGGCACATCCGCACGTTCGCGCCCGCGAGCCCGGCATGGCGCAGCCCCTCGATCGTCGGGCCGAACAGGCTCGGCGCGGTCGATAGGAAAATGGCGACGCCGGTATCCTTGCCCTCGCCGATGGGGCCGACCTTTTCGGCAAGGTCCTCGAACCCTTCGAGCGTCGAGGCGTCGAGCGGCTGGTAGTGGAGCCGGTTGAGGAAGTCCGCCATCCCGCCACGCCGTTCGGCGGGCAGGTGCTCCTCGAGCGCCTTTCGCGCCATGTCGCGAAAACCCGCATCTTCCATTTCGGTGCGGGCGGTGCCGATGATCCGCAGCTTTTCGGGCAGCAGGCCGTCGGCATCGAGCGCGCACAGCGAAGGCAGCAGCTTGCGCCGCGAAAGGTCTCCGGTAGCGCCGAAGAGAAGCAGCCGGTCGGCGGCGAATTCGGTCAAGACTGGCCCTCCTTGCAGCGCTGTCGGCAGCGCCTGTCGCTTCGGATGCTAGTCCACTACCGGGAAGGCGGCAATGTGGCCCTGCGAGCCGGGACTAGGCGGCGATCACGCCGTACAGGTCGTGTTCGTCGGAATCCTCGATTGTCACGTCAACGATCTGCCCGGCGCGAAGGTCCGAGGGAACCTCGCGCAGGTGGACCGCGCCGTCGATCTCGGGCGCATCGGCCTCGCTGCGGCCGGTCGCGCCGATATCACCGTCCTCGTCGGGCTCGCCCACCTCGTCGATGATGACGGGGAGCGTGCGGCCCACCTTTGCCGCAAGCTTTTCCGCGCTGATCCGGGCGGTCAGTTCCATCAGGCGGGAATAGCGTTCCTCCTTGACCTCTTCGGGCACGGGATCGGGCAGGGCGTTGGCCGCCGCGCCTTCCACCGGCTCGAACCGGAACGCACCGACCCGGTCGAGCTGCGCTTCGGCGAGCCAGTCGAGGAGATATTCGAAATCCTCCTCGGTCTCGCCCGGAAAGCCGACCACGAAGGAGGAGCGCACCGCGATGTCGGGGCAGGTCACGCGCCAGGTTTTCAGCCGGTCGAGCACCTTGGCCTCGTTGGCGGGGCGTTTCATCAGCTTGAGCACCCGGGGGCTCGCGTGCTGGAATGGGATGTCGAGATAGGGTGTAAGCAGCCCCTCGGCCATGAGCGGGATGACCTGGTCGACATGGGGGTAGGGGTAGACATAATGCAGCCGCACCCACGGCGCGCGGGCCTCGTCAGTGCGAAGCCCGCCCAGTTCGCGCGCGAGATCGGTCATGTGCGCGCGCACCTCCCGGTCCTTCCACGTGCGTGTTTCATGCCGGATATCGACGCCATAGGCGCTGGTGTCCTGCGAGATGACGAGCAGTTCCTTCGTCCCCGCCGCAACCAGCTTTTCGGCCTCGCGCAGCACCGCGTCGATCCGCCGGCTGGCGAGCTTTCCGCGCAGCTGGGGGATAATGCAGAACGCGCAGGAATGATTGCAGCCCTCGGAGATCTTCAGATAGCTGTAATGGCGCGGCGTCAGCTTGATGTCGGGCTGCGGGATCAGGTCCACGAACGGGCCCTGCGACGGCGGCGCATGAGTGTGGACCGCGTCCACCACCTGTTCGTATTGATGTGCCCCCGTCACCGCCAGCACCTGCGGATGGGCAGCGCGGATCGCGTCCGCTTCCTCGCCCATGCAGCCGGTCACGATGACGCGCCCGTTCTCGGAAATCGCCTCCCCGATCGCCGCGAGGCTTTCCTCCTTCGCGGAATCGAGAAAGCCGCAGGTGTTGACCAGCACGACGTCGGCGCCCGAGTAATCGGGGCTGATCGCGTAGCCATCGGCGCGCAGACGGGTGAGGATGCGTTCGGAATCGACCAGCGCCTTGGGGCAGCCGAGGCTGACCATGCCGACGCGCTTCTGGTCGGGCAGGGTGCGGGGAGAGGAGACGTTTGCGGTGTTCATTTGGCGCGGGCCTCTACACGCAAAGGCGGGAATGCGCTAGCGCGATGCTTTACGAGGAGAACCGAGATGACCGACTTCGCATTGTGGCCGGTGCTGGCCGGGGCCGCAGCCTTCTTTGCGGTCGGCGCGATCTGGTACGGAATCCTTTTCGGAAAGGCGTGGCAGAAAGCGGCGGGGCTGTCGGACGGGGATGTGCGTTCGGGCAACATGGCCGTGATCTTCGGCCTCACCTTTCTGTTCGAAATGCTGGTCGCCATGGTGCTGTGGCACCTGATCGCGCGGACCGATCCGGCCCCGCATGTCGTCATGATGATGGCGCTGGGCTTCGCCGTCGGCGTCATGATCCCGGCGGTCGGGATCAACTACCTCTACCAGCGCAGGAGTGGGCGGCTCTTCGCGATCGACGCGGGCCATTTCCTCGTTGGAATGGCGGCGATGGGCGGGGTATTCCTGATGTTTCGGTAAGGCTCTACTTACGATTGTCGCCGTGCCCGTCGCCCTTGCTCGTGCCGTTTTCGGTCGGCACGATCTCGACCACGACGTCTCCCTTCTGGAGACTCTCGCATTCCTCCTCCCAATATCCGATCGCGCGGCCATTGCGATAGATCCTGAGGCCCTTGCCGCCGCTGGCGAGATCGGTGATGGACCTGCCGCATTCCTCGTCATCCACGACCCGTTCGACCAGCTGGACGCGGCCCGAGACCGACGCGAGGTCGGCGAGATAGTCGGAAATGTGCGCCCCCTTGGCGCTTCCCGCCAGCAGCAAACCGGTGAAGCGCACCGGGTTGATGACATTGTTCGCCCCCGCCTGCCGGGCGAGCACCTCGTTGTCCTGCGCGCGCACGACGACGCTGATCGGCACCTTGGGCGCGAGATGGCGGACGGTCAGAACGATCAGGATCGAAGTGTCGTCGCGCCCGGCGGACACCAGCACGCTCTGCGCATTGCCGATCCTGACCGCTTTCAGCGTCTCGTCGCGGGTCGCATCGGCGGCCATGACGTTGACGCCGAGCTTTTCGGCCTCTGCAAGCCGGTCCTCGCTCGGATCGACGACCACGATGTTGTCGGCCGGCGTGCCGCGCGCGATCAGTTCCTCGACGCTCTGCGAGCCGGAAACGCCATAGCCCAGCACGACGACGTGGCCTGACAATTGCTCCTGGATACGGGCCATGCGCCATTTCTCCCAGCTGCGCTTGATGATGAAGTTATAGGCCGTGCCGACGAAGATGAAGAGGACGGCAAAGCGCACCGGCGTCACGATCACCGCCTCGATCAGGCGGGCACGGTCGGTAATGGGGGCGATGTCGCCAAAGCCCGTCGTCGTGATCGAAATCATCGTGAAATAGACCACGTCGAGAAAGCTCACATGGCCGTCGAAATTGTCGACCAGCCCCTCGCGGTCCCACCAGTGGATGCCGATGACGACGAAGATCAGGAACAGCGCAAGGCCGATCCTTATGCTGAGATCGCCCCAGACCGGCAGTCGGACCGCGCGGCGCAGGGGCCGGAAATGGCGGCGCGCGCGCGCCTTGGGCTCGGACTTGGACCGGGCCGTGGTCAGCTTTTGCGGCCTGTCTTCCGCCATCGCCCCCTCGCCCCCGGTCCGGCTCAGTCCCCGAACCTCTCGGCGAGCTGGCCGATGGTCGGATAATGGGTGAAATCGAGCTGCAGCGGCGTGACCGAGACATAGCCGTCATCGATCGCCTCGAGGTCGGTGCCATGGTCCAGCGTGTGCTCGATCGGGTCGAGGCCGAACCAGAAATAGCGATATCCGCGCGGGTCGCGGCCTTCGACCACGGTGCCGCGCTTGTAATCGTGAAAGCCCTGCCGGGAAACGCGGATGCCCCTTACCTCGCCGGCCGGACGGGGCGGGAAATTGACATTGACCAATGTTCGCTCGGCAAAGGGCGCGTCGAGCAGTGGGGCGATCACCTTCGGCCCCCATTCGCGCGCGGCCGCGAATTCGGAATCGGTCCCGCGCGTCTCGCCGCTGTAGACCTGCGAAAGCGCGATCGAGCGCACGCCCGCGAGCGCGCCTTCGATCGCGGCCGAAACCGTGCCCGAATAGGTGATGTCGTCACCCAGATTGGCCCCGCGATTGACGCCCGACAGGATGATGTCCGGGGGCGCGTCCAGCACTTCGCGCAGCGCCATCATCACGCTGTCGGTCGGCGTTCCGGTCACGGCATAGCGCCGATCGGCATATTTCTGGAGCCGCACCGGGCGGTTGAGCGTGAGCGAATGGCCCGCGCCCGATTGCTCTTCGGATGGGGCGCAGACCCACACGTCGTCGGAAAACTGCGCCGCGATTTCCTCCAGCACGGCAAGGCCGGGGGCGTGGTATCCGTCGTCATTTGTGACAAGGATGCGCATTACGTCGTCGGCTCCAGCCGGGTCGTACCCGCCATGTAGGGATGAAGGGCCTCAGGCACGGTAACGCTGCCGTCGGCCTCCTGATAGTTCTCGATCACCGCGACCAGCGTGCGGCCCACGGCAAGGCCCGATCCGTTCAGAGTATGGACGAATTCGGTCTTCTTCGTCTCGCCTTCCGGACGGTAGCGGGTCTTCATCCGCCGCGCCTGGAAATTGCCGGTGTTCGAGCACGAAGAGATTTCGCGGAAAGCACCCTGTCCGGGGAGCCAGACCTCGAGATCATAGGTCTTCCTCGCGCCGAAGCCCATGTCGCCGGTGCACAGCAGCATGGTGCGATAGGGCAGGCCGAGCGCTTCGAGCACGCCTTGCGCGCATTTGGTCATGCGCTCGTGCTCGGCCTCCGAATCCTCGGGCTTCACGATGCTGACGAGTTCGCATTTCTCGAACTGGTGCTGGCGGATGAAGCCGCGCGTGTCGCGCCCTGCCGCGCCCGCTTCGGAGCGGAAGCACTGGGTCAGCGCGGTGAGCCGGATGGGCAGCGCGTCCGCATCGAGGATGTCGCCCATCACGCTGGCGGTCAGGGAAACCTCGGCGGTGGGGATGAGCCAGCGATCATCGGTCGTGCGGAAACTGTCCTCGGCGAACTTGGGCAGCTTGTCGGTCCCGTACATCGCCTCGTCCCTGACCAGAACGGGCGGGTTGCATTCGGTGTAGCCGTTCTCCTGCACCTGCCGGTCGAGCATGAACTGCCCCAAGGCCCGGTGCAGTCGCGCCATGTCCCCGCGGAGGAAGGTGAAGCGCGCACCTGACAGCTTCGCCCCGGTCTCGAACTCCATGCCGAGCGCGGGCGCGATGTCGGCGTGTTCCTTCGGCTCGAAATCGAAATCGCGCTGGCTCCCCCAGCGTGAGACCTCCACATTCGCCTCCTCGTCCGCGCCATCGGGCACGTCGTCGGCGGGAATGTTCGGGATCACCGCGAGCGTGTGCTCGAGTTCGTCCGAGACCTTCTCCAGCCGCTTTTCAAGCTCGGGCATGGCCTGCTTCAGCTCGGCGACCTCGGCCT
>JGI12210J13797_10042463_pt1 | contig 12890 bp, 15 predicted proteins | sample ElkSlonscriptome_3_FD_13797 | JGI IMG/M metagenome (IMG submission 13797)
TGGGGCATCGACTTCCATAAACCGACGCTCGACTGGGGCGTGAAATACAATGTGTCCGATCTGACGGAAAAACAGATGAAACGGCTGCACCTGATTCATGGTGACGTGCTGGAAGAAAAAACGCCGAAAGTGGATTTGACCTTTGCCCTGAACTTTTCGTTCTGCGTATTCAAAAAACGCGACGTCCTCCGAGACTATTTCAAAGGCGTCTACAAATGCCTTAACAAAGAAGGCCTTTTTATAATGGATATCTATGGCGGCACCGAAGCCATCATGGAAAAGGAAGACGACGTGCGAGAGATTCCCGGCCTGACCACGCCGGACGGCCTCGAAATTCCGGATTTTGATTATATTTGGGATCAGGCCTACTACAACCCGATCAACCACGACACCACCTGCCACATCCATTTCGATGTTCCAGGCTATGGCAGAATCGAAAAAGCCTTTACCTATGAATGGCGCCTCTGGACCCTTATGGAGCTGCAGGAATTGCTGAAAGAAGCCGGTTTCTCCAAAGCCGAAGTCTATCTCCACGACTTTGATGACGATGGCGAATCCGACGAAATCTACCGCCTCCGCAAAACCTACGAAAACGTCCAGGGCTGGGTCGCGTACGTGGTGGGTGTGAAGTGACGACACTCGTCCAGGCGGACCTAGAAAATGCGGCCCATGCGGAAGCGCTCCTGTTTATACTCAATGAATATGCGGCCGACATTATGGGCGGCGGTGAAAAGCTCTCCGATCATACGCGGACCCATTTGATCGATGAACTTAAAAAGCGCGACACCAGCCTCATTGCCTTGGTGTTCGTCGACGAGCAACCCGCAGGACTCGCGATTTGCTTTGAAGGATTTTCCACGTTCCATTGCGCCCCGCTATTGAACATTCACGATTTCACCATCGCACCAACCTTCCGCGGCCGAGGACTTTCCAAGTTGCTTTTGAGAAAGATCGAGGAGCTCGCGGCCGAACGGGGCTGTACCAAGCTCACCCTCGAAGTCTTAGAGGGCAACACCATCGCCCGCAAACTCTACGAAAATAGCGGTTTTGAGCGCTACGGGCTCGACCCCAAAATGGGTAAGGCCCTTTTCTATGAGAAAAAATTAAGCGCCGAGTAAATCGATGAACGGCATAGTCGGCCTCTGACGCGTGTGGCAACGCCCGCTTTTGAGCCGAAGGTGTAAGAATTTCCGCCTTGCGCATGGATCAAAATCCGCGCGTAGGATAAAACGAGCCCATGAAAACACGAAAAGAACGCGCGGAGTATGTTGCCCGGAAACTCGACGAACTTTATCCGGAGGTTCCGATTCCGCTGGATCATACCGATGCCTATACGCTTTTAATTGCGGTATTGCTTTCCGCACAGTGCACGGACGCGCGGGTGAATATGGTGACGCCGGGCCTTTTTGCTTTAGCGGATAATCCGCACGATATGGCGAAGCAATCCGTGGAGGATATTCTGGAAACGATCAAAACCTGCGGACTGGCCAACAGCAAGGCGAAGAACATTAAGCGGCTGTCCGAAATGCTGGTTGAAAAATATGATGGCGAGGTTCCGCGCACCTTCGAGCAATTGGAAGAACTTCCAGGCGTCGGGCATAAAACGGCCAGCGTGGTGATGATTCACGCGTTTAAAATTCCCGCCTTTCCGGTCGACACGCACATCCACCGTCTCGCCCAGCGCTGGGGTTTGACCAAGGGTAAAAACGTGGAGCAGACGGAAAAAGACTGCAAAAAACTCTGGCCGAAAGAACAGTGGGAAGACCTCCACCTGCAAATCATTACCTATGGCCGGGAATACTGTACCGCCCGCGGCTGCGACGGCACCGTCTGCGAAATCTGCCGCACCACCCACCCCAACCGCAAAAAGCCCCTTAAAGCAAATAAGGCGTAGAGCAATTTGCACGGCCATCTTTCGGCGGTTTACCCTGCTTGGGAGAAACGCTCCATTGACACACATATATATGTGTGATATTTCACACATAACTTAGGAGGGTAAACATGGCTACCAATCTCCAGATCGATGATAAACTGATTCAAAAGGCGGTTAAGCTGGGTGGGCATAAAACCAAGAAAAATGCCGTGACAGCAGCACTTGAGGACTACGTGAACCATCTCGAACAGCGTAAGATTCTTTCACTCTTCGGCGGGGTAGACTTTGATGCTGACTACGATTACAAAAAGCAACGGGCCCGTGTATGAACATCATAGTGGACACCTGCGTCTGGTCACTCGCCCTTAGGCGCAAAACGGCTGGACCGATTCCACCTGTTGTTATCGAACTTCAAAGCCTCGTTCTTGATGGCCGGGTACAAATGATTGGAGCCATCCGGCAGGAACTGCTTTCCGGAATCAAGCCAGGGCAGCAGTTCAAAAAACTTGAAGCCCATCTCCGAAGCTTCCCCGACCTACCCTCCACAACGGAAGACCATGTGCTCGCAGCAAAATATTTCAACATGTGCCGGACGAAGGGTGTGCAAGGCTCCAATACCGACTTCTTGATCTGTGCCATGGCAGTGAACCATAAACTGCCGATTTTTACCTCCGATGAAGATTTCTCCTACTTCGCCAAACATCTCCCTGTCACATTGCATTCGATAGACTGAACGTATAGCCGTGGAGTCGCCGAACTGTGGCTCATCATTGGAAAATGACGAAAAAAAGCGTTTCTTGATGTTTATCAAGGAACGCTTTTATGATTTCGGGCAAGCTGTGCGCACAATTTAACCGAGGAATGAGCCATGAAACGTAAAATTATCGAAATTGACGAGGACCTCTGCAATGGATGCGGCGAGTGTATTGTGGGCTGTGCCGAAGGTGCGCTCCAGCTGGTGGACGGAAAAGCTAAAATGGTGAAAGAAGATTTCTGCGACGGCTTCGGCGACTGCGTCGGAACCTGCCCGACCGGAGCATTGCAGATTGTGGAACGCGAGGCCGCCGCATTTGATGAAGAAGCCACCATCGAGCACGTTCGAAATACCCGTGGAGAAGAAGGCGTGAAAATTATGCTGGATGCCGCAGTTGAACATGAGGAAAAAGAGAAGAACGTCGAAGAGGAAAAATCGAAAATGAGTGGATGTCCCGGAATGCAGGTTCGTATGAAAAAAGCGGAAGAGGCCAAGGCTGCGGCAACAATCGGAACCATCAGCGGTCAGGTCATAAAGTCCGATTTGGATCAGTGGCCCATTCAGCTACACCTGGTTCCGCCCACCGCGTCGTTTTTTGAAGGAAAAGAACTGGTGGTTCTGAGCACCTGCTCGCCGGTGGCCTCGCCGGATGTGCACTGGCGCTTTGTTCGCGGCCGTTCGCTGGTGGTCGCCTGCCCGAAACTGGATAAAACCGAAGGCTATGTGGAAAAGCTGTCGCAGATTATGGCGAACAACAATATTCCCAAAGTCCTTGTAGTGCGCATGGAAGTCCCCTGTTGTGGAGGACTGAGCATGATGACTCAGCAGGCCCATGCCATGAGTGGCCGTTCTGATCTCGTGGTGGAAGAAGTCACGATCGGCCTCGACGGCGAACTGCGCGGAACGAAACAACTTTAATCTGGAGGGCTGACGTCCTCGTCGGCCACGGACAGCGGGGACGCTGTCCCTCCACCAAAGGAGATCTATCATGGACGAGTTCAAAAGCAGACCTCTCAATCTTAAAGATGAAATCAGCTACGCCGACGGCGCAGTGATCAGCAAAATTCTGCTAAAAAAAGAGGCTGGAAACCTCACGCTGTTTTCCTTTGATAAAGGCCAGGGACTCAGCGAACACACATCACCTTTTGATGCCGTGGTACAAGTGGTCGAAGGCGAAGGCGCATTTATCATCGACGGCGAACTCAAGACCGTGAAAGAAGGCGAAATGATCATTATGCCCGCCAACATCCCCCACGATGTTCAGGCCGCGGAACAGCCCTTTAAAATGCTTCTCATCATGATTCGTTCCGGAAAGTAACGATTAACCACGGAGGCACAAAGTACTCAAAGAAGAGGACCTTCGAGTCCTTAGTGTCTTCGTGGTTAAGCTCAATCGAGCCACTTCCAAGGATTGGTTAGAATGCGGATTTCCTTTCCCTTCCATGCGATAATTTCATCTTCCGTCAGGCGCTGGATCAAGCGCGACAGACTCTCCGGCGTGGTACCGATTCCGGCGGCGATATCTTTTTTGGAAAGCGGGGTGTGGATCAGCTCTTTTTCGCCATACTGATCCCGAAGAAAAGTGAAAAATCGGTATTCCACGTCCTTGGTGGTCAGCTCCTGGATGCGCCCGGTCAGATAGCGCTGTTTCATCATGAGCTGGGCAATAAAGTCGCTGCGGAAATGCTCTTCGGCCAACAGCCGATGAATTCCATCCTTTGGAAAAACCAGCACATCCACCGGTGTGACCGCCCGCGCCGAAACGGGGAAACAGTCCGCCTCGAACAATACCACTTCGGCAAAAATTTCGCCGGGCTTTACCACACGGATGACCACTTCCCGACCGTCTTCCGTATTTTTGTGCAGCTGCACATTACCGTCAATCAGTAGAAACATGCTGTTGCCGGTTTCGCCCTCGTGGAAAAGATATTCGCGTTTTTTGATCTTTTTCAGCATGCAGATGCGAGCCAGTTCGCCGTGGTGTTCGTCGTTCAGCCCTTTAAAAAAGGATGCATTTTTAATCAGCAGTTCAATGTCCATACCGCGCACTTTGCACGCGGCGCGCGGCGCCTGCAATTTCCAAACCTTGGAAAAAGCAAAGCGAATATCCGCAATTATCGGTTCATTTTTCCCGTCAATGAAGATAGGGTTTTGAGCCCTACTGGAGATTTTGATGTTCCCGTTTAGTAAAAAAGAAGAAACCTGTGTCCAGATTCCGCTGGAGGCCAAAGGCCGGCTGTTTGTCAGTCCGATGCCGTTCGGCCCTTATGATCCGGGCAACGACCTCCTTAAAATTTACAAGAAACAGAAGATCCAGTTTGTGGTCATGCTCGTGACGGATGTGGAGCTGGCGCGAAAAGCGAAAAAGAATGTCATTAAGATTTATGAGGAAAACGGCATCGAACCGATCCGCTTTCCTATCGCGGACTACACCAGCCCGGAACTCCATGAATTTTCCAAAGTGGTGGATCAGGTCGTCGGATACCTTAAAGCAGGAGCTCATGTTGCCGTACACTGCAACGCCGGCGTTGGCCGCACCGGTGTAGTGGCCGGCAGTATTGTGCGCGACCTGCTGGGGCTTGATGCCGAGGAGGCGCGGAACTATATCCGGCAGTATATGCAAACCAACATGACCGATGAGCAGCGCCGGTTGATGGCTCGTTTCCAACCCCTGGCGGAACGTCTGGACGAGGAAGCAGGATCATGAATAATGTGTGGTTTGCACTGGGTTTAACCGTATTTGCCGGCATGGCCACCGGAATCGGCAGCATGCTGGCCTTTATGGCCAAACGCACCAACTTCCGTTTTCTCTCGATAGCCACCGGCTTTTCCGCCGGCGTCATGCTCTACGTTTCTTTCGTTGAAATTCTTGCAAAAGGAGCCAACGAACTCGAATCCATATACGGTGATCCCCTGGGGCATTGGATCAACGTGGCATCCTTTTTCGGTGGCATGGCGCTGATCGGCATCATTGACGCCCTCATACCCCATGCGGAAAACCCGCATGAAATTCATACGGAATACGAAATTAAACCCCTCCACGATCCCGATGCTCCGATGCCTACGTCTGACGAATTAAAGATGAAAACCATCGCAGACGAAGAGCCCAACACGAAACATAATGCCAAATTGATGCGCATGGGGCTTTTCACGGCACTGGCTATTGCCATCCACAACTTTCCTGAAGGCCTCGCCACCTTTCTTGCCGCCCTTGAAGATCCCAGCCTCGGCATTCCGATTGCCATTGCGATTGCCCTGCATAATATTCCCGAAGGCATCAGCGTTTCCGTCCCGATTTTCTATGCGACCGGTGACCGCAAAAAAGCCTTTATCTATTCCTTCCTCTCCGGCCTCGCCGAACCCGTCGGCGCCATTATTGCCTATCTCGCGCTTCGCTTTTTCGTGGGCGGCGACGACGGCGTAATCCCCTCCCAATTCATGGGAATTCTGTTCGGCGGCGTGGCCGGCATCATGGTCTACATCAGCCTCGACGAACTGCTGCCCACCAGCCGCGCCTATGGCAAAGGTCACGATTCACTCATCGGCCTCGTGGCCGGCATGCTCGTCATGGCTCTTAGCCTGTTGCTGATGCGATGACCCGACCCAGTCGCAAACCAAAAAAAATGAGACTTGCGCATATGTCATATCTGATATATTAACTTTTTATGACGAAGCAGGGAAAACCGCTCATCTGGCTGAAAGGCGAAGTTAAAACGCCGCCATTTAGTAAGGAGGCCAGAATTGAGGCCGGTTGTCTGCTGCGGGATTTGCAGGAAGGAATCAAATTGAGCCTTCCCCATTCCCGCCCCATGCCATCCATTGGAAAGCGATGCCATGAGTTAAGGATTACAGATAAGAATGAAATTTGGCGCATTATCTACCGCATAGATAACGATGCCGTCATCATTGCGGATGTTTTCAAAAAGAAGACCCGGGAAACCCCGAAGCGGGTCATTGATGAAAGTCAGAAGCGCTTAACCAGATATGATGAAATATTCGGAGGTTGAAGCTATGAATGCAACTAAAAGAAAAAAACTGGAAGCGGCGGGATACTCCGTTGGCAGCACACAGGAGTTCCTTGGCCTTACCGACGAAGAAATGGCTTACATTGAAATCAAACGTTCACTGAGCGAAAATCTGCAAAGCCGGCGGAAGCAACAAAAACTCACCCAAGTGCAAGCCGCGAAGCTGCTGCAAACCAGTCAAAGTCGCGTCGCAAAAATGGAGAGCGCCGACAAATCGGTCTCCATCGACCTGCTCGTCCGCGCCAACCTCGCCCTTGGAGCGACAACCCACGACCTGAAGCACGCGTTGTAATGCAAAAACTAAGCATCAGCCTAAAGAACTGCTACGGGATTCATTCGCTGACCGAAGAGTTCGACTTCAAGGCGAGAAAGTCCTACGCCATCTATGCCCCCAACGGCATGATGAAAACCTCGTTCGCAAACACCTTCGCGCGATTATCTGATAGAGAAGATCCCGAAGAAAAACGACACGGCCGCACACCGGAGTGGTCCATACAAGTTGATGGTCAAGAGATTGATCCCGATACAATCTATGTCCTCCCCGCCGAACTGGACCTTAAATGCCGGTACAATAAGGCATTGACTAATATTCTGGTCCACCCCGAACAAAAAGCTAAATACGACCAACTGGTCATAAAACTGGAAAAAGCAAAGACAAAACTGCGATCCGACCTTCTAAAGAGCTCCGGCGTATCCAGAAACGATTTAGAGCAAATCCTTTTAAGCGATTTGGAAAACAAAAACTTCCCCTCCTGCATCCGCCAAATAACAGAATACAAACCCATGGAGGAGTTGGTCGGATATAAATACGAAGACCTGTTTAACGAAAAGGCTCTCGAAGTTCTAGATAATACCGGTTTCATCAAGGGAGCGCAGAAATTTAGTGAACGCTATCAGGCACTTATTGAGCAGTCCGGAGGCCTGTACCAACGTGGCTCATTTAATCCATCCAAGGCTGACAAGGCGTTCTCGGCACTGGAAAAAAACGACTATTTCAGAGCGGGACACCGCATTCAATTGCGACAGGATGAAAACCCGATAGGCCTTGAAGAACTTGTGCTTAGGAGAGAGAAAAGTGATGCAATCATCAATCAAGATGAGGAATTAAAAACGTTACACAAAAACTTAACCAACCATCAAAAAAAAGCTGCATTCATCCAGCTGATTGAAAGCCTTCCCCACACACAACTTGAAGTTCTACTGGAAAGACTGAAACCCGAAAACCGTGCCCAATTCAAAAAGGATCTGTGGACCTCCTACGTACAACAAAGTGAATATACCGCCGCCTTCCTGGAAGAGCATGCACGCTGTCAGGCCGAGATTGAACGTATTGAAAAGGACGCGAAAGAGGATCTACCGATTTGGAAAAAGGCAGAAGAACGATTCAATACACGCTTCGTGGGAATGCCCTATAAAATAAAGATTCAAAATCCTTCAGCAGCCGCACTCGAACGAGCTACCCCAACATTGGAATTTAGCTTTTGTGATGGGGAGAACACGAGCATCCAAACTCATACGGAAGTCGCAGAAAATAGAATCCTCAGCGGAGGAGAGCAACGCATTTTTTATCTTCTAAACTTCATTTTCGAGGTGGAGTCCCGAATCCGAGATCAGCGAGAAACTCTATTCATCATTGATGACCCCGCCGATTCATTCGACTACAAAAACAAGCACGCCATCCTGCAGTATCTAGCCGACCTGAATGATGTTCCCCAGTTCCACCAGATTATCCTCACCCACAACTATGACTTTTTTAGGGCGCTGGTCACCAATGGAAAAGGTGTGGTATCAAACAAAGGACTGTTCACGGCTAACAGAGCCATAGATGGGACCGTTTTCCTTGAAACCGCTCAAGACGGAATTAGGAACTATTTTAATGGCATGTGGAAAAATAAAGTCGGAACAAGCCCCGCCATCCTCTGTGCAACCATTCCCTTTACTCGCAACCTGATTGAATATGCTAAAAGCGAAGAAGACCCCGACTACAAAACCTTAACGAGCCTCCTGCATTGGCGAAAAAATACGGAACAGATTACGGTGCGTCAGTATCTGGATATCTATAACCGTTTTTTCCTCGATGTTAATGCGAGCCACCAAAACCCAGAGAAGCCGGTAATTGAACTACTGTTTGAACAAGCATCCACTATTAGAAACAGCCACAAAAACAGAGGGCTGGCTCTGGAAGAAAAAATGGTGCTTTCCATCGCCATCCGCATTCAGGCAGAGCGCTTTTTAACCGACGAATTCAGACGGCTGGAACAACCCGACTACTGGATGAGTAAAACTACTCTAGGCACCGAGGTCAGGAAATATTTACAAATTGAGCGGGATTCCAAGCACCGCGAACTCTTAGAACGAGTCAGCATGGTTGTAAATTCCAACATCCACCTTAACGCCTTTATGTATGAGCCAATCATCGATCTCGGCATAGAGACCTTGATTGACCTCTACGATCAGGTTATGAAACTCAATTCGCCAAATGGAGATTAAACAGATGTTCCCCGAAGTAAGACTCAGACGCCTTCGTAAATCAGCCGGTATTCGCAAAATACTGGACGCCCCATTGCCCGGTCCCGAAAAATTTATGTGGCCGACCTTTGTCATCGAGGGCGAGGGCAAACGCGAAGCCATCGATTCGATGCCGGGCCAATACCGCCTCAGCACCGATCAACTTCTGAAAGATCTGGAACCGATGGTCGAGACCGGCATTGGATCCGTCCTGCTCTTCGGGCTGGCGGAAGATGCAGAAAAAGATTTCCAAGGGTCGGAAGCCTATAATGAAAACGGCACCGTCCAGCGCGCGATTTCCGCCGTAAAAAAAGAGTATCCGGATCTCGTGGTTGCGGCCGATGCCTGCGTCTGCGCCTATACCGACCACGGCCATTGTGGTCCGCTAACCGATTCCGGTGATGTGGATAATGACGCGGCCATCGAAAATCTCGCAAAAATCTGTGTATCCCATGCTGCCGCCGGAGCCGATATTGTAGCCCCCAGCGCGATGATGGACGGCCAGGTGCTGGCCATCCGTGAAGGACTCGATGAAGCCGGACTGACCGATGCGATCCTTATGAGCTATTCCACCAAGTTCGCCTCTTCGATGTACGGGCCGTTCCGCGATGCCGAAAAATCCCAGCCCGGAAAAGGCGATCGAAAAGGCTATCAGGCATCTTATGGCGATCTGCGCACTGCCCTGCGGGAATCAGAACTCGATGAAATGGAGGGTGCCGACATGCTCATGATTAAACCCTCTATGTTCTATCTCGATATTCTGGCCAAAATGCGCGAAGCCACCGATCTCCCCATTGCGGCCTACAATGTGAGCGGCGAATATTCCATGCTGCACGCCACCGCCCAGCGCGGCTGGGGTGACCTCAAAGGCATGGTGCAGGAATCGACACAGGCCCTCGCCCGCGCCGGTGCCGATATTCTCATCTCCTACTGGGCCAACCAATACAACGAACTTTTCAGAGACTAAAACCTGGAGGGACAATGTCCTCATTGTCCACGGCCGACGAGGACGTCAGCCCTCCAATAAGGAGAAATTTATATGAGCTCAGCACAATGGTTTGAACGCGCACAAAAAGTGATTCCCGGCGGGGTCAACAGCCCGGTCCGCGCTTTTAACGGAGTCGGTGGAACGCCGGTGTATTTTAAGGCAGGCAAAGGCGCAACCGTGCAGACGGAGGACGGAACCGAACTGATTGATTTCTGTGGATCGTGGGGTCCGCTGATTCTGGGCCATGCGCGGGAAGAAATCGTGGACGTCGTGGCCAAAGCCGCGGCCGACGGCCTGACCTTCGGGGCCAACACCGCGGCAGAAGCTGAGTTTGCCGAACTGATTACTAAACAGATTCCGGAAATGGACATGGTGCGCTTGGTCAGTTCCGGAACCGAAGCGGTGATGAGCGCGATCCGTCTGGCGCGCGGTTATACCGGTCGTCGTAAAATCATTAAATTTGATGGCTGCTACCACGGCCATTCTGACTATCTGCTGGTGGCTTCAGGTTCCGGGCTACTGACCGGCGGCACCACGTCATCGGCCGGCGTTTCTCCGGCAGCTACCGAAGAAGTTTATGTTGCCCCCTACAACGATCTCGAAGCCGTGAAATCCATTCTCGAAGCCGATGGTGAAAATATCGCGGCCGTCATAGTTGAGCCGATTGCCGGAAATATGGGACTCGTTGAACCGGCGGAAGGTTTTCTGGAAGGGCTGCGCGAAGCGACCTCCGCATGCGGTACACTGCTGATTTTTGACGAAGTGATTAATGGCTTTCGTCTGGCGCCGACCACCTTCGGTCATACCATCGGAGTTGAAGCGGATCTTACCACCCTGGGAAAAATTATCGGCGGCGGCATGCCGATCGGAGCATTCGGCGGAAGTAAGGACATTATGTCCTCGCTCGCACCATTAGGCCCGGTCTATCAGGCCGGCACCCTCAGCGGTAATCCGGTGGCGGTGGCCGCCGGCATGAAAACCCTCGAACTGCTGCGCGATGAATCGCCCTATCTGAAAATGGAAATCCTCGGAAAGAAACTGGCCGACGGCATCAACCGCATCGCCACCGAAAAAGGCCTTGATCTGCACTGCGCTCAAAAGGGCGGCATGTTCACTCCGTTTTTCCGCAAAGAAACCGTTCATAATTTGGATGATTCCAAAGCCTGTGATCAAAAGGCCCACGCGGCCTATTTCCATCATATGCTCGGTCACGGGTTCTATACCCCGCCCAGCGGTTTCGAAGTCGCCTTCGTCTCCGCCGCCCATACCAACGATCATATGGATGCCTTTTTGGAGGCGTTCAGTAAAATGTAAATCACGAATCACGTTTCACTCGTCACGTAATCATGCACCCATGGGATGTCAGCCCGAAGGAAGCGATTGCGATTCAGAAAAATCTGCAGTCGCACATCAACCTCACGGATGATTTTGGCGAAATTAAAACGATCGCCGGGGTCGATGTCGGGTTCGAGCAGAACAACACCATCACCCGTGCGGCGATTGCCGTGCTGTATTTCCAGACCTTGAAAGTCATCGAAACTGCTATAGTGCATTTGTTTCGTCAGGAGTGCGGGACAGGCCGCCCACTATGGATCTCAAAATGGAAAAGGATAAACTGGGCGCTCTTCTCGAACGAGAAATCAGCATTCACTCTGCCGCCTGATTCAAGCGTGCAAAAGAATTTTGTCGACGCGGGCGATTTCGAAGGTGCGGCGCGGTTTGGGGTCGAGGTTGGTGATGGACATGGAGACGCCTTCGGCCTGGGTCAGTTTTTTTAGAGCAATGAGATAGCCGAGTCCTGCGCTGTCGATAAAGTCGAGCTTCCGGGCATCAATCTCTACGGTTTTGAGCATACCCTGATCGCGCAGTTTATGGTGTACGACCTCGGCATCGAGCTCAAAATTCGGAAGCGTGGCCGCAGTGAGTTCTATGGGCAGGTCGAGTGTGAGTAAACCGTTTTCAAATTCGGTCGCGCCTTCCGCATGCTCCGCGAGATTTTTAACTTTTCGGGCAACCTCTTTTAACGAAACCGCAGTATCGAAATAATCGGTCAGCCGACAGGTTTCCAGCAGGCGGCGGACTTTCGGGCGCGGGGCGTAGAGAATCAGGCGGCGGTTATACTGCCGGCAGAATTTATTGACTTCGAGCAGGGCCCCGAGTTCGAGGCTGTTGCACCAGGGCACGGCGTGCATATCGAGCAATAGATTTTTTCCCGGCGCGAGTTCGCCGATTCGCTGCACAAATTCGGCCGCCATTTCCTGCGTTTCCAGGGGTTGGAAACGTTCGACTACGATGTTGCGTTTTTCCAATGATTGGAGGTGCTGCTCTTCCAGGGTCTGGAACGTGACCGGTTTATCGGGCATACGGTGAATCAGCACCATCTGGCGGGAGGCGGTCAGCAGGAATTTTAAGTTAGCGATATAGCGGGTGAAGAGGCGGCGCGGATCGCCACAAATCCGCCAGAGCCATTCCATGCAGCAGGTCTGCATCCATTTCGGGGCGCGTTTTTGTTCGCCGGTGATGAAGTCGAGCGAGGCTCCGATGCCCATGGAAACGGGAATATTCCATCCGCGGACGTGCATGCTGATAAATTTATCCTGTTTGGGCGCGCCGAAAGCGACAAAGAGAATATCGGGCGCGGCTTTTTCCAATCGTTGGAGAATTTTGCGGTGGTCCATTTCCAGCAACGGGGCGTAGGGCGGGGAATAGGCGCCGGCGATTTTAAGGTCGGGATGTTTTTCT
>JGI12210J13797_10467871_pt1 | contig 12890 bp, 7 predicted proteins | sample ElkSlonscriptome_3_FD_13797 | JGI IMG/M metagenome (IMG submission 13797)
TCGATGCCTCCCACCCGCTCCACCTCACCGGTCTCGTCGTTGAGCTTCACCGCGCCGGTACCGTAGAGGACCTTCAGGTTCTCCAGGGGATTCTCCTCGAGGAGGACCAGGTCCGCCTTCATCCCTTCCCGTAAGATGCCGAAGTCGAGCTGATCGCCGAGTCCTTTGGGCTTGTGAAGCTGGAGTGCCCCATGGTAGGTGGCGGCCCGGATCACCTCTACCGGGTGGAAGCCCGCCTCCCGCAGCAGCTCGAACTCACGGATGTAGTCGAAGCCGTAGAGCTTGTAGATGAAGCCGGAGTCCGAGCCCGTGGTCACGACGCCGCCGGCGTTCTTGAAGTCGTTCAGGAAGGCCATCCACTTGTCGTAGAACTGGCCCCAGTGGTACTCGTCCTCGCTGGTCCAGTAGAACCAGTACGACCCGTGAGCCTCCCGGGAGGGCTGGTAGAAGTCCATCTGGCTGGGGAGCGTGTACTCCTCGTGCCACTCCGCCTCCCGAGCCCGCATGATGTCCCGGCTCGCCTCGTAGATCGTCATCGTGGGGTCGATGGCGAAGTCCAGCTCCAGGAGGCGATCGATGAGAGCGTTCCACTCCTCGGACCCCTCGTCGACGCTCTGAGACCAGAGCCGGCCGACCTGCCCGAAGCGATGCTGCTCGTTGTTGTAGTTGTAGTCCAGGGGCCAATCCTGGATCGAGTAGTCCGTGAGCATGGACTCGAAGAGCCCGTAGTAGTGGGTCATCATGTCCAGCCCCAGCTCGGCGGCGTCCAGCGCCGTCATGCGAGCCAGGTGGGTCTGACCCAGGTGTGCCACAGTACCGAGCCCGTGCTGCTCGGCCTCGTCGATGAGGGCCGCCATCACCGGCGGGTCCATGTTCGGCCCGCTCAGCTTGAGGCCGTCCACCCTGGCGCCGTCTACCTCGTATTCGGCGATGAACCGGACCCACTCCCGCGCCGCTTCAGGGCTCTGCGGCGTCCCGCGGTCCCAGCCCTCGCCCGGGCGGGCGTACGTGAACATGCGGGGTGCCACGATCGCGTTCTGCTCTGCAGCAGCCTTCTCACCCAGCGCCCAGTCCACCGGGCCGTGGCCCACCCCTCGAGAGGTGGTGATCCCGTGGGCCATCCAGAGCTTGTACGTGTACTCCGCCTGAGGTGCCTTTCCCGGGCCGCCCGTGTGGGCGTGCATGTCGATAAAGCCCGGGAGGACCCACTTGCCGTGCCAGTCGATCTCTCGTGTCCCGGGCTCGGGGCGGCGGGACTCCCGGATCTCCACGCCGGGGTAGCCCACCGATCGAATCTCGGCGATGCGGTCTCCCTCGATGACGATGTCCACGGGACCCTGGGGCGGGGCACCCGTACCGTCCATCATGGTCGCTCCCCGGATCACGAGGCGGTCGTACGGGCCGCCGCCCTCGTCGGATCCGCGGAGGGTGGTGACCTCCATCTGGGCGTGGAGGGTGGAGCCGGTGAGGACCAGGGCGGCAAGGGCGGTGCCCAGGGGCCGGAGGGGGATGTGCATGGACTTCTCCAGGGGGTGACGACCGACGGTGGGAGCCGGGGTCGGACCGACTGCTCGGAGGGCCGACCCGGCGGGTCGATATAGGCCGACTGCGGTCCTCTCCGCAACGGGTGTGGGAGTTGTCCGCCTCCCCTCGGATTCACCACTTTACACGACTTCCCGCCCTCCGTCCCGGACCAACGCCTCCCCTTGAGCGAGCCCTCCTTCGATCTCGAGACCGACGTAGACGGGCTCACCGCCGACGAGGCCCGTCGCCAGGCGTTCGAGCTCCAGGACACCCTCCGCCGGTACAACTACCACTACTACGTCGAGGCACGGCCCGTCGTCTCAGACGCAGAATGGGACCGACTCTTCCGGCGACTCCAGGCGTTGGAGGAGGCCTGGCCGGAACTCCGCACGCCGGACTCTCCCACCCAGCGGGTCGGCGCCGAGCCCCAGGACGCCTTCGAGGCGGTGGAGCACCTCGTGCCCATGCTCTCCCTCGATTCCTCCGAGAAGGAGGAGGCCGTTCGGCGCTTCGACGAGCGCATCCGGAAGGTGGTTGAGGGCGATGTGCGCTACCTCCTCGAGCCCAAGCTCGACGGCGCCTCCATCGAGCTGGTCTACCAGGACGGGCTCCTGGAGCGGGCGGTCACCCGAGGGAACGGGCGTCGCGGCGAGGGGGTGACCGAGAACATCCGGACCATCGCCTCGGTGCCGCTCCGGCTCCGGGCCGATCGCCGTCCCGTCCCGAGCCGCCTCTCGGTCAGGGGCGAGGTGTTGATGTACATCTCGGCCTTCGAGCGCTTCAACCAGTCGCTGGTGGAGAATGGGGGCGAACCCTACGCCTCCCCGCGAAACTCCGCGGCCGGGGCGATCCGACAGCTCGACTCCCGCCTCACGGCGGCCCGGGAACTCGACTGCCTGGCTTACGACGTCCTCTTGACGGAGGGGGTCTCCTTCGAACGGGACCAGGACGGGGTGGCGGCGCTCAGGGACTGGGGCTTCCGGGTCCCAGAGCGGATCGAGGCCGTCTCCACAGTGGAGGAGATCCTGGAGTACCACCGCGCCTTCGAGGCGGACCGGGACGATCTGGACTACGAGATCGACGGAGTCGTCATCAAGCTCGACGATCTCGAGACCCGGGAGGAGATGGGGGCGACCTCTCACCATCCCCGGTGGGCCATGGCGCTCAAGTTCGAACCTCGCAAGGAGGTGACCCGTGTTGAGCGCATCGCCATCTCGGTAGGCCGGACCGGAGTCCTGACCCCCGTCGCGCTCATGCGCCCCGTGCAGGTCGGAGGCGTGACCATCTCCCGGGCGTCCCTCCACAACCGGGAAGAGGTGGCCCGGAAGGACGTGCGCCCTGGCGACACCGTGCGCATCCAGCGGGCTGGTGATGTGATTCCCCAGGTGGTGGAGCGGATCCCTGTCGACGGCGAGACCCGCTCCGAGCCCTTCACCATGCCCGATCACTGTCCCTCCTGCGGTACCGAGGTCTACGACGACGGGCCCCGGACCATGTGTCCGAATCGGTTCGGGTGCCCGGCCCAGCTCAAGGGCCGCATCGTCCACTTCGGGGCCCGCAACGCTCTCGACATCGAAGGGCTGGGTCAGGAGACGGCGAACCTCCTGGTCGACCGGGAACTGGTCCTGGAGCTGGCAGGGCTCTTCGACCTGTCGGTGGACGACCTCCTGGGCCTCCCGGGCTTCGCCGAGAAGAGTGCCACCAACCTGGTGGACGCCATCCAGGCCCGTAGGAAGGTCGAGTTGGCCCGCTTCCTCCACGGGCTGGGCATCCCGGAGGTCGGGGCCACGGTAGCCCGGACCCTCGCCCGCCACTTCCGGAGCTTCGCAGCGATTCGTGAGGCGACGCCGGAGGAGCTGGAGAGCGTAGAGGGGGTCGGGCCGATCATGTCCCAGGCGATCCATGGTTTCCTGACCGAGGAACGGAACGCCGCAGCCCTGGACCAGATCATGGCCCGAGGGATGGAGCTGCAGGCTCCCGAGGAGGTTCCGGCGACGGACGCCCTGGCTGGGTCCCGCTTCGTCTTTACCGGCGGCCTCGATCGCCTGTCTCGGGGCCAGGCCAAGAAGCTCGCGGAGTCCGCCGGCGCCAAGGTCGTGGGCTCGGTGAGCAAGAGCACCACCCACGTGGTGGTAGGAACGGACCCGGGATCCAAGTACGATCAGGCGGTGGAGTTGGGAATCGAGACGCTCGACGAGGAGGGCTTCCTGGCCCTCTTACGGGAGGCGGGGGTGGCGGCGGAGGAGGCCGAATAGAATGGAGAATCTCGACGTCGCTCGAACGCTGTCCGAGGTCGCGGATCTGCTGGAGATCCAGGGCGCGAATCCCTTTCGGGTCCGGGCCTACCGGGGTGCCGTGCGGACTGTGCAGGGCCTCACCCGCCCTCTGACCCGCATGGTGGAGGAGGGGGAGGACCTCACCCAGCTGCAGGGCGTGGGCAAACAGGTGGACGCTCACATCCGGGAGCTCCTCCAGACCGGACAGCTCACCGTGCTGGATGAGATCACCGAGACCGTCCCCCGCACCCTGGTCGAGCTAACACGCCTCGACGGCGTCGGGCCCAAGAAGGCCAGGAAGCTCTGGGAAGAACTCGACGTCGAGTCGGTGGAGATGCTCGAGGTGGAGATCGAGAAGGGGACGGTGTCGGATCTGTCCGGATTCGGCGAGAAGAGCGTTGCCAAGATCTCCCGGGCCATCGAGGACTACCGTAAACAGACCGGTCGCTTCCTTCGCGCCGAGGTGGAGCAGCTCATCCGGGGCCTTCTGGACCACATGGAGGCGGCGCCCGGGGTCAGTCGACTCGAGGTGGCGGGGAGCTACCGTCGCCGGAAGGAGACGGTGGGCGACGTGGACTTCCTGGCCCGCTGCGAGGGTGACGGAACTCCGGTGGTGGAGCACTTCACCGCCTTCTCCGGTGCGGTCCGGGTCGAGGCCTCCGGGAGCACCAAGGGCAACATCATCCTGCCCTCGGGCCTCTCGGTAGATCTCCGGGTCATCCCGCCCCGCTCGTGGGGTGCGGCTCAGCACTATTTCACCGGCTCCAAGGAGCACAACGTCCACATCCGGACGACGGGGGTGAAGAAGGGCCTCCGCATCAACGAATGGGGCGTGTTCCGCGTGCCCGAGGGCGTGGATCCGGAGACGCTGGGCAAGGAGGACGGGGAGTGGGTCGGGGGCGAGACCGAGGAAGAGGTCTTCGCCGCCGTGGGGCTCCCGTGGATCCCGCCGGAGCTTCGCGAGGATCGAGGGGAGTTCGCTGCGGCCCGCGAGGGCGCGCTTCCAGAACTCATCGAGGCCGGCGACATCCGGGGCGACCTCCACATGCACTCCACCTGGACCGACGGGACGGCTTCGATCATGGAGATGGCTCAGGGCTGCCGCGATCGTGGGTACGGCTATATGGCCATCACCGATCACTCCCAGGCCGTGACCATGGTCGGGGGCCTCACCCCGGAACGGGTCCGGGCCCAGTGGGAGGAGGTGGCCCAGGTGCAGGAGAAGATGGGCGATGGCTTCCGGATCTTTCGGGGGCAGGAGGTGGACATCCTGAAGGACGGATCCCTGGATCAGCCCGACGAGATCCTGGAGGGGCTCGATGTTGTAGTGGCCTCGGTGCACTCCTTCATGGATCAGGACGGGCCCACCATGACCCGGCGGGTCCTCAAGGCCGTGACCAGTGGGTTCGTGCACATCCTGGCCCATCCCACCGGCCGGTTGCTGAACCGACGGGAGCCGTACGACCTGGATGTCGAGGCGGTGCTCGAGGCGGCGCTGGAGCACGACGTCGCCGTCGAGTTGAACGCCCACCCCCGACGGCTCGACCTGGACGACCGCTATCTTCGACGGGCCAAGGAGATGGGGGTGACAGTGACGATCAACACGGATGCGCACTCAGTGCAGGGGCTGGACGTGCTCTCCTACGGCCTCGACCAGGCCCGCCGGGGTTGGCTCTCTGCCGACGACGTCCTGAACTGTCGGAGCGTGTCCGAGATCGAAGCGTGGTTGTCACGATGAAGGTCGAGCCCAGGTGAGTCCCTTCCTGACCAACGGCCTGCTCCTGGTGGCCGGGGTGGCGGTCCTCTTCTTCGGGGCGGAGTGGCTGGTAAGAGGGGCGGCGCGACTCGCCGGGGCCTTCGGGCTGAGCCCTATCGTGGTCGGGCTCACCGTTGTGTCGCTGGGCACCTCCGCGCCTGAGCTCGTGGTCTCGCTGACCGCCGCGCTCCGGGGGAACGGGGACCTGGCCATGGGCAACGTCATGGGCTCGAACCTGGCCAACATCGGTCTCATCCTGGGGCTCACTGCGCTGATCCGACCCATGAAGGTGTCGGCGCGGGTGGTGACCCGGGAGGTGCCGATCATGCTCCTGATCACCCTCCTGGTCTACCCGTTGGTGCTGGACCTGGACCTGAACCGGGCCGACGGGATGATCCTCCTGATCGTCCTGGGCCTCTACCTCCTCTTCGTGAACCGGGCCGCCGCCGAGGAGCCGAAGGAGATCCAGGGAGAATACGAGGCCTTCGCCCGGTCCGAGACCCACCTCCAGCGGCTGAGCCTCGGCGATCTCGGACTGGTCCTGGGCGGGTCGTTCGGGCTGGTTCTCGGGGGTCGGGCCATCGTGAACTCTGCCGAGTTCCTGGGGCCGGCCCTGGGAGTCCCGGACATCCTCATGGGGCTCACCGTAGTGGCCATCGGCACATCCCTCCCCGAGCTCGCGACGTCGCTGGTGGCCTGCGTGCGGGACGAGGCGGACATCGCTGTGGGCAACATCATCGGGAGCAACATCTTCAACATCGCCGCGATCCTCGGGACCACGGCCCTCGTCAGCCCCATTGCCGTGTCCCCGGACGTGCTCCGGGAGGAGCTGCCGGCGGTGCTCATCCTCTCCTTCGTGGTCCTGCCGGTGACCTGGAATGCTTTCAAGGTCCGGCGCTGGGAGGGGGCGATCCTCTTGAGCGGGTACGTGGCCATCGGGGTCTGGCTCTTCCGGACCTGAGGTCGGAGGCGGACCCGCGGTCGGGGTGGCCGGCGCTTCAGCCCCCGCCCCCCTCCGCCAGCTCGTCGAAGGTGGCGTTCTGGATGGCGTACTCCCGCCAGTCCTCGTGGTCGAAGTGCCACCACTCCGCATCGTAGACGGTGAAGCCCACCTCCTCCATGGTCGTGCGGAGCAGGGCTCGGAGCCACCGCTGTCGCGAGCTTCCCCCGGGGTAGTCCGGGAACGAGCGTGGCGAGAACTCGTCGTAGGTCCCCACCATCTCTGCGGGCTGGCCGGTGTCGAGGTCGTACAGGTTCAGGTCGATGGCGGCCCCCCGGTTGTGGCGTGAGCCGCTGGAGGGGTCGGCGACGAAGAGCTTCTGCGACTCCGGCGTCGCGTCCCAGAACATCTTGGTGACGTACCAGGGCCGGTAGCCGTCGTGGAGAAGCAGGCCGTACCCAAAGGGCTCGAGGGCTCTGTGCGCCGCGGCGACCCCCTCGGCGGCGGGGCGCTGGAGGAAGAGCCGCTCCTCCTCGTAGAAGACCGCCGACATGAAGTTGTTGGTCGACGCGTAGCGCATGTCCAGGCGGATTCCGGGCTCCAAGGTGGCCACCTCGACGAGCTCCGACGGCCGGAACGTGCCCTCCTCCTCCGGCGGTGAGGCGGCGAGAGCCTCGACGCGAAGCTCCTCCACAGGCCGGACCGGGTCGATGCGGAAGGTCCCTCCGGCCTCGGTACCCACATCCCGTCGCTCGAAGCGCACCGAGGCGGCCTCCACGGCGGTGGCGCGACCCATCTCGTTTCGCTCGAAGACGAGCTGCTCGCCGTGATACAGCCCCCAGTCCGGGAAGGCGAAGACGTCGGGTCCCAGCTCCTCCATGGGGTACAGGAAGAACCACTCGATCAGGGCGTGGAGCCGACCCTCACGCTCCAGGATGAAGAGGACGTTGTGGTCCCACCCGTACTCGCCGATCAGACCGTCCCAGCGGGCCGGAGGCGCCGGGGGGATCCCGGTGGATGGGCGTCGTTCCAGGCGCCGGGGAGGATCACCGAGCAGTGTGAGGGCCTCGCCGTCGGGCAGCATCCGCATTCCGAACGAGAGGCGGTCGTCTACGATCAGGGTGTCTCCAAGGCTCCGGACCTCCATCGCCGCCCCGCCCCGGGCGGGGATGGCGAAGAGCCGGCCGCTCCGCTCGTCGAGTTCGATCCCCGAGGTCGTGTCGCCGTACCACCCGTCCAACTCGCGAGCCAGGCCCGGGTCCACGGTGTCCGTGCCTCGGGTCACCTCTGTGGGGAGCGGCTCGTCGGCCCGGGCCGCCAGCATCAGCTCCAGGGCCGCGTCGGCGATGCGCTCTACCACCGTATTCGTACCGTCCACGGCAGAAACGACGGCGACGCCGAGTCCGTCGTCCGGGAGCATCGAGAGCTGGGTGGAGAAGCCGTAGATGGCGCCTCCGTGGCCCAGATGCCGCCGTCCGTCCCTCTGGTTCACGGCGAAGCCGAAGCCGTAGCCAGTGGTGATCCCGGGCTCCACAAACTGGGGCTGCCACATCGCTTCCAGCGTCTCGGGAGCAATCACCGGGCCGTCCTCACCCACTCCACCCCGGAAGGCTGCGCTCATGAAGCGAGAGAGATCCAGGACGGTGGAGTACATGCTCCCCGCCGGAGCCATCCCGAGCTCGAAGGCCGGGGCGGGGAAGTAGGCTCGATCGAAGCCCCACATCCAGGCCTCGGCGAGGTCGTCCACCAGGTCGGCCTCCGGAACGAAGGCGCTTCGGGTCATTCCCAGCGGCTCCAGGACCGACTCCTTCACGTAGCTGGCGAAGGGCCGTCCCTGGGTGGCCTCCAGGGCGTAGCCCACCACCGCGATCCCGGCGTTGGAGTACTTCGACCGTTCCCCGGGGGCGTAGATCTGCGGCGTGCCCTCCAGGCTCCGGACCGTCGTGGCCAGGTCGGTGCCGGTGTCGTCGAAGTAGTGACCCGCCGGGGGCTCCCGGATGATCCCGGCTCGGTGGGACATGAGCTGGCGCAGGGTGATGGGCGTGCCTGCCGGGTTGTCCGGGGAGAACTCCGGCACGTACTCCTGGACCGGGGCGTCCAGGTCCAGTTCGCCGGCCTCTACGAACTGCATGACGGCCATGTCGGTGAACATCTTGGACACGGACCCGACCCGGTACACCGTTTCCGCCGTGGCAGGCACACCAGGGGCTCGCTCCCCGAATCCCCGGGCCCACACCACCTCGTCGCCGTCCACCAGGGCGATGGAGAGGGCCCGGAGATCCTTCTGGGACCGCTCCCGTTCGATCATCGTCTCCAGGGCGGCGGCGACCTCCCCGTAGAGCTCGGCCGGCGGGACGTCCCCCGGTGCCCCTGCGGCCCTCTCTGTGCCCGTCGGAGGATCTCCGCAGGCTGCGGCCAAGATCCAGAAGACCGCCAGCAGAAGGAATCGGCTGAGCCGCGAGTACGGTAGGCGTGTCACAGAACCTCCAGCGCTTGTTGCAGATCGGCGATGACGTCCTCGGGGTGCTCGAGCCCTACGGAGAGGCGGATCAGCGACGCGGTAATCCCCAGGCGATCCTGCTCTGCCGGGGGTACATCGGCGTGGGTCATGGTTCCGGGGTGCTCGGCCAGCGACTCGGTGCCGCCGAGGCTCACGGCAAGCTTGATCAGAGTGAGGGCATTGAGGACCCGGAACGCCGCCTCCTCTCCACCGACCACCTCGAAGCTGATCATGGAGCCCGGGGAGATGCACTGCCGCTTGTACGTGGCGAAGTCCGGGTGTGACTCCTCGAGGTGCCCGAGGTAGTGCACGCGTTCGACGGCGGGGTGATCGGCCAGGAAGTCCGCCACGTAACGGGCGTTCTTCATCTGGCTGGTCATGCGGAGCTTGAGCGTCTCCAGGCTCCGGAGCAGGAGCCAGCCGGTCCAGGGTCCCGCCATGCTGCCGAAGAAGGTCCGGGTGCCCTTCACCTGGGCGATGAGCTCGTCGCGCCCCAGGCAGGCCCCGGCGATGAGGTCGGAGTGACCCCCGACGAACTTGGTCAGCGAGTACAGCACCAGGTCCGCGCCCTGCTCGAGGGGGTGCTGCCAGAGGGGTCCCAGGAAGGTGTTATCCACCGCCACGAGGACGTCCCGCCCCCGGTTGCTGCACGCCTGTGCCACCTCCGAGCACATCTCGATGTCCACCAGGCGGTTGGTGGGGTTGGCAGGCGTCTCGACGTAGATCATGGCCAACCGCTCCCGGCGGCCGTCTCCCTCATCGAGAGCCGCCTCGAGCCCGTGGCGGCCCTCCCAGACCGGGAAGGGGACGGTCTCGACGCCCCAGGCCGGGAGGATTTCATGGAAGAGGTACTCCGTGCCCCCGTAGACCGGCTCGCTGAAGGCCAGGACCTCCCCGGGCTTCACGAAGGTGAAGACGGTGGTGGTGATGGCGGCCATTCCGCTCTCGAAGGAGGCGGCGGCCTCGGCCCCGTCCCAGATGGTGAGGCGGTCCTCCAGGATCTCGAGGCTCGGATTGCTGAGGCGGGAGTAGATCAGCCCCAGGGTCTCGTCGCTCCGCTTCTCCCGTAGTCCGTAAGCCACCTCGAAAAACGCCTTCCCTGCCTCCGCCGACTCGAAGACGAAGGTGGACGTCTGGAAGATGGGGGGCTTCACCGCCCCCTCGGACCACTCCGGCCGATACCCGTAGCTCATCATGAGGCTCTCGGGCCGCAGGACGTGGTTTCCGATCCGCTTGGGGTCGCTCCGCTTCGCCATCGTCGTCCTTGTCGTTGGAGTGGTGCAACGGCTAAGAGTGGTCGTGGGGAAGTCCCATCGCCAGAGGCTCATTCCTCGCGCAGCATCGCCCTGACAGTCCGTTGTCCCGGAGGCTTACTTGGCTAGACGCCCTCGTCCCATCGACAAGGCTCTGGACCGCTGGACGACGAAGGGCTTGTTGAGCCATGCACAGGCTGCCGAACTCCGGGCCGAGGCCGAGGTGGAGCACCGGGCTGGTACCCGACGACGGGGCCAGCTCCTGGTCGCCATCCTCGGGGCTGTCGCCCTCATCCTGGCGGCGGGTCTGTTCGCTGAACGGAGTTGGGACTCCCTCTCTGTGGGGGGGCGGGTCGGAGTGCTGGTCGCCGGGGGCGCGGCGGTGTGGGGGTTGGGTTGGGCTTTGCGGAGACGGGTGAGTTGGGATGTTCCGGGTACGCTCCTCCAGGCCGGTGGGCAGGGCGTGATCCTGCTCGGGCTGGCCTACTCCGAGAGGGCGTGGACGTCTGGAACCCCCGGTGCGTGGGTGGTGGGGCTGGCGGCGTTGGTGACGTTGGCGGTGCTCGGGCCCATGGGGTTCCACGAAGGGGTGCTCATGGCGGCGATCCAGACGGCGCTGAGCCTCCTCTACCTGGCCCTCTTCATGGACCGGGCCCTGGGCCTGGACGCCGACACCATCGTCTGGTGCCTGGACGGCGTGGTGGCCCTGGCCGTTGCGGCCCAGATCCTGTCCATGGGGCGGTGGGCCGAGGACCAACGGGATCCCGCGCTCATGGCGCTGGCCACCAGCCTATGGGTGGGCCTGGTCATGGTGGTGATCACCGGATTCGGACCCCTCGACGCAAGCACCGTTGGCGTGTTGGGGATGGACCTGTGGCTGATCCTCATCGCCGGGCTCACCCTGTGGGGAATTCATCGGGCCCCCACGGAACTCAGGCGGGACGCTTACGAACTCAACCTGGCGCTGTGCGTGGCCGTCGGTGGCCTTCTGTCCATGTACACCCTTGGCGAGACCTTCAACCTGGATTCGGCCGGGGCGGGATTCGGAGGCGTCGCCGCGGGCGCTGCGGGGATGATGTATGGCTTGCGGCATGGCGCTACGGCGGCGCTGCTGGCCGGGAGCGGGGTCGCCCTCTTCGCCACCTGGGTCTTCGCCATCGGGCAGGCCGGCGCCCTGGGCGGCGTAGTGGCCCTCCTCGTGTCCGCCGCGGTACTCTTCTGGCTGTCCACGCGCCTGCGAGCCGTCGACGAGGGCCCGCATGCAGCCTAGCTTCAGGTCGTTCCGCCCTGCGTGCAGGGAGGCAGCCTACATCGCCTTCCCCACTCCCCTCGACCCGCTCCCCCGCACATGCTCTCCATCGATCTCAAGGGAAAGAACGCCTTCGTGGCCGGCGTCTCCGACGACCAGGGCTACGGTTGGGCCATCGCCAGAGCCCTGGCCAGCGCCGGGGCCGACGTTTCGGTGGGGACGTGGCCTCCCACCATGGGCATCTTCACCAAGCTCAGGGAGCGCGGCCGCCTGGATACGTCGTTGCCCGGTGGCGGGGAGTGGTCGATCCGGAAGGTGTATCCCCTGGACGCGGTCTACGATACAGAGGAGGACGTCCCGGATGCACAGAGGGAGGAGAAGCGCTACAAGCCCTTCGACCGCTTCAGTATCCAGGGTGTAGCGGACCAGCTTGCGGAGGACCTGAGCGGGGAGCCCCTTCACGTCGTGGTCCACTCCCTTGCGAACGGCCCCGAGGTGCAGAAGCCTCTGGCCGAAACGAGCCGGGCCGGCTACCTGGCTGCTCTGGGGGCGAGCGCCTACTCCATGGTCAGCATGGTGCAGCGCTTCGGGCCGATGATGCCCGAGGGGGGGGCATTGGTGTCCCTGAGCTATCTGGCGGCGGAGCGGGCGATTCCCGGATACGGCGGAGGGATGAGTTCGGCCAAGGCGGCGCTGGAGGCGGATACACGGACGCTGGCCTACGAGGCTGGTCGCAAGTTCGGGATCCGAATCAACACCATCAGCGCGGGCCCCCTGGCGAGCCGCGCGGCCAAGGCGATCGGCACCATCGATCGCATGGTGGATTACTACACCGAGAACGCGGCGCTCCCGGCTTGCAACACCGCCGACGACGTGGGGAATGCGGCGGCCTTCCTCTGCTCACCCCTGGCCGCCGCCATCACCGGGGAGACGCTCCACGTGGACATGGGCTACCACGCCATGGGGATGGCCGCCGACCCCGAACTCCTGACCCAGGGGTAGGATCCCGCGGCACGTGTGGACAGAATCTTGAACGTCGCCGCGATCGCAGCCCCGTCAGCCCGGGTGCCATGAGTGTTTTCGGGGAGGCCCTCCCCTCCGTAACCGTTCCGCCTCCCGGTCCCCGCTCCCTGCAGTTGGCCCGGCGCCTGGAGAAGGTCGAGTCCCGGAATGTGACTTACCTGGGCGACGACTTCCCTGTGTTCTGGGAGGAGGCTCGGGGCGCCAACGTCCGAGACGCCGACGGGAACGTCTACATCGATCTGACCGGGGCCTTCGGAGTCGCCCTTCTGGGACACGCGGCCTCGGTCGTCACCGAAGCGGTCTCGGCCCAGGCGAATCGGCTCGTCCACGGCATGGGCGACGTGCACCCTCCCGAGGTGAAGGTCCGCC
>JGI12210J13797_10590132_pt1 | contig 12890 bp, 3 predicted proteins | sample ElkSlonscriptome_3_FD_13797 | JGI IMG/M metagenome (IMG submission 13797)
TCACAAAATATTGTGGAAAAGAGTCCGTTTTTGAAACCTTATGGCGATGCTATTGCGTATCTTTATCTATTAAAGTACCTCCCCCTATGAACACACTTTCGCCCTTTAAGGTGATTGCATTTATATTATTGACTTTTCTCGCCACATCACTTGTGGCTCAGGATTGTTCAGATCCCCAGCTTTTATGCGGTCAATCAGGACCAGAGAATCTTTCTACCACCGATGGTGTGAATACCCCGGTTCCCGGCTCTTTTTGTTTTAATCAGGCCCAGAACGCTGTTTTTTTCGAATTTGAAACGTTGGATTTAGATCAGTTTCCAGGTTTGAGTTTCGACGATCCTACAGCATCGCTTTCGGTTGCAAATATATCTTGTGATCCGGATACGTTGCTAGGCCAAGGCCTTCTAATCGCCGTTTTTGAGGCTACTGATGCATGCGATTTCACCACATTCAATACACCCATATTCTGCGACACATTGTTTCAGGCTCAGGATATTGCACTCAATAATCTTGATCCATCTACAACATATAATGTCATGGTGAGTGGGTTTATAGGCGATGCACCAGCCATTAATCCCAGTGAATGCGATGTCAGCCTCTCGATTTCCGGTCCTGCAGTAATTTATAATTTGGAGGCAGACTGGTACCCTGAAGGTGATGAGAGTCGAAATATTTTGCTTTCTGGAGAAACATTAATTCTTGAGGCAAACCCAGACTTAACCGGCTATTCATGGAGTGGCGAAAATCTCAATGAAACCTCTGGAAGTAATGTAACTGCTAGTCCAACGGGGGTAGATGAAACCTTTGATTATATTGTGGAAACAACAATCAATGACTGTATTTACAGTGAGGTTTTGACAGTTCCGGTGAGACCTGCAATTGTACCTTATAACACTTTTACTCCTAATGGGGATGGCTTTAATGAAACATGGGAGATCAAGGATATTGACAAATGGCCTAACGCACAGATCAACGTCTATTCCCGCTGGGGAACCAGAGTTTTTCAGGCCACTAATTACGGAAATGACTGGGGGGGTGACGACTTACCAGCCGCTACGTATTACTATGTAATAGAATTAAACCCGGTTGATTTCAACTCCGAACCATACACGGGTTCGGTTACGATATTGAGATGAGAAAGTACTTTACTATATTATTCTTCATAAGTTTTGGATTTGCTGGGGTGGCCCAGCAAAACCCGCAATTCTCGAACTTTTTATTTAATGCTTTTGCTGTTAATCCCGCAAATGCCGGATTAAAAAAATGTTTAGATGCGCGTGCAGGTTTTCGCACACAATGGGTGGGTTTTGAGAATAATCCAAGAACTATTTTTGTAAACGCACACCAGCGAATCGAAGCTATAAGCAATGAGCGCGGTATTATTCACGGAGCAGGGATTAATATTGAAGCAGATAATACCGGTCCTTCCAGTAGAACGGGAATGCATCTTAATTACGCCATTCACGTGCCGCTTACGCGAAAAGTGCGTATCTCATTCGGACTTGCATTTGGAGCCTTGCAGTATAGGCTCGATGCGTCGCAACTTAATGTCTCAAATCAGGCAGACCCCATCGTGCAGCAGTCTCAGTCTGAGCTGGTCTTCCCTGATATTAAAGCGGGAGTTTGGCTTTATAGCAAGTATTGGTTTATTGGTTTCAGTGGGGCTCATCTTACAAATCCTACGCTTAATGATATTGGAACAGACACTCAGTTACAGCCCAATTTTAACCTGATGGCAGGCCGGATTTTTGAGTCCGGAGAGCGCATGAGCTATATCCCTGCAGCTCAATTTAAGTTTACGGGTAACTCTGTGCCATCAATTGACGTAAACTTCTGGGCAGACTATGACAATCGAGTGGCTTTGGGTGTTGCATTTAGATCTCAAGACGCCGTGTCAGGGATGCTTAAATTTAATTTCTTAGACTATTTTACACTTGCATATGCATATGATTTTACCTACTCAAAAGTTCGATACGGCTCGTCTAATTCGCACGAAATTATTCTCGGAATTACTGCATGCCCCCGAAGTCAAAAAGTAGGATTTGTTCCATGCAATGCTTATGACTAAATAAATTGAATAAGTCAAAAAACATATTTCCAGCGCTCATTGCAATTGTTTTTGCAATATTTTCACTGCAAGCTTCGGCGCAGTCATCATCCATTTATTCCTGGGCCAGTGGTTCCGGAAACTGGAGTGATCACAAAAACTGGACGGTCGATGGCACACCTGCCGCAAAAACTCCGTCTAAGGGCGACATCGTTTATATCTCAACAGCAGATGATATTCAAATTCAGCTCACAGAAAATACATTTTCAGAAGGAATAAGTACTACGGGTGAAGGTGAAATAAAATTTACTGCTAAAACCAATGTTGACTTTCAAGTGGCGTCGTCATTTGTGACATCAGAGATAACCACATTCAGCAAAAATGTAAAAGTTAAACTTGCGGGAACTGGCTCACAAAACTACCTTCTGGTTTCCGATAATCTGAAGAATCAGATTGAGTTTCAATCTAAAAAGAAATATAAAGACCTTAATAATCTACCTAAATCAGGTGGGTCTTGTCCGTTTTTTACAATTACTCCCAACCCCGTTGCTCCTACTTGTAATGGGTTTAATGATGGAGTAGCCTCCGTAAATCCTATTGCAGATGGTGTGGGTCCATATACCTATAATTGGATTGGGGGTCCGGCTGCACCCCAGTGGAATAATGTAGGCGCAGGAACCTTTACAATAATAATTTTTGACGTTGGGCAAGGTGCTCAATGTAACATTGATGTATTTGTGAACGAGCCCGGCCCGCTGACTGTTTTTTCTATGAACGCATCGCCCCCACTTTGTGCCGATGTGTGTAACGGAACCAGCTCACCAATTATTATTGGTGGTAACGGTGGTTATGTGTTAAATTGGTCGAGCGGTGAAAGTGGATTTAATGCGAGTATGCTTTGTCCAACTTTTACTTTAAACATTGAAGATTTACAGGGATGTGTTTATGATACGACTTTCACCTTCCCTAACCCGCCTGATACCATAAAGTTTAATGCGGCTATTACCAATGTCGATTGCTTCGGAAACAACAATGGTGCTATTGATGTAACAATCTCCGGAGGAGTTGGTGCATTTACCCCGTCATGGACAGGCCCTAATGGTTTCACAGCTACCGTTGAAGATATTAGCAATCTTGAACCTGGAGATTATACTCTTCAGGTTGAAGATGGCAATAATTGTTTGGCTGATACGGTATTTACAATTACAGAAAATCCTGTTCTTTCAGCGACTTCTACCAAATTGGACAATGAATGTGGAGGAGCCGCAGAGGGTTCAATTTCAATTACACCATCCGGTGGTTTGCCTCCATACAGCTATGCCTGGTCTGGGCCAAATGGATTCACAGACTCGGGGCAGAATATTGCTAATCTTGAATCAGGATTGTATGAGCTTACCATTACCGATGCAGCGCTTTGTACATTCACTACCCAGATTACAATAGATGAGCCGGCAGAAATCACAGTGAGTTTTACATCAGAAGATGTGCTTTGTGCCGGAGGAAATTCAGGTTCGGCAACCGCAACGGCATCAGGTGGAACCCCAGGTTATACCTATTCGTGGGAAGGACCCAATATGTTTACCCAAGTTGGGCCGGGAATTACGGATATTACAGCAGGCATTTACGTTGTAACTATTACTGATGCGAGCCTTTGCTCCATTCTGGATTCAGTGGAAGTTAGTCAGCCTGACTCATTGAATGTCCAATTTACAGTTGGTGAAATTACTTGTAATAACGGAAGCGATGGATCCATAACCTCAACGATTACCGGTGGAACGGTTCCTTACACGACCGCGTGGACAGGTCCTGCAGGTTTTTCTTCTGCCAACCCGGATATTTCGAGTCTTTTGCCAGGCAGCTATACCATTACAGTAACTGATTTCAATAATTGTGAAACTATTGAGACAGTGGAAATTGATAATCCACAGTCTATCCAAATTAGCGCAGCGGTAACTTCGAGTACTTGTTCCACTGCCAGCGATGGTGCTATAGATATCACACCTACAGGTGGATCAGAGCCATACACCTACGCATGGACGGGGCCTTCTGGGTTTAGCAGCACAAGTCAAGATATTTCTAACCGACCACCGGGAACCTATTCGGTTACTGTTACTGATGCTAATTTATGTTCAGCATTGGGTACGTATACAATAAACGCTCCGGCAGCACTGTCGGCTACATTTACTAAGGTAAATGCTTCCTGTTTTGGGGTAGCGGATGGCTCAATAACAACTACTCCCAGCGGAGGTACCGCTCCTTATTCATTTTTGTGGTTAGGTCCAAGTGGATTCTTCTCTACGGATCAAAACATCTCTGGATTATTAGGAGGTTCGTACAGTCTGCAAATCACCGATGCCTCGGGATGTGCAGGTTTTCTGTCGGTTACTATCACCCAACCACCAAAAATTAATATTACAGGCGCGGTAACTCCTGTTTCCTGTTTTGGTGGAACAAACGGGGCAATAAGCGTTATTACAAATGGAGGAAATCCTCCGTACACCTTTTCATGGGTTGGTCCAGATGGCTTTACTTCAACTACTAAGAACATATCAGGAATACCTGCCGGCACGTATACGCTTACAGTTACTGATGCTATTCTATGCACAAACTCCAGAGTTTTTACAGTTAATCAGCCTGCTGAGATAGCTGTTGATGCTACAATAACTGATGTTATTTGTGCAGGTGATTCTGATGGAGGAATTTCCATTTCAGTCTCAGACGGTGTAGCACCCTATAGCTTTTCATGGACAGGTCCTGCTGGATTTACTTCCAACTCGCAAAATATTTCAAATGTTCCGGGTGGTACATATAATCTTACTGTAACTGATGCAAATACCTGTTCGGTGCTTCATTCCTACACCATTATAGAGACATTTGTAATTTCAATAAATGAAGATATAACCGATGTGCTCTGCTTTGGTGATTCCAACGGATCAATAGACGTTGTTATTGTAGGTGGTGCAGAGCCATATGTACAAAGCTGGATTGGTCCTGATGGGTTCACTTCTACAGATCAATCTATTACGGGGTTGCTTCCCGGCGATTATACTTTTACCCTCAGCGACGATAACGGCTGTGCGGTCAACGAAACTTTTACAGTTGCAAGTCCGGCAGAGCTGGGCTTAACGATTGATGCAAACGATATTTCCTGTTTTGGAAATGCCGATGGTAGCCTTTCGGCAAATGTTACCGGTGGAACTCCCACTTACAATTATTCATGGACAGGCCCAGATGGATTTTCTTCGTCTCAAGCTTCAATTTCAAACCTAAGTGCGGGAGTTTACAATATTACTGTTACGGACAATAACAATTGTGAAATTAGCGGAAGCGAAGAAATAATTGAGCCAACGCTATTGGAAGTTAGCGTAGATGTAACACAGCCAGGTTGCTTGGTTGATGATGGCGAGCTAATAGCAAGTGCCACAGGCGGCACCATTTCAATAGATTATACTTACAGCTGGGAGAATGAGGCGGGAATAGAAGTAGGAACAGCCTCTACACTGTCAAATTTAGGCCCGGGAGAATACACGATTTTCGTTTCTGACGAAAATGGTTGTATAGCCCAGGAAACAATCTTACTTGAGCGCATTACTTTTAATATTATCGCAGCGGTTAATCACGTTACTTGTATTGGTAATTCTGACGGAAGTATTGAATTAAATCCGACGAATGGAAACCCTCCATTTACTTATTCATGGACAGGGCCAAATAGTTTTGTATCGAGTAATGCTTTGATTGATAACCTGGAAGCCGGCCAGTACGAAGTCGTAGTTCAAGATGCAGGCAGCTGCTCAATTAATGTGGTATATGATATTGATCAACCCGAAGAGATTGGTTTTAATCCGAGTATTACCCCTGAAACTTGTCCGGGTGAAATGGATGGATCTATTCAGCTAGCTTTATCTGGAGGGACTCCCGGATTTTTAATAGCTTGGACAGGGCCCGATGGTTTCAGTTCAAATAGTTTAAATATAACCGATCTGACGCCGGGAGCTTATACGGCTTCGGTTACTGACGTAAACGGCTGTACCAGAGATACCACAATAAACGTAGGTATTGGAAATGATTTTACTACTGTGCTAGATGGAACAAATCCGGTTTGTGCCGGCGATCCTTCTGGAAGCATTAATGCTGATGCATTTCCTACTTCCGGTTTTCCTGGAGTATTTACATTCGCGTGGAGCGGTCCCGGTGGGTTTGCATCTGTAAATCAGAATATTTCAAACTTAGATGCCGGGCTTTACATCGTTACAGTTACAAGCCAAGAAGGATGTACACGTCAGGATTCTCTTGAGTTGTTTATGCCCGATTCTATTTTAATAGATGTAACCGTTACAAATTCAAATTGTCTTCTTTCAGATGGTTCAGCTTCGGTTATTGCTTCTGGTGGCGTGGGCAATTTGGCGGTAAGATGGCTTGATAATAACGGGATTGAAATTGCTACAGGAAATGAAATTCTAGATGTTCCATCAGGGGTTTATTCCGTTGAAGTGAGCGATGATGCTGGTTGCGTTATTGAGGAAACGGTAACGATATCCGACAATTCAGGAAGTATTGATGGTGTCATTACCAGTCCGACATGCGCAGGAGGAAGCGATGGTGAAATTGATATTGCGGTTGTTGGAGGGCTTGCCCCTTTTAGCTATAGCTGGTCTGATGGTGGGTCTTTTACATCAATCGACGAAGATATTACAGGAATTACCGCAGGGGAGTACACAATTATTGTGCAAGATGACAATGGCTGTGTTTTTACTGCTTCTTTTACTGTATCTGATCCTGCAGAAATTGTGGCAGATGAAACCATTTCTCAAGTGTCTTGTAATGGTGGCGATGGTGAGATTTTATTGACAATTGAAAATGCACAAGCACCGGTTATTGTTAATTGGACCGGACCCGACAGCTTTGTGGCTACAGGGGAGAATATTGCTAACCTCGAAGTTGGTATTTATAATTATGAAATTACTGATGCGAATAATTGTTCCATCATGGGTTCTGTAGACTTGACAGCAGCAGATGAAATTATTGCCACAACCGAAATAGAAAATGTGCTCTGTGGTGGGGATAGTTCCGGTTCGATTGATCTTTCTGTAGTTGGAGGAGTTAGCCCGCTAACTTATTTATGGACTGACGGTTTTGACTTCTCTAGCAATATCCAGGATATTGCAGATGTACCCGCAGGAACATATACTGTTGTAATTACTGATGCAAATAACTGCTCTATTACAGAGGAGTATGATATTACTGAAAATCCGGCCATGAATGCCGAATTTACGATTGTTAACCCCGACTGTGCTGTAGATAACGGTTCCATTACAGTTGTGCTCTCCGGCGGAGTCATCACTACCGATTATTTTATTTCGTGGACGGATAGTGATGGAAATCTGCTGGCACCATTAGCCACCATTACTGACCTTGGAGTTGGAACGTATATCTTTTCCGGATCAGATGATAATGGTTGCTCGATAGATACAACGATTGTATTGACAAATCCGGATGCTGATATTACGGGACTTGTTTCACATGAAATTTGTCCGGGATCGGCTGACGGAGCTATTGACCTTACGGTTTTAGATGTGGCTGAGCCATATACAATCTCATGGTCGGGCCCTGACTCGTTTGCTTCCAATTCTGAAGACTTAACAGGGCTGGCACCGGGAATTTATTCTTACCTCGTTACAGGTTTCGATGGTTGCGAATATTCGGGAATGTTTACAGTTAATCCCGCTAACGCAATAGATGTAGCTTCAGAAACTTTACTGTCTTGTTTTGGACAGAATACAGGAAGTATTTCACTTACAGTAACCGGAGGGAATCCTCCATTAGCCTTTGAATGGACAGGTCCTGATGGATATGAGTCTCAGACTGAAGATATTTCAAATTTGGCATCAGGCGTTTATCAGGTAACTATTACTGATGGCAATGGCTGCCCTCAAATTTTAGACTTCGAAATTCTCTCGAATCCAGAGATCATTGCAGATGTAATTTCATCTGATAACATCTGTTTTGGTGATGCTCAGGGAACAATTGATCTATCTGTTTCGGGGGGGCTTGCTCCATACACTGTAGAATGGAATGGCCCGAATGGGTTTACTTCAAGCCTGCCTAATTTGGCCAACCTTATTAGTGGAGATTATACGCTGACTATTTCAGATAGCTTAGGCTGCTCGCTTGACACCATAATAGCTATTTCTGAACCGGAAGAGCTAGCTGCACAAGAAACGATTGTTTCTGCCGGATGCAGCTCTTTAGGTAGTTTGGGAATGATAGAGCTTCTTATATCCGGAGGTACTCCCGGGTATTCTGCCGCATGGACAGGCCCGGATGGGTTTACTTCCGTCGATTTTGCCATGATTGACCTTCAACCCGGTATTTATAATTATACCATTACGGATGCAAATAGCTGTGAGCTAATTGGCGAAATTGAAATTTTTGATGTTGATCCTATTGAATTGGATATCGCGATTCAACAGATTTCTTGTTCGGGATTGGATAACGGTTCAGCTAATGCTACCATTATTGGAGGGCTTGCACCTTTTGAAATCTTATGGAGTGGGCCGAATGGCTTCAGTTCAACAGAACTTAATATTGCCGACCTTTCTGGAGGAAACTATACTCTTTCTGTCAGCGATACTGCCGGTTGTAGTGTTTCTCAGGAAATAGAAATTATTGACCCCGAGCCAATCTCTATTCAGATTGATGAAACGATTGATACTGACTGCAACACTTCGGCAGACGGGTCTATCAGTGTCTCTATAATTGGAGGCACGGAGCCTTACACTTTCGAGTGGACCGGGCCAAACACATTTGTTTCAGATCAGGAAGACATTAGTAGCTTGCTACCTGGCAATTATTCTTTGCTCTTAACTGATAGCGAAGGATGTGAAGCCTCAACTGACGTAACCATTAATTTCACCCTTGAAATTTCTGCTGATGCGGGCGCAGACTTAAGCCTTTGCGAGGATGCTTTACCATTTTCAGTCTTAGGTTCAGGCCTCAATGTAGATCAGTTTATGTGGCGTGATTTAGACGGAAACGAACTAAGCGATAATGAAATTTTGATTATTTCAGAAACTCCGGGATTGTATTCTTATGTTTTTGTTGGTTCAAATGGTCTTTGTGAAGCTTTGGACACCTTAAATGTTGAGGTATTTGTAAGCCCTGTGGCTGATGCCGGACCCGACCAGGAAGTATTTGCTGAGGAGACATTTACCTTGGGTGGAAACCCAACCTCAAATGTCGAATCTACTTATTCATGGTCTCCAAACCCGACTTCTTCTTTAGATACTTCAAGCCCCAACCCTTCGGGATATTTATTTGAATCTACCGAATTTGTGGTTGTTGTAACAGACCAAAATGGATGTTCAGGGGCAGATACGGTTTTCGTAAATGTATTGCCCGATCTTAATGTGACTTCAGGCTTTACGCCAAATAATGATGGTATCAATGACACTTGGGTAATTGATAATATGGAACTGTTTCCAAATAATGTCGTACACGTTTTTAATCGCTGGGGTCAGGCTGTCTTTGAACAGAAGTCTTACAATAGCGGAAACGCCTGGGATGGAACATTCGAAGGAGATAAATTGCCAGTGGGAACTTACTATTACACAATAGAACTCAATGACAGCAGGTTTCCCGATCCATTTACCGGACCTATAACAATATACAGATAATGCTGCGCCTTAAACACATATCCTTGGTTGTGCTCTGCCTTTTGGGCCTGAGCCTCAGTGCGCAACAAATTCAGCAGTTTACCCAGTATCAGTGGGTGGGACTTAGTTTTAATCCGGCGTTCGCTGGTAGCGATAACCTCTTTAATGCTTATGCAACTCACCGCACCCAATGGGCAGGAATTGAAGATGCCCCACGAACTTATCAACTCGGTATGCACGCCCCTTCAAAATCAGGTAAAATGGGTTTTGGTGGTACTTTAATTACAGATGTTGCAGGGCCAACTAAGCGGTTTGGATTTCAGGGAGCTTATGCCTACCACTTGCAGGTTAGTGAAGCGACCAAATTATCTTTAGGTGCCTCTTTTGGGCTCACCCAATTTACTATAGACGGATCTCAAATTACTTTACGTGAAAGTGGAGACAAGGCTTTAGACGGCAGTATGCAGTCCGAACTAAAGCCCGATGCCTCTTTTGGAGCGCTTTGGTACTCTGATAAGTTCAAAGTGGGTATTTCGGCAATGCAAATATTAAATAATAACCTTGACCTTTTTCCTGGTGACGGAGATGGAAATATGGCAATACACTATTACTTTACCGGAAGTTATTTGTTCAAGGTTTCGGAAGAAGTTGATATAGAGCCGTCTACACTAATAAAGTACGTAAATCCTGTTCCGGCACAGTTCGACATTAGCGCACGGGTTATCTATAAAGGTAACCTTTGGCTCGGCGGATCGTATCGGACTACCGATGCAATAGCCTTTTTTGCGGGTTATAATGTACTTGATTATCTGACCTTGGGCTACTCTTATGATTACACAACGTCAGATATACAAACGTACACGAACGGTACTCATGAAATACTTATCAAACTTCGTTTTGGAAAAAACCAATTGATCGAAGAGAATAAAGAAAATTAAAGAAATAACCATAACTCCCCTTATGAAAACTCGATACCTCATATTTTTCGGGCTGCTTTTATTCACATGTACACAAGTGTCGGCTCAGCTTGACACCAGGCATTGGATACCGCCTTTTTATGCGAAGCCTGGACCGGGTACTGGAACCAGCAATATTCAGAAGCACTTTGTTAGTTTATCGACCCCTACTGAAGATACCATTCCTGTTACTATTCGCAATGGATTTGGAGAACTTATTGATATTATTGAAATTTCGCGAAATAGCCCTCAAGAGTATACTCTAGGGCCTATTGGTAATGCGAATACAGATACATATCCTTTAAACGTAATTCCAACGGATAGCCTTAATCTTAAAATACGATCGCAAGGTCTCTATTTTGAGAGCTTCCAACCGTTTTTCGTTAATATGCGGCATAAATCGGGTTCTCAAGGAACATCGTTGACTTCAAAAGGGCGTGTAGCTTTGGGTAAGAAGTTTTTTTCAGGTCACATTTATACTCGCTATAATACCGGATCTGATGGAAGTAGCTGGAATAATGAACGGCGATCACACTTTATTTCAGTCATGGCAACAGAAGACAATACAATTGTTACCATCGATATGATCAAAGACCCCATTAGCTTCATAGGACAAACCCCTGGAGAGCCTATTACTGTTGTTCTTGATGCCTTCGAATCTTATGTTGTGGGTATCGATCATGGACAATTTGACGACTCCAGCATCAATTTAGCAAATGGTACACGGGTTACGAGTACCAAGCCTATAGTTTGTAATACGGGGTCATGGCTTTCAGGTAATGAGTCAGGTCAATGTATTGGTAGTGATCAATTAGTTCCAGCTGAGGTAACCGGTGAGGAGTACATCCTTGTGCGTGGTCTTGGAGATGAAAGTACAGAACACCCAATAATTATTGCGACTGAAGACAATACAGATGTTTATCTAAACGATGGTGCGGTACCTGTTGCTACGATTGATGAAGGTGAATTTTATATAGTGCCAACATCAGACTTTTCTGCAAACGATAATCTTTATGTTCTGGCCAGTGAAAAAGTTTACGTTTTTCAAACCCTTTCAGGGTCTTCTTCAAATATAGGACCAACCGTCGGTCTTAACTTTATTCCACCACTCAATTGTATTGGAGCTAAAGAAGTGAATTTACCATTTGTAAACAGTCTCGCAGGTGGTAGTGGTCAAGGCCGAATTAATATTATTACAAAGGCGGGGACCTCCATTTTTGTAAATGAAAACCCAACACCAATTACAGGTGCGCAAACTGTTACAGGAAATGCTGACTGGGTGACTTATGCTTTTGATCCTCCTTCAGACAATGTAATTATTGAAAGCGATTCTGTAATGAATGTGGCTTTGCTCACAAGAGATAATAACGTAGGAACTGCCGGATACTTTTCAGGGTTCACTCTTGAACCGGTTGTAGGGTTGAGTGCAGGAATATCAGGATCACTCCCGTGTATTCCGGGAAATGCTGTGCTTCAGGTTTTTGGATTTGATACCTATCAGTGGTTCTTTAACGGTGAGGAAATTGCCGGAGCCACCGATAATACGCTATTTCCAGAGTTCGCCGGAAATTACGTCGTTGAAGGAATAGATATTGCCTGTGGGTTTAGATTTCCATCTAATAATTTCTCGATACCGTTTTGTCCTTCTACCCTTGGTGCCGCCAAGCAAGTGCAAAATGTGGAAGAGACAACTCCCGGGTCGAGAATATTTGATGTGACTTATCGCATCTTTATTGAAAATTTGGCCTTGAGCCCTAGTGAAAATATTCAGGTTATTGAAAATATAAATGGACTCGCCCCAGAGGGCGCAACCGCAGAATTAATTGGTTCTCCTACAATTGCTTTCGGCATTTTAACGGGAGGGATTAATCCTGCCTTTGATGGAGTAACTGTAAGACAATTGCTACCGGGGAATGGCTCTTTGCCAGGAAGTGCTGCCGATGCAATTGATATCGTGATAAGAGTAGATATGAATTCCGCAGAGAGAGACGGTTATGAAAATCAGGTAACTGTTACGAGTAAGAACGGAATAACCAATGACGGAATTAATGGCCCATTTAACGGCCAGGATTTTTCTCATGAAGGAGCCAATCCTGATCCAAATGCAAATGGTGAACCAAATGAAGAAGGTGAAAATAAACCAACTCTAGTTTGCTTCTTTTCTAACGAAATTAGCTATGATGAAATAGGTATCTGTGCATCGGAAACTTCAGTCGAAGTAGAAATTGATGGTGT
>JGI12210J13797_11195056_pt1 | contig 12890 bp, 10 predicted proteins | sample ElkSlonscriptome_3_FD_13797 | JGI IMG/M metagenome (IMG submission 13797)
CTTGCGTCCCTTCGTTTGCGTTTGTCAATTCAGCGCTCATTGCTTCTGATGTTGACGGTTTGCCCACGAGTCCTCCGACGATCACCGGAGCCAAATCGGGGCCAGCGGCAGAGCGGTAGGCAAGTCGTTTGAGAAAATGTCCTGCGACTAAAACTGGCGGGCCTTCGCTGCGGATGCCATCCGCTCCAACGGCAGCGATTTCCTCTGACACCTCTGGCACGATCGCCAACAACGGTCGATCGGTGCCGCTGAGCGGGCGAAGCCAAAGTCGATAGTAGTGCGTGATCCCATAGGCATTGGCGGCAACCGACTGCATCGACGTCATTTGTCGTTCGCAGCGTGCCACTCGCCCGCGAAAAGAAACTTCTGTGCCAGCGTAGACCTTGGGTTGTTGTAGCAGCGGCAAGATCCCAATTCGTGGTGGAATGCCGGTTAGAGTCGGTCTTGAATCCTGCCCTGACACCGGATACATGTGCTGGGCTTCGGCTAAGAATCGATAGAGCGCGTCCGCGTCTTTGCCACTCCAGACGCCACCGTCGACGACGCGTTGAAGCGAGATTTGGTCAAGAGCGTTCATGAGAGCCACGAGACGTAAATCCCGTCCGGTGAACTCCGCTTCCGCTTGTTTCGCCCCGACGGACAAAGGGAATTGCTGCAGGAAATCGAGCCAAGCTTGCTGCTCATGCGATCGGATCGGTGCGGATGCATCGGAAAACAATTCGTCTGACCAAGAAGACTCAGGCCAATTTGCGAACGCATTCACGTCGTCATTTGTTTGTCCCAACTCGCGACTTTGCACGGTTCGAAGCAATTCCGCTAGCCATATCGGTTGCTCAGGCCGAGGTATTTGGGCTGCGATCCAACCAGCTTCAGCCTGCAAGATCGGGTCCGCTTCCAGCGCTGGCTTTTCACGGAACGCTCCCACCTGCGACCCAGGCGGCTGCACCACTCGTGTGGGGGTCGCTTGGTTTCCACTGAAGAATGGTTGATAGAACTCAGGCTTCGAGACCTGGCGGATCACGACGATCACCAACAACAAACCGAGCCCCAACCGGACCAATCGCCGACTGGCCTGGATCGACTCGGCTCGGCGAACTCGTGGGCCCGATTGGCGGTTATAAAGGCTATCTTCGTTAAATTGCGATGGAATTTTCATTGGAACGGTTTAGGAACGTTGTCATCTACTTGAACGTGAGGGCAAGGCACCGTAACCTAGCATTTAGGCGGCATCCTACAATGTTAGTCTATTACAGAATTTCTTTTTACCGCATCCGAGCACGACTTTGCAGTTTCTACATCGGCGTATGCGCTCGACGCAGACTTTCCTTTTCAGCTTTCTCGACTTGGGTACCGTTACACAAATGTCTCGTTACTGGGGGGGGGCGGTAATGCGCATCGCCGTAATCAGCTTGGTGCTAATGCTTGTCGTTGGAGCCCAACCAGCCAGAGCGGATGAGCCAGCGAAAGCCTTCATCAAACAGCTTCGCGCTGGCGGTTATTTCGATATGGCAATTGTCTATCTCGATCGCTTGGACTCCTATCCTGGGATCGATGATACTCTGTTGCAGGCTGTTGAACTCGAAAAAGCGCAGGTCTACATCGATGCGGCGGTTGCAACTCGCAAATCGAGCGATCGGGACGACTATTTCGCCAAAGCCGAAGCTTCCTTGTCTCGTTTTCTAAAACAGGAATCGCACCCACGTATCTCGGAAGCTCGTCTGCAACTTGGCAAGCTGCAAATGGTTCGCGGCAGCCAACTCGAATTGCTCGATTCAGGTTCCCTCAACAAAGAAAATGCTCGCCGGTCCTATGTCGCAGCCGCCAAAACGTTTCAAGCAATCGTCGACGATTTGCGAGAAAAACTAAAGACGATGAGAGGCCAAACGGATGACGACAAGGTCGATCCAGGGCTTCGTGACCAATATCGTGGCGAGTTTTTGGAATCCAAACTCAATACCGCCGAGGCGAGTCGATTGGCGGCGATGACGTTTGAGGATCCATCAAAAGATGGAAAGAAGCTGCTCGAAAAAGCGATTGCCGAGTTCGAAGATCTCACGAGAAATTATGACGGGTTTGTTACCGGAGTCATGGCACTTGTGAATCTAGGTCAATCCTACGACGCGTTGGGAAACAAAGAAAAAGCGAGAGACAGTTATTTACGGATGCTTGAGCAACCGGAACTCGACGATCTCAGGGATGCCAAGTTCCAAGCGGCCGCCAGCTTGATTGGATTGCTGATGGCCGAGTCGCCACCCAACTATACCGAAGCGATCGAGCGTGCTGCGGGACTCGTGCGAGATGCCCGCCCCAATGAGATTGGATTACAAAGCTTGGCAAGTTTGAAGTTAGCATTGGCAAAAGCCTATCTGGCCAAAGCGGCTGACAAAGAGAATCTTAAGAAAGCAGAAACGAAGATTGCCGAGTCCAATGGACGGAAGTTGCTTAACGAAATTGTCAAGGTCTCCGGGACTCATCTCGAGGAGTCTCAAGAGCTGCTAAAGACCTTGGGAATCGAAGTCGCCGAAGTCGAATTACCAAAGGTCGAAGATCCCAAGAACTTTGAGGATGCCCTCGACGCAGCTCGTCAACTATTGCAAGTGAGCGAAACGACGAAGCAGACGCTTGATTTGATCGAACAACAAGGTGGCGATGATCCAGAACTGCAAACGCAAAAAGCGGAACTCGAAGGACAGATCGAAGAATCAAAAGTCGTCGCGATCGAAATTCTGAAACGCGGCGTAACGATGATCGATCCCTCAACGAACCTTTCTCAGCTTGGCGAAGCTCGACAGATTTTGGCGTATTTGTTGTATCAAGAAAAACGGTATCGTGATGCCGCTGCGGTCGGCAGCTTTATTGCACAAACGTTGCCTGGCACCGAACTCGGCCAGCAAGGTGGAATGATTGCTCTGAATTCCTTTCAAATGCTACTGTCCGAAGTGCCCGATTCTCAAATGTCGAGCTTGGTCGGTCGAATTCGCGCCTTTGCCGATTCACTCAGTGATGGATGGCCCGACGATTCGTTGGCGTCTGCAGCGCGAGGAATCATGATACAATTGGCACTTCGCAATGACCAACTTGATCGCTCCAAGGAGTTGATCGAAGAGATGGATGCCGGTCCAGAACGAGCCCGATTTGAACGCTTGCTCGGTCGGATCTTTTGGAACGCCTCGGTTTCTGCAAACCGAGAAGGCAACCAAGCCGAAGCTCAGAAACAACTTGAGCAAGCGGAAAACTTTTTGGATGCAGGCCTCGCTGGGATTGGCGATGCACCAATCGAAAACGAAACACTGCAGGCCGCTTTGGTGTTGGCCAAGGCCAAACTGCGGCAGGGAAACAGTATCGAAGCACTCCAGGTGTTGGAAAACGAAGCTTACGGGCCTCTGAAACGAGTCGATGAAGTTGCTGCCCAAGACGATGCGTTTCGTGGCAACGTGGCGGCATTGGAGCTAAACATTCTCGTTTCTCAAATGACCAGCCCCGATGCCGATCTTAACATGCTCATGCAGCGGGCGACCGGAGTGATGGAGAAATTACAATCCACGTTTGCCGGTGCCGACGGGCAAAACCGGTTGGCGGGAATCTATGCCGAAATGGCAAGTGAACTGCAAAGCGAACTGGAATCGACCAGCGGTGAAAAGAGAACGCAGTTGATTGAAGCGTTTCGCGTGTTTCTAAACCAAATCGCCGTAGCGACGCAAGATCCAACCCGTCTGAAATGGATCATTCAAACCTTGGTTCAACTAGGCGAATCGGCCATGGAGCCTGGTGCAATCAAGGCAGAAGGACAAGCGGTCGAATTGCTTTCGTCAGCTGTCGAAACTTCCAAAAAGCTACAGGAATCGGGCGAAGAAGCCTCGCCCGCGATCCAGTTTCAACTCGGTCGCGCCCAACGTTTACTTGGGAATTACAAAGACGCCCTCGACATCTTTACAGCGATCTTGACCGAAAAGCCAACGATGCTTGATGCCCAAGTCGAAGCGGCAACCACCTATGAGAACTGGGCATTGACCTTGCCCGATCGCTTTAAATCAGAAGCTTACAAAGCGGCCTTGAATGGAGCCCGAAAAGGCAGCGACAACAAAAATGTTATTTGGGGATGGGGAAAAATCAGTAGCCTGGCGAGCCGCAACAAGAAATTCGAAGAGACGTTCTTTCACGCCCGCTATCACATCGCGTTGTCACGATTTTTATGGGGCCGCGCAGCGAAAGATCCAAAGTTAATCAAACGGGCGGAGCAAGATATCGTGCAAGTCCAAGCTTTGTACCCCGAGCTTGGAGGCAACGAACAAAAACAAAAATTTGACACTTTGCTTCGGCAGATTCAAAAGGAAATAGGTAAATAGTATGTCTCGCAGGGTCTACCGAAATACCCATCAATCCACCTATCCGCTTTCGATCGTTTTGGTCGTTGCAGGATGGATTGTGTGTGGCCAAGCGTACGCTCAAAACGATACGATCTATCCGCTGACCGGATCGCCCATTCGTGCGGGAGTCGTCGAAACGACTGCCGAGTATGTCGCCGTCGAGCGGGGAGCGACGAACCAAAAAATTTCTTCGGGCGAGATTAACAAGATCTTGTTTGAAGGTGACCCCGCCGGATTGACAAAAGGCCGTGAATTTGCCCTCGATGGTCAATACAAACAAGCATTGGAAGACTTTGCCGAAGTCGATGCCACTGCTTTGCCTCGAGATATCATCAAAGAAGACTTAGAGTTTTACATCGCGTATTCGCAAAGCCAGTTGGCGTTGGCCGGACAGTTTGACAAAAAAGCTGCCGCCACCCAAATGTTGGCGTTCGCTTCGAATCACCGAAGCTCGTGGCATTGGTTTGATGCAGCAAAGGTGATCGGTGATTTAGCTCTTTCACTCGGCAATACTGACGATGCGTATAAGTGGTATGGCGTCCTGCGGCGAGCACCGACAACGACCCAGAAGATCCAATCGGTCTACCTGACCGGCTTGGCCCATTTAGAGTCTGGTGATGTCGAAAAAGCGATGGCCGAGTTTGAAAAAGTGATCGGGATCAATGTCCAATCCGCTCCCGATGCTCGCCTACAATTGCTCGCTAAGGCCGCCATGGCAATGGCACTGGCAAAACAGAATCAGGCCGATAAGGGACTCGAACTCGTTTCGACCGTTATCACCGAATTGGGGGCCACGGATATTGAAATGTCGGCCCGGGCTTACAATGCACAAGGTGCCAACTTTGAGGCAAAAGGCGACATGGAAGGTGCGATACTCGCCTACTTGCACACCCATTTGATGTTTTCGAGCCAAAGTGATGCCGATGCTTTCGCCTTGTCACGGTTGGCTGAACTTTGGCCCACAGTCGGCAAGCCAGAGCGGGCTGCGGCGGCGCGACAACGTTTAAGGGACCGTTATCCTGGATTCCGCCCTTGAGTACTATCGTACGACGCTCGATTCGTTCACCAGCAACTTTAACAAAACTGTTTACAAACAAGATTCGGAGTATCCCATACATGTTCGCCTCCTGCGGTTCCGCCGTTCGCCCGTTTGCCTCAATAATCGGGCCCCTGAAAAATGGTACCTCCGTTGCAAAGTCAATCGTAAGCTTGCTTCATTTACCTTGTTTAGCTCTTCTTGCATCGCTGCTGGTTACAGCTTCGGCCAACGCACAAGATGAAGATGCGATGGCCGAGTTCGGTGGCGGTGCGGCAGACGTTCCTGCCGAGGTTGCGGCACCGGTTAATAACGGGCCTGTTGCGGATGCGGGTGACGCAGCGTCCCCGGCCGCCAAAGATCAAAACCTGCTTAGTTGGGTGATCGCGTCACTTGGTTGGGGCTACGTGTTCATCTTCCTGGCCCTTTCGATCTCGCTCGTTTCACTGTTCGTGATGAACGTCTTGGCAGCACGACGTGAAACGCTTTGTCCCAACGAGTTGATCGAAAATTTTGAAGAACTGTTAAACGAGAAGCAGTTCCAGGAAGCCTACGATCTGGCACGAGCGGACGAGTCGGTTCTGGGCAAAGTGCTTTCCGCTGGTCTAGCGAAGATCTCTCGTGGCTACGGCAAAGCACTCGAAGGGATGCAGGAAGTCGGCGAAGAAGAGAGCATGAAACTTGAGCATTTGCTCTCTTACATGGCGTTGATCGGAAACCTCAGTCCGATGATCGGGTTGTTCGGAACGGTTCACGGGATGATCTCATCGTTCCAAGTGATCGCACTTGGCGGAGCATCGCCCAAGCCAGCCGAGTTGGCGTCCGGTATTTCGACCGCGTTGTTTACCACGCTGATCGGATTGGCGATTGCGATCCCTGCGATCGCTGCGTACAACATTCTCCGTAACCGTGTCTCTCGGCTTTTGCTTGAAGTCGGCGTTTCAAGTGAGAATTTGATGAGCCGGTTTGAAGATGTTCAGCCGAAGGGAGCCAAAAAGTAGATGCGAGTCAAATCGAAAAAACCTGACTTAGCCAGTGGCGATTTGACACCCATGATCGACATGACGTTTCAATTGATCGCCTTCTTCATGGTCTTGATCAACTTCGCGCAAACCGAAGCGAATGACCGTGTCGTATTGCCTAGCAGCCAATTGGTCAAGCCACCCGAAGTCCCATTGGAATTCCCGATCATCCTGCATGTGGCGCAGGATGGTGAAATCGTCTTGGGTGGCGACGACTACACGGTCGAAACGTTGCGTATTGGTTTGCAGCGTGAAATGGTTGTTATCAAGGCGGAGGGCAAAACAGCAGATGATGCAAGTGTTGTCATCCGTGCTCATCAAGACACCGCAATGGGTGATGTGCAAGAGGTCATCCGCGTGGCTCAAGAACAAAGTTTAGTCAACTTTGCCCTGCGAGTAAAAGAGGACAATCGCTGATGAAAATTCGCAACCGTGGCGAAGTCGAAAAGAACGAACTGAACATGACCAGCATGATTGACATTGTCTTTCTGCTGCTCGTTTTCTTCGTCATGACTTTCAAGATTGTGGAAATGGAAGGTGACTTCAGTGTTCGTATGCCACTCGGTGAAAGTAGTGGTGTCATCGACGAGACCGATTTACCCTTAAAGCTCCGTCTCCGCGCGGATGCCGATGGACGATTAACTTCGATGTCATTAAACGATATCGATTTAGGAACGGACTTTGCCCAGCTTCGCAGTAACGTTCTCGGTCTGGTTGGCAACTCGGCACCGATCGAAGGCGAGGAGGGGCCCGAGATTGAAATCGACAGTGATTACAATTTGCGGTATGAAAATGTGATCAATGCAATCACGGCGGTTAGTGGCTACAAGGATGGCAATCAAGTGGTCAAGCTAATCGAGAAGATCAAATTCGCAAAACCACGCCGGTAACCGCTGCGAATGATCTTGCTTCTCGATAATTATGATTCCTTTGTCCACAATTTGGCACGTTACTTTCGTAAGCAGGGATGTAAGACGTTGGTTGTTCGTAGCGACCAAGTCGACGTCAAGGCGTGCTGCGAATTATCGCCCGAGGCAATTATCATTTCACCGGGGCCCGGTCACCCCATCGATGCGGGATGCTCGGTCTCCGTGGTTCGCGAATTGTCGTCGACCGTACCGATTTTGGGTGTCTGTTTGGGACATCAAGCGATCGGCTTGGCTTTTGGTGCTGAAATCGTCCGATGTGCGCCAGTCCATGGATCGGCCTCCGCCGTGTTTCACGACGGGAAGGGGGTTTTCCGAGGTTGCCCATCGCCGTGCCATGTCGGACGCTACCACTCGTTGGCAGTCGCGTCGACTCACTTTCCAGAATCGCTTTCGATCACCGCCAGAACCGAGGAGGGAATCATCATGAGCATCCGGCATCGACAATTGCCCGTTTTTGGTGTCCAATTTCATCCGGAATCGATTCTCTCGGAGATCGGTGAAACCGTTGTAAGTAATTTTGTCGATATCCTGAAAACGAACCCAGCAAGATGATTCTCGAATCGATTGTCACGACGGTCGACCGATACGGACGCGTGAATATCGCTCCGATGGGACCAGCGGTGGGCGATGACTTTTCAACGGCGTCGGTGGACGACCTAGTCTTTGAACTACGTCCCTTTTCGTCATCGCAAACCTACAAGAACTTGCTTGCCAATCACACGGCCACGATTCATGTGACCGACAATGTCGACTTGTTCGCCTTTGCGGTCACGGGCGGACTAGATGATAGCGAATCGCTCCGTTCGATGGTCAATTGCTTTGAGGATCGCTTCTTTATCCTCAACGACTGTCACCGCTGGTTCGCGGTGGAGATTGAAAAGAACGACTTACGACCGCATGATTTTGAAAAGCAAACGATACCGATTCGTTACCGCTTGACTTGTCGCGTGAAACACAGTGGAGTCGTCCGCCCCTTCTTTGGCTTCAATCGGGCGAAACATGCAGTCGTGGAAGCAGCCATCCTGGCTTCACGAGTTGGCATTTTACCGATCGATCAGATACGAGCGAAGCTGGAATCTCTTCAACCGTTGGTCGACAAGACAGGTGGCCAGCCAGAGATCGATGCATTCGAGCGAGTTAAACGATTCGTGACACAGGTGAAGCACGACCAATCCCTCATGCGATCGAATGCTCCGACATGATTCCAAATCAAGTTCGCGTGACGACCGGATCAAGACTTCATCTGGGCCTTCTCGATGCCGTGGAGCCGTTTGGCGGTGTCGGCTTGATGATCGATCATCCCGTTACAGAAGTAACAGCTACGCGAACGAACCGCTATCAGCCCCCCAATGTTTCCGCCAAACGTATTGACGCAATTGCCAAGAATTACTGTAGAGTTTTTAGACAATCCGAATTGCCACCCTGCCAAATCGATGTACACCATCGGCCCAACCCCCATTGCGGATTGGGAAGCGGAACGCAGCTATCATTAGCGGTTGCCGAAGCGATGTGCCGACTATTTGATGTCGACTCAACCTCCGAACAGATTGCGTCGACGATAGCTCGTCGCGGTAAACGATCGGCAGTCGGGATTCATGGCTATTTTAACGGCGGATTGATCTTTGAAGGAGCGGCCAGTCACAGTCGTAGCCCCCCGATCAATCCGATCATTGAGCGTAGCACCATTCGCGATTCGTGGTGCGTGGCACTTTTTCGAAATCGAATTGCCGAGAATTGCGTCAGCGGCCAATTGGAACAGACTCATTTCGACAACCTGAAACCTGCTTCGCAGGCGTCGCAAGCCAAATTACGAGAAATAGCGACCATGCGTCTTTTGCCTGCAGCACGAGAAGCTCACTTCGATCGGTTTGCCGAAGCCGTCGAGGCATACAATCACGCCAGTGGAATGTTGTTTTCGGATGTGCAAGGAGGAGCCTACAACGGTCCGGCGATTACGGGGTTGGTCGATTGGCTAAAACAAAACCAAGCGACCGGTGTTGGACAAAGTAGTTGGGGGCCGACGGTTTTTGCGTGGTTTCCGTCCCGACCGGATGCGAAGCGGTTTGTCTATCAGTCCATCGATCAAACGAACATCGAAGTTTTTTATGCGGCTGCAAAAAATAGACCACGACAGATCCGAGTGGATGGTTAACCATACCACTGTTCTTACATCCCCAATGGACCCTATTCATAATGGAAAAGAAGTTGCTCGAATATTTACAGCGAATTCTTAACGCACGCGTTTACGATGTAGCGATCGAAACCCCTCTCGATCTTGCCGAGAAATTGTCCTCTCGATTGGGAAATCGGATTTGGCTCAAACGTGAAGACACTCAGCCGGTCCATAGTTTCAAGCTGCGCGGTGCCTACAACAAAATGGTTCACCTCTCTGCATCGGAACTAGCTCGAGGCGTGATTTGTGCCTCGGCTGGGAACCATGCACAGGGCGTTGCGTTGAGTGCGCGTCATTTGGGGTGCCAAGCGGTCGTCGTGATGCCAGTCACAACCCCTGAACTGAAATCGGATGCCGTTCGGGCGTTGGGCGGCCAAGTGGTTCTTCACGGTGACAGCTATTCGGATGCCCATGAACATGCTTTGCAACTGCAACAGCAACATGATCTTGTTTTTGTTCATCCATTTGATGATCCCGACGTGATTGCAGGCCAGGGCACGGTGGGAATGGAAATCCTGCGTCAACATCAACATCCGATTCATGCAGTCTTTGTCGCTATCGGAGGCGGCGGCCTGATATCGGGAGTGGCTGCCTACATCAAAGCGGTTCGTCCGGAGATCAAGGTCGTCGGGGTGCAAATGACTGATTCGGATGCGATGCTGCAAGCGATCCAAAGCGGCCAACCTTTCTCGTTGTCCGATGTGGGGCTGTTTTCTGATGGTACGGCGGTGAAACGCGTCAGCGACGAAACATTCCGGTTGACCCAGGAATTAGTCGATGAATTTGTCACGGTCGATACCGATGCCGTCTGTGCGGCGATCAAAGATGCATTCGAAGATACCCGTAGTATCTTAGAGCCTGCCGGTGCGATGGGGATTGCGGGAATGAAGCAGTACGTCACCCGGCATGAGCTGACCGGAGAAGAACTCGTCGCGATTACGTGTGGAGCGAACATGAATTTTGATCGGCTTCGCTTCGTTGCCGAACGAGCTGAGGTGGGCGAGCACCGTGAGGCTTTGTTTGCGGTGACGATCCCTGAAACGCGTGGCAGTTTCAAACGTTTATGTGAAACGATTGGCGGACGGAACGTCACCGAGTTTAGCTACCGCATCTCCGACCAACGGGAAGCTCATGTGCTCGTCGGTTTGGCGATTGCTGATCGCAGCGAAGCGGTGAAGATTCGCAGTGAAATGGATCAGCAGGATTTCGTTGCATTGGATTTAGTTGACGATGATTTGTCGAAAGAGCATTTGCGGTACATGGTCGGTGGTCGCAGTCAGCGTGCCGAGAATGAACGGCTTTATCGTTTCGAATTTCCCGAACGTCCGGGAGCGTTGATGCGTTTTCTCTCGAGCATGCATCCCGATTGGAACATCAGTCTGTTTCACTATCGCAATCAGGGAGCAGATTACGGACGCATTTTGGTGGGCATCCAAGTTCCCCATCGTGACTTGCCCGTGTTCGGCGAGTTTCTTGCGTCACTGGGCTACCGCTACGTCGATGAGACTGAAAACCCGGTCTATCATCTTTTTTTGCGTTGAGATGTTACCCAACACGCCGTCCCCAGACCCTGGCCGCAGCACCTATAAAAGCAAGGTCTAGGCCTTATTGCGTCCAAGATCAGAGAACTTTCTGCGGCGCAACAAACACATCGCCCCACTTCCGGCCAATACCCACAGAGCCGAAGGTTCCGGCACGGCAGACGTGACGATCGTGGAACTGCCAAAATTGGCGACCGAATCGATGACGGTGAAGTCAGCAAATGTAGTGGCTAAGAAGTCATCTGGATAACTTGAAAGTAACAACGTGGTTTCGGAACCCGCCGCGCCTGCTGTAAACGCGATCTCCGCTAACTTGATTCGGTATTCTGTTAGAGAGAGGGCCACACCATTGACGCCGAACTCGCCGTCCGAATCGACACCAAAGTTTTCGGACCCTGCCAGTTGAAGCGTCCCCGCAGCAAGGGATCGATCGTCGCGAGAGAATTCGTTATCCACGGTGACGTCATTGACCGAGTTGACCACGGCTCCTGGCGAGCCACCGCTAACGCTGGAAAAGTCCAACTGGAATTTGAACGTGAACAATCCGTCGCCTCCATCGCTTCCTCCAGACGCCAATCTTGGGGTTTCGCCACTCGTCACTTCTTCTCGCAAATAGACTCCGACATCGATCGTTTCACCGGGCAACGCTTGATACGTTGCTTGGTCAAATTCAAAGGTGTAGACAAAATCGGCATCGGAGGTTGATGAGATCGCTAGCCCGATCACGAGTGCGAAGAAGAAGGAAGGGAGTCGTTTGATCATCATGTCGTTCGTCAATGGTTTACGTGGATTGTCCATGGAGAGTTTTAAAATAAGAGTGAGGTTCGATAACTGCGCCGCATCCATAGCAAATCGTGTGACGTGATTTTTCCATCTCCGTTGTAGTCGAAGCCTGAATTGAACCGCGCGTCCCCAAGTTGGGTCAGATAGGCTCGTCTCAATGCCAAGTAGTCAAGGCTGTCGACTTGGCGATCACCGTTGAAATCGCCAAACAGGGCATAAAAATCTTCTGATTCTTCATCACCGAATACATAGTCCACCGCCATGGTTTGCGTGCTGCCCGCCCTGGTGACCTTCGTATGGTCAATCGTCAATTCATAGTTCCCATCGCGAAGGACTCCTGACGCGTTGCGTGTTCCGCTCAGGAATGTGATCGTGGCAATCGTGTTGCCCTCGATGACCTGGGTTGAAAACGATGTTTGAATGACGATCCCGGTCAACCCGCTTTGGTTACTCCTCTGCATGACGGAGAAGGCGTCGGAATCGATCGACACGGCTCCCTCGAATTCGATCGTCAAGCTGTCAACGCTACTGTGTCCTGTGGCAGTCATGGAAACTTCGACGACGACTGGTGGGGGCACGTCGTCAGCCACATCGGCAAAATAGATATTCGCTGCTGGCGGGTCCGCCATCCCGGTGCCTAGGAAGAAACTGGGGTGAGGTGGTTGGTTGTAGCCAGTGTTTTGCCAGGCAACGGCGACACGGTACTGGGTGTCATGCATTAACGTCGTGAGACGATGCTGAGCAGGAATGATGGTTGTGTAGATATCAAGTGCTGAAGAGTCCGAACGTCGCCAAATCACCTCTTCACGCCAGTCGCCCAAGACGTCCGCCGAGAGGGCTGCATTGGACTTCGTAGAATTGTTGGAGGAGGCACCTGGAGCCCAGCTCTGTGTGCCACCCGTGCCTGGATCGAGATCAAAGTTGGATCGTCCGGGACTGTGCCATTTTGAAATCGTGGTCCCATCGAGCAGTTCGCGTGATAAATCGCCATCCCACCAAACCAACGAGTTATAAAACATATTGCTTGGCGTGTCGTACA
>JGI12210J13797_10423984_pt1 | contig 12888 bp, 10 predicted proteins | sample ElkSlonscriptome_3_FD_13797 | JGI IMG/M metagenome (IMG submission 13797)
ATCTGGACGAACCGCGCCGCGTGGCCGATGCGGTGGAGAAAATGAATCTGAAACATGTGGTGATTACATCGGTCACCCGCGATGACGTACTCGATGGTGGCGCCGAAATTTTTGCGCAGACGATTACGGCGGTTAAAGAGCGCGTTCCGGGGCTTACCGTTGAGGTGCTGACGCCGGATTTCTGGGGCCGTAAAGAATCCCTTTATAAAGTGCTGGATGCGGGCCCGATTGTTTTTAACCACAATGTGGAAACGGTGAAACGTCTACAGCGTTCGATTCGTTCGGGTGCAACCTATGAGCGTTCGCTGAAAATACTGAAGATGGCATCCGAATACGGCGATGGTTCCATCAAAGTTAAAACCGGCATCATGCTCGGCCTCGGAGAAACGAACGAAGAAGTGATGGAATGCCTGCAGGATATCTATGATCACGGTATTCGTCTGTTGACGATCGGCCAGTATATGGCGCCGACGCGGGACCATGCACATACGAAGCGCTTTGTTACGCCGAAGGAGTTCGTTGATTTCGAAGACGCGGCGTATGAAATCGGTTTTGATGCAGTCGCTTCCGGGCCGTTGGTGCGTTCATCCTATCGTGCAGATAAAATGATTCAGCCCTAAGCGGAGTTTCTCCTATGGAAAACAGCACCAAGAAGGTGGACACTTTCTGCGTGCTGATTTGTGCGTTTAACGAAGCCGGACATATTGAGCAGGTCGTTAAGGCCGCTTTGGCGCAAGGTCCTCTCAAAGTCGTTGTGGTGGATGATGGTTCGGTGGATGACACCGCCCTGATTGCGCAAAAGGCCGGCGCGCTTGTGCTGCGCAATGATCAAAATCGAGGGAAGGGAGCTTCGCTCACCCTCGGTTTTCAGGAAACCAAAACGCTGGGTTGCGATGCGGTGATTGTGCTGGATGGTGACGGTCAGCACGATCCGGAGGAAATTCCGCACTTTATTGATGCGTATAACCGTACCGGTATTCCGATGCTGATCGGTAACCGGATGTCAAACACTCGGGGGATGCCCTTGATTCGTCAGTGGACCAACCGGTTTATGGCCTGGGTGCTGAATCGGCTGGTTAAAATTTATGTGGCTGACCCGCCGTGTGGATATCGATTTTATCGTGCAGACATCATTCCGTTTATCCTGAGTTCCGAAGCGCGGTTTGCGTTTGAATTTGATGTGCTGGTGCATGCCGCGCTTCGGCATATCCGGATTGACTCGGTTCGGATTTCAACCCTTTATAATCGCGGGCGCAGAAGTCATGTGGCGCCGATTCGCGATGCATGGCTACTGTTTAAGGTAGTGCTATATCACGGGTTCGAAAACCGGCATGATGAACGGCATTTCGTGGGTACTTAGTCGTCGGCTTTTTTTCCTGCGGTGATTTCCACCACCGCAATGATGATCATTCCGGCGAGCATGATGCCGAAAGCGACCCAGGTTCCAGGGTCTGTAAATTCGGGAAAAGCGTAGGTGTAGCCGGTTACTTTTTCTTTGATCTCCTCCCCGTCCTGGAAGGTTTTAATGATGGCCTCTTTCCACGGCCAGAGAATGGCCAAGGATCCGAAAATGAAGCCGGTGAGCAGGGCGATGGTTTGGTCGTGATATTTTTTAAAAACCCAGGAGAGTAGGCGGGCAAAGATGGCGAGGCCGAGTACAGATCCGATGCCCATGGGGATAATCACGCTGAGATTAAAGGTGTTCACGGCATCGATCATGACCAGTTCATAGTTGCCCATGAGTAACAGCACAAACGAGCCGGAGAGACCGGGCAGGATCATGGAACACATGGCCACTGCGCCGCAGAGCAGCAGATAGGGTAGTGAGTCGTTTTGAGATGCCGGTTCGAGAAAAGCAATCCCAACGGCGATCGCGGTGCCCAACGCAAAGAGCAGGAATACGGCCCCTGATTTTCGGGTGATTTTTTTTCCGACGAAATAGACGGAGGCGAGGATGAGGCCGAAGAAAAAGGCCCAGACATAGAGGGCCTGATGCTCGAAAAGATATTCCAGAATACGGGCAACGGTCAGGATGCTGGCAATGACCCCTATTCCGATGGCAGAGAGAAACTTGATGTCGATGTGCTCGAAGAGTTCTTTGAATTTGAAGCTGCAGGCCAGTTTGATGGCGGTGAGGTCGAAGGATTTTATGGCGTGGATCAGTTTTTCAAAGATACCCGTGAGCAGGGCCATGGTGCCGCCGGAAACTCCGGGAATGACGTTGGCGGCACCCATCAGGGCCCCCTTGAGAACGTTGAGCAGGTATTCGATCATAAATGGCTCCAGAGTGCTTGTTAAAGTCGGGGGAAAGTAGTAGGGATTACACATCGGTAAGTCAATTTCATCTAGAGAAAAGGAAAGAATCATGACAGATCAGGAAATTTTAGATGCGGTCAATGTGGTGATGGACGAGGAAGTATCCCCGGCGCTTCAGTCTCATGGCGGAGGTGGCAATGTAACCAATGTAAATAACGGCATTGTCTATATTGAACTCGAAGGCGGATGCAAGGGCTGCCCCGGTGCTCGTATGACGATGAAGAACGGAATTGAGACGCTACTGAAAGAGCGCGTTCCTGCGGTTAAAGAAGTGGTTGATATTACGGACCATGTGTAATTTGTTTCCACTGTTTGGAAAACCCATAGGACGCTCCGGTATTTCGGGGCGTTTTTTTTGTTTGTTTTCCAAGGTTTGAAAACGATTGAACGTCTATGGCCGATTTGCAACTATGTCATGAATGGAGCTGGGTTGAGGGGATGTTAAGCCAAGTGAGAAGCTCTTTGGAGATTGGTTGATGAAGATTCTGATTGCTGAGGATAATGCGTTCTCCCGAACCCTGTTGAAGAAGACCCTTTCAAAAGCGGGGTATGAAGTTGAGGCCGCTGAGAACGGAGACGTGGCCTGGGATATTCTTCAGCAGGATGATCCGCCGAAATTGGCGTTGCTGGACTGGATGATGCCGGGGATCAGTGGTATTGAGCTCTGTCGCAGGATCCGCGAGATTGATACGCCGATTCCGGTTTATATGATTCTTCTGACGGCGAAGTCGGACAAAGAGGATGTTCTGGAAGGTTTTGCTGCCGGCGCGGATGATTTTATTAAAAAGCCGTTCGACAGCGGGGAACTCCTTGCTCGTATTCAGGTGGGGCGGCGATTAGTTGAGCAACAGGCCCTGCTTTATTGTCTGATCGATTCCATTCCCGATCCGATTTATATGAAAGACAACCGCGGTCTTTACCTTGGATGCAATAAGGCCTATGCCCGGTTTGTGGGTACAGAGACGGATTATATTTGTGGCCGCAAGGCTTCGGAAATACTGTCGGAAGATCTAGCTAAAGATTCGCATATGGAAGATCTGCGGGTGCTTGCTTCGGGTATTTCTGTAGAGTCCGAGGGATGGACGGAGGCCGCAGACGGAAGTAATGTCTATCATGAGACGGTAAAAATTCCGTACCTTGAATCCGCCGCAGGCTCTACCGGCATGATCGGCTTGAGCCGCGATTTGACTCGGCGTATGGAGATGGAGCAGGAGATGCACCGCCTAGCCGTTGCGGTTGAGCAGTCCTCCGAGTCGATTATGATCACCGATACGGGAGGTGTTATTCAATATGTGAATTCCGCTTTTGAGTCATCTTCGGGTTACACACATGAAGAAGCGGTTGGCCAAAAACCGGATTTCCTAAAGAGCGGAAAACAAAGCGCCCAGTTTTTTGATGAGTTATGGGCCACTATTTCTGCCGGAAAAACGTGGTCCGGCGAGTTTGTTAATAAGACGAAAGACGGAGACCTCTACATCGAGGAATCGGTGATCTATCCGATTCGTGGCAAGGGTGATCAGATGATCAACTACGTCGCGATCGGGCGTGACATTACGCATGAAAAAGAGATCGAAAAGCACCTGCGCCAGCAGCAGAAAATGAATGCCATCGGTGAGCTGGCCGGTGGGGTGTCGCATGACTTTAATAATATTCTGACCGCCATTCTCGGCTATGTTGCTCTTTGCATGAATACCGTGGAAGAGGATTCCAAGGTTTATGGATATCTAAAAGAAATCGTCAAAGCCGGCGATCGAGCCACGAAGTTGGTTCGTCAGATTCTGACGTTTAGCCGTCAGGAGGAACAGGAGTTCCACGCTCTGGAATTGCAACCGATTCTGGAAGACTCGCTGAGCATGTGCCAGACGACGATGAAAAAGAATATTCTGGTAGAGCAGGAGATTGATTCATCTTGCGGTCCGATACTGGGGGATACAACCCAGCTTCAGCAGGTGATGATCAACCTTTTTACCAATGCATCGCATGCTTTGACCAAAGAAAAGGGCGGTACGTTACGGGTACAGCTTAATCAGATGGAAATCGGAAGCCGTGATGATGAGGAGTTGGTGGTGGACCTGGAACCCGGTCAGTATGCCTGCATGACGGTTGAGGATACCGGTTGCGGTATGCCGCCGGAAGTGGTGGAGCGTATTTTTGAACCATATTTTACCACAAAGAAAAAAGGCGAGGGTACGGGCTTCGGCCTTTCCATTGTTCACGGAATTGTGCGAAAGCACCGTGGTCTGATTGATGTTGAAAGTGAGGAGGGCGTTGGAACGACCTTCAATGTCTATTTCCCGATTTTACAGGAAAATGTGGAATCTCAGCAGGAGGATGCGCGCATGGCTTCGGTCGAAAGCGATGGGTGCGTACTGTTTGTCGATGATGATGAAGCGATTCTTTCGATGGGGCGGGAAATGCTTGAATCATTTGGGTACAGCGTGGTGACTGCCACCAATGGCCGGCGGGCACTGGAAACATTTAAACTCAACCCGCAAGGCTTTGATGTGCTCGTTACCGACTACAGTATGCCGGAAATAAACGGGCATGAACTGATCCAGCAGGCCCTGCAGATTCGCAAAGATATTCCGACCATTCTCTGCAGTGGATACATGGAAAAAATCGAAGGCGAGGATCTGTGTGAACTGGGTCATGCAGCCTATATGGCCAAGCCGATTGACTGGCAGGAACTGAGTCGGACCATCTGCAGTTTCCGGGGTTAATCAGACTGCTTTTTCTGAAAATCGTTCCTGAAGATGAGTATGGCACTGAATGTGCTTTTGATATGCTGAATTTTTTGGGGATATATATGAGACAAATTGATCAGTATCTTGAGGACATGCTCGAAAAGGGCGCCAGCGACATCCATCTATCAACCAACCATCAACCCTGTTTTCGTGTGGATGGCGAAATGCATTTTCAGCGAGGAACAGAAAAGTTTACGGAGGAAGAGCTGCGCGAGCTTCTGTACGAATTTACACCGAAGCGCAACATTGAGGAACTCGAAGAGGAGTGGGATACTGACTTCGCTTATGAATTGCCCGGCACGGCCCGTTTTCGTGTAAATATTTTCATGGATCATGAAGGGGTCGGTTGCGTAATGCGCCAGATTCCGTCTCGGGTTCCAACCTTTGAAGAGCTCAATATCCCTGAAGGTGTGCGTTCCTTCTGTTTCCTGACAAAAGGGTTGGTTATTGTGACCGGACCGACGGGAAGTGGTAAATCTACTACGTTGGCCGCCATGGTTGACCTCATCAATCGTACCCGCCGCCAGCATCTGATTACCGTTGAGGATCCGGTGGAATTTAAGCACCGGTCGCTGGGCTGTCTCGTCAACCAGCGCGAGGTGCACGTGCATACCAAGAGTTTTGCCAACGCGCTTCGTGCAGCGCTTCGTGAAGATCCCGATATTGTGCTGGTGGGGGAAATGCGCGACCTTGAAACAATGGAAATTGCCATTGAAACGGCCGAAACCGGGCACTTGGTTTTTGGCACATTGCACACAAACACCGCCTCAACCACCGTAGACCGTATTATTGATAAATTCCCGGCGGACCGTCAAAATCAGATTCGCACCATGCTTGCGGATTCTTTGAAGGGTGTGGTTGCGCAAACATTGTGTAAACGTATTGGAGGTGGCCGTATTGCCTCGTGCGAAATATTGATTGTGACTCCGGCAGTGGCCGCCAATATTCGTGAAGGTAAAACGCATCAAATTCCGTCGATTATGCAGACGGGTAAAAATGTAGGGATGTGCACGTTTGCCGATGACCTGCTGAGTCTGGTTAAGCGAGGTGTCATCACGCCGGAAGAAGCCTACAGTAATGCCATTGATAAACCCTTCCTGCAGAAAAAATTTGAAGAAGAAAAAATCATTCTTGATCTGTCAATCACATCGCTTGATGACATTGATATGCATATGGACGAAGGGGAAAATGCCTCGAAAAGTGAAAAAGCCCGAAAGAAACTGCACGTTAATCCCCGTGATACCGCGGCCCTGCGGGAATTGATCACGGTTCTGGCCACTGACGAAAATTCAGATGAACGGAATGGCGTTGAGGCGCTGGAATATTCGCAGAAACTGCTGGATATTACCGGTCAGAATGATGCCCTGACTCTCGTGCTGATTGGCGCCTCCTATGCTGAACTTTCTCACTTTGGGGAAGCCGCCGAATGGGCGAAAAAGGCAACTAAAGTGGCTAAATCCAATAAGCAGAAAGAACTTGTGGTCAATATTGCGCGGCACATCAACCTCTATAAACGAGGCATTCCGCTGCGCGGTGAGTCGCTCTAAGTTTCCAGACGCTGGAAAAAGAGAAAACGCGGTTTTCCAATCATTGGAAACCGCGTTTTTCATTGATTGGAGAAAGTTTTTGCTGAAAAGGTGATCATGTATATAATATATTCCGATTCTTAACATTCGGAGACCAACATGAAGGATCAGAACGAGAGTAATTCCACCTATTTGCCGCCTTCTCGCGTGAGCGAAGGCGCCTTTTTCCAATCACCGGAAGATTATCAAAAGCTGTATGATGAAAGTGTGGCTGATCCGGATACGTTCTGGAGTAAGCAGGCCTTGGAAAATATCGATTGGTTTCATGAGTTCACTCAGGTGAGTGACTGCGATTTTAAGCATGGCATGGTGTCCTGGTTTCTTGGTGGAAAGCTGAATGTCTGCCACAACTGCGTCGACCGGCATCTTGCGACGCGCGGCGATAAAGTCGCTATTGTCTGGGAAGGCGATGAGCCGGGGGATACACGTAAAATCACTTATCGTGAATTGCATCGCGAGGTTTGCCGTTTGGCCAACGTCCTTCGACATAACGGAATCCGAAAAGGGGACCGCGTGGCCATTTATATGCCGATGATTCCCGAGGCGGCTTTTGCCATGCTAGCCTGCGCCCGCATCGGGGCCGTTCATAATGTGGTCTTTGCGGGTTTTAGTGCGGAAGCCCTGCGCGACCGGATTATTGATGCCAAATGTAAAGCGGTGATCACGGCGGATGAAGGCCGGCGCGGCAAAAAGATTATTCCGCTGAAACGTCCGGTGGATGAAGCGGTGATGGCCTGTCCGACGGTGGAGCATGTTTTCATGGTTCGTCATACGGAATCCAAAGTTCCGTTCTATGAGCCGCGCGATATTGACCTCGGTCTGGCGATGAAAAACGAGCGCCCGTACTGCCCGATTGAGCATATGGGGAGCGAAGATACGTTGTTTCTGCTGTATACCTCCGGATCGACGGGAAAACCGAAGGGGATATCACACACCAGCGCCGGTTATCTCCTTTATACGATGCTGACCCACCGCTACGTGTTTGATCACCGTGAAGACGATATTTATGCGTGTGTGGCGGATATTGGTTGGATCACCGGTCACAGCTATGTGGTGTATGGACCGCTGGCGAATGGCGCAACGACCGTGATGTTTGAATCGATCCCGACCTATCCGGATTCCGGACGGTATTGGGATATGGTGGAGCGCCATAAAATCACCTCTTTTTACACGGCGCCGACGGCGATCCGCGCGATTGCCAGGGACGGCGATGCCTTTGTGAAAATGTATGACCGTTCAAGCCTGAGAATTCTGGGTTCCGTGGGCGAGCCGATTAATCCGGAGAGCTGGCAGTGGTATTATCATGTGGTCGGCGAGGGCCGGTGCAATATTGTGGATACCTGGTGGCAGACGGAAACCGGCGGAATCTTAATCACTCCGCTGCCGGGAGCAACGCCGACCAAGCCGGGGTCTGCAACATTGCCGTTCTTTGGAATCGAACCGGTCCTGTTGGATGATGAGGGCCATGAGCTTGAAGGTAACGATGTCGCCGGTCTGCTTGCGATTAAAAGCCCATGGCCCTCCATGGCTCGAACCATTCAGGGCGATCATGTCCGCTTTACCCAGACCTATCTCGACCCGTTCCCTGGATACTATTTGACGGGTGACGGGTGTCGGCGCGATGAAGATGGTTATTATTGGATCACCGGTCGTGTAGATGATGTGATTAATGTCTCCGGACATCGCATGGGAACAGCCGAGGTGGAAAGTGCACTGGTGAGTCATCCGGGTTGTGCGGAAGCGGCCGTCGTTGGATTCCCGCACGAGATCAAGGGGCAGGGCATTTTTGCCTACGTCATCCTCAAAGAAGGGTTCGATGCCGATGCCGAGGTGGTCGGTGAGCTTAAAAATGAGGTGCGCACGCATATCGGTCCAATCGCGGCGCCGGATCATATTCTGATTACATCCGGCCTGCCGAAGACGCGTTCGGGAAAAATTATGCGCCGAATTCTCCGTAAAATTGCCAGTCAGGAAACGGAGGATCTCGGGGACACTTCCACCTTGGCCGATCCGTCGGTGATCGATCAGCTGATTGAGAAGCGATCGAAGCTCTGATCCCTGCGATTACAAAAGGGAGGACTGTTAGGGTTGCAAACACCATTCAAGCGTGTAGCATGCATCTTTTGTAATTTCTGAAAGGGGCTTGAATGGCTAAAGAAGATGTAATTGAAGCAGAAGGCGTTGTGAAAAAGGTACTTCCAGCAACGATGTACCGAGTCGAGCTGGAAAACGGACACGAGGTGCTGGCGCACATTTCCGGAAAGATGCGTAAGCACTTTATCCGTATTGCGGTGGGCGACCGGGTGACCGTTGAAATTTCTCCATATGATCTGGAAAAAGGGCGCATCACCTTCCGTCATCGAAACTGAATCGAATCGGTTTACACGAAATCTCGAATCGCCGCATCAACATGCGGTGATTTTTTTTGTTCAGTCTTCCTGATCGTGAGGATCAATATCCGCGGGGGAATGGACATGTTCGCTGGCTTCGGGTGTGGTCAGTACTTTCCGGATACACCAGAAAAAAAGGGATGTCATTCCGATCACACTGATTAACATGATGATCCAACCTGCTATAGTCACGAGGCGAGCTCCTTGTTTTCGGTGCGGGTTCTTTCGGTCTGGTCCCAACGCTTAACGGCAATACGAACCAGAATGGAGAAGAAAATAAAGATGCTGATCAAAAAGCCGACGGTGATTTGAACGGTAGGGTCTTCTCGTAAGGCTTTTACATATGGGCCATTTGAAAGGACTTCTTTGTAGAGCCAACTTCCGAAAATAATAAGTAGAAACGATGGCGTCACATATTTTAGAACGAAAGGTAGAGCTTTCGGTAATTTGATTTCTGCCCCATGGGCAAGTTCCTCCAGTCCACGATCCAGCCCCATGATCCACGCAAAGAAAATCACTTCAGTCGTGGCCAAAAGGAAGATGCAGAAATTGGCGGTCCAGAAATCCATATGATCCAGCACTGTAAGGCCGTTACTTATCAGCGAGACAAACAAGGCGCCAATTGCCGTGATCAGACCCAGTAGGGTGACGGCCGCATGCCGTCCAAGTCCGAGACCTTCTTCAAGAAAGGCAATTGCCGGTTGAAGCATGGAAAGTGAAGACGTAATCGCTGCCATAAACAGGAGGAAGAAAAAGAGTCCTCCGAAAAAGTGTCCAGCCGGCATATTTTCAAACACGCCAGGCAGGGCAAAGAATCCAAGCGAGAGCGAACTTGCCTTTTCTCCGGCCGAAATAATCATTTCGGGCCCCAGAAAGACAAAGGCCGCCGGAATAATAATCATTCCGCCTAACGCCACTTCAAAAAATCCGTTTCCAGATGCGGCGGATACCGAGCTGAGTGCAATATCGTCGTCGTCCTTGGTATAGGAGGCATACGTCATGATAATTCCGAATCCGACCGATAAAGAGAAAAAGATTTGCCCCGCCGCCGCAAGCCAGGTTTGAGGATTGGAGAGGGCTTCAATAAACCCGACCTCCACCAGTTTACCGTCCACCAGATTATGGCCCACCGGATTCCACATAAATCCGAGGCCATTAAGAATCGACGCATCCGGATTTAATGGATCCGGAGTGCCGAGTGTCAGCACTCGGATTAGAATTAGCAGGGCACATCCGAGCAATGCGGGCATGGCCCATCGACAGAACCATTCAATGCCTTTGTTAATGCCTCGATAGATCAGGTAAAAATTGATGACAAAGCAAAATAGGAGATAGGGCATTGTGCTTTGGCTGAACTCTCGAAGAATGCGTAGATTTCCACTCCCGGCCTCATCGGATTCAGGTACGACGCCGGCAAAGCTGAGAAGGTAATTCTGTGTGGCTTTGACGCCAGCGTCTTTTTGTTTCGTAAGAAAGAGATCGTGGGCCTGTTCTTTCTCTTGGGTTGTCGCTGATTCTGGAACGGGAACAGGTGTGACCTGCTGCTGGGCTTCGGCTACGACCTGTTTCATTCCGCCGGTCCAATACTTTACGGCATACCCGAGACACCAAGCCTCGATGGAGACATAATACATATAAATCACAACCGGAATAATCAGCGCGAGAGTACCGATTTGTGCAGTCCTGTTTTTTCCGGTGATTGCGCGGAAAATGCCCGGTGCAGAGCAGTATCCCCGTTTGCCTCCATAGCGTCCCATCGCCCATTCCACCCAGGCAATGGGAAGCCCGAGAATAATGAAAGCTATAATATAGGGAATCATGAAGGCTCCGCCACCATTAGCGCAGGCAACTCCGGGAAAACGCAGGAAATTTCCGAGTCCGACTGCACTGCCGGTTACCGCGAGGATTACGCCTAATTTAGAAGCCCATTTTTCTTTTGCCATCTAACCACCTTTTTTAATTCCGCACGCTAAATGTAAAAGCATGACTGTTTGATGCCAAGCACGAAGATAAAATCCGCTAGCCGATGAGCGGGGGTTCATCGCTGTCCGGTGTTCCGGTCTCTGGATCAAATTCATCCTGAAACGATACGACCTGTTCGGCGGCATTCCCCGTTTGGGAAAAGCTTGCGATATGGAATACCGCTTCGCCTTCGTGAACCAGAGGCAGGCGGGCACGGCCAATCACAATGCCGGCCGCCGGGCTTGTGATTTCTTCTTCATGCTCTCCAATGGGATCGCTCACATAGGCAATGACTTCGCCCTTTTTGACACGAATACCCAAGGCGATGAGGGACCTGAGCACCCCGCTCTGAGGGGCTCGGACCCAGAAGGAGCTTTTGGCAATGACCGGGGAATGGCTGCGTTTCGTGCGTTTGCGAATCATACCCAGATGCGCCAACACATTGAGCGTTCCAGTTACGCCTGCCCGAATAGAGACCTCGTCGAATCTCAGGGCTTCGCCCGCTTCATAAACCAAGGAAGGTATACCCTGGCTATGTGCACTCTCTCGGAAGGTTCCGGGACGCAATGCGGCATCCAGCACGACTGGAGCATTAAAGCTCAGGGCCAGGTCGACAATCGATCCTTCACCGGATGGCGGAAACGTGGTGCGAATCTGCGGTAGATTCTCGCGGCCGATGGCCCCGGTATGCAGATCGATCACATGGGTGCAGGACGGCAGAATTTCCTGGCTGATCAGAAACGCCAGCCGAGCAGCCATGGAGCCTTTTGCGGAGCCCGGAAACGAACGGTTGAGGTCCCGGCGATCCGGAAGGTAGCGGGACTGAGAAACGAAACCGAACACATTCACAACGGGTATCAAAATCAGGGTGCCGTGAAGTTTGTTGATTGATTTTTGAGTCAGCAGGCGCCGGACAATCTCAACGCCGTTGATTTCATCGCCATGGATCGTCGACGTAATTAATACACAGGGGCCATCCTGGCGCCCATGAATAACATGCATCGGCATGGTGGCCGGCGCATGGGTATAAAATTCAGGCAGGGTCAGGTGAAGTGTTTCACGACTGCCGGGCGCAACCGACTGGTCGCCCAGCAGAAAAGGAGGCCGCATGAGTCAACCCTGTCCTTTGGTCTTGGTGTTTCCGACCTTCGCATTCTTTTCAATGTATTCAATAATCTGTCCGGCAATGTCTTTTCCTGTGGCGCCCTCAATGCCTTCGAGGCCCGGGCTGGAATTGACCTCCATAACTACTGGTCCATGATTGGAACGCAGCAGGTCCACGCCGGCTACATTGAGCCCCATAATTTTAGCCGCTCGGACGGCAGTCGAACGTTCTTCCGGTGTAATGCGGATCAGCGAGGAGCTTCCGCCGCGATGCAGATTGGAGCGGAATTCTCCGGGGGCTCCCTGACGTTTCATGGAGGCCACCACTTTGCCGCCAATCACAAAACACCGAATGTCGGCACCGCCTGCTTCTTTGATATATTCCTGAACCAGAATGTTGGCTTTAACGCCCATGAAACCTTCGATCACGCTTTCGGCCGCTTTTTGGGTTTCCGCCAGCACAACTCCAATGCCCTGGGTGCCTTCCAGGAGTTTGATGACACAGGGGGCACCGCCGACCATTTTAATCATATCTTTAATATCATCCGGTTTACTGGCAAATCCGGTCAGCGGCAGGCCAATCCCTTTTCTGGACAGCAGCTGCAGTGAACGCAGTTTGTCTCGCGAGCGGGTGATGGCTACCGATTCGTTGAGCGGATAAACGCCCATCATTTCAAACTGGCGCAGAACGGATGCGCCGTAAAAGGTAACCGATGCTCCGATACGCGGGATGACCGCATCAATTCCTTCAATCGGGGCTCCTTTGTAGTGAATAGTGGGCTTATG
>JGI12210J13797_10908071_pt1 | contig 12884 bp, 11 predicted proteins | sample ElkSlonscriptome_3_FD_13797 | JGI IMG/M metagenome (IMG submission 13797)
TCTCCCGGCCCGGCCAGTCAAAGATCCCGTCGCCGCAACAACCCCGCGAGGGCGAGCAGGGCCATCGCCGCGAGCCCGCCGCGGCCCTCACCCTCCCCCGCGCCGGGAGCCGAGCACGCGCACCCACCTTCGCCAATATAGTCGAGCCCATCATCGCCGCCGAAGCTGGTCTGCCCGCCAGTCTCCCCGCCGCTCGATCCACTCCCCGAGTCCCCCGTTTCACCGCCGGTCTCGCCGCCGCTGCCGCCGCTGCCGCCACTTCCACCCCCGGGTCCGCCGCCTTCGGGCACGCAAAACCCATCGACGCAGATCCCCCCGGGATCACAGCCGCCGCCGTCGGTGCAGTAGCAGCCGATCTCCCCGACGAAGCACTCGTCGCCGTCACCGTCGCCGGTCGCCGGCCCGGTCGTGGTCCCGGTCGTCGGATCGGGATCGCCATCGCCGTCGCCGGTCGGATCGGGATCGCCGTCGCCATCACCGCCCTGGTCGACGAAGCTCAGGCGGACGCTGTCGTAGGCCAGGGCCGGGCCGTCGTCGCCGGTGTTGTCGGGCAGCTCGATGTAGCTGTCGCCGTTTTGACCAAAGTAGAAGGTCCCGAGGCTCTGCCAGCCCTTTTGCGCGCCTTGATTGAGGCCGACATGGTCGACGGCGCCGCCGTGATGGATGGCGTAGGTCGCCCCGCTGGCGTCGGCGTTGGCGTTGGGGATGTGGACCTCGACCTCGTAGTTGCCGGGGACGTCGACCTCGAAGCGCCAGCGGCCGAGGGTCTCGGGCTGCTGGGCAGGGGTTGCGAGGGTGTACCAGTGGTGGCCGTCGAGGCCCTGGCCGGCGTTCCACCAGTAGGAGGTCAGGCGATCGAAGCACTGGACGACGCTCTCGCTGAGGGTCGTCTGGCCGCCGGCCAAGGTCGCGGTGCACGGTCCGCAGTTCTCGCTTTGGACCTGGTCGGTGTACTGGATGGTCCCGGCGGCGAAGAATTCGGACTCGACCGACTGGCACCACCACGAATCGCAGACCTCCTGGACCTGAAAGTGGAGGTGGGGGCCGCAGGTCCAGCCGGTCAGGCCGACGCGGGCGATGACGTCGCCGGCCTCGACGGGGCTGCCCTGCTGGAGGTTGGACGAGAAGCCCTCGAGGTGGAGGTAGAGCGCGGCGGTGTCGTCGCCGTGGTCGATGACGATGTAGTTGGCGTCGTTGGCGTAGTCGTTCGAGCAGCCGCCGATCATCGAGTCCATGCGGATGCGGCTAACCGTGCCGCCGCGGGCCGCGACGACGTCGGTCCCCAGTGGCATGCCGAAGTCCCAGGCGTACTGGGCGTAGCCGGTGTGGCTGGCCTGCCCGCCGTTGCCTTGGGTGCACGAGAAGGTCTGCTCGCAGGGCCACGGGACCTCGAGCACGGGGCCGGCGGCGAGGAGCGAGGCGAGGGCGAGGGCCGAGTTGATCATGTCTGTTCGCTCGCTAGCCGCACTGGGCGAGGTAGTCGAAGTAGCCGAGGTTCCAGTCGCCGTCTTGGTAGCTGCCGTCGCCGTTGGGATCGCAGTAGCCGCCGGGCTGGGTCATGGGGCAGCCGGGAGTCCCGGGCCCGTAGTGGCAGAAGTTGTCGAGGTTGGGATCGCCGCTGCACGGGCAAGTGCAGTCGCCGCAGTCTTGCGCGCAGGTGTTGCAGGTCTCGCCGTTGTCGCAGTCGCCGTTGGGGCAAGACGGGCACGCGCCGCAGTCTTGGGCGCAGGTGTTGCAGTCCTCGTTGCCGTCGCAAAAACCGTTGCCGCAGCTGTCACAGGGCCCGCAGTCTTCCTCGCAGGTTTGGCAGGTGTCGGTCCCGTTGCAGATATCGTCGCCGCAGTAGGGCTGGCCGCCCTCGCCGCCGCCGCAGTCCTCGTCGCAGTCTTGCGGGCAGTTGTCGCAGGTCTCGCTGCCCTCGCAGATGTTGTTGCCGCAGCCCGGGCACACGTCGCAGTCGAGGGGGCAGGTCTCGCAGTTCTCGATCCCGTTGCACGTGAGGTCCCCGCACCAGGTGCAGTCACCGCAGTCTGCGGGGCAGCTCATGCAGTCCTCGCTGGGCTCGTCGCAGATCGTGTCGCCGCAGCCACCGCCGGTGGTGGTGGTCGTGGTGGTGGTGCTCATGTCGCCGGTCTCGCTCATGTCGCTGCCGGTCTCGGTCGGCGAGCCGCCGGTTGGGGTCCCGCTGGTGAACGACGAGAAGGTCCCGCCGGCGTCGTTGCCGACGCCTCCCGAGCAGGCGAGCATCGCCGCCGGCAGGGCCAGCGCGAGGGCGAAGATCGAAGGACGAAGACGAGCTTGGATCATCATGGGTCTGTCCGGGGTCGGTCAGGCGAGGATCGCGGTCAGGGGGGTGTTCGATAGGCCGATGCCGCCGCCGATCTGCGTGGCCTCGGGGCACACGGTCTGGAGGCAGGCGAGGAGGATGTCGGAGCTATTCTCGCCGGTCTGCGAGCGATAGTGGACGCCGGGGGAGACCAGGGCCCCGCCGCCGCCGCCAGCGACGATCACCGGCTGGTCGAAGGTCTTGTGGGTCAGGCCGGTCGAGCAGTCGCTGCTGACGAGCACGCAGCTGTTGTCGAGCACGTTGCCGCCGCCCTCGGGCATGTCACGGAGCGCGACGAGGAAGTCGGCGAGCCGGGCCATGGTGTAGATGGTCGCGGCGTCGACGCGCTCGTTCTCGGCGCCGGCGTGGGTCATGTCGTGGTGGCCGAGGTTCTGGCCGAGGTCGTTGAATACGGTGTAGCCGACCGAGCCTGTGAACTGGACGCTGGCGACGCGGGTGATGTCGCAGCTAAACGCGAGGGCGAGCAGCTGGCTCATGACGCTGTTGACCGAGATCAGCTGCTCTTGGCCGTCGATGTCGGCGTTGGTCTCGCCGGGCTGGGCTGGCTGGACGCACTCGGGCGCGGTCGCGGCGATCTGGCTGCGGATCTGCGCGACCGAGGCGAGGTGGGCCTCGAGGCGCTGGCGATCGGCGGTCCCGACCTTTTGCTGGAGGGCCTTGGCGTCCTCGGCGACGGCGTCGAGGGCCGCGAGCCGGTGCGGGGTCGTGGGGTCGTCGTCGGGCGTGAAGCTGGCGAACAGCTTGTCCCACGCCTGCTGGGGGTTGGCGATCTGCGGCAGCGGCTGGTCGGGGCCCTTGTGCGACAGGTACTGGAGGGTCGGGCCCTCGGTCGTGACGATGCGCTTGGAGACCTGCAGCTGGATCGAGGGCAGATAGGTCTGGCTGCCGAGCTGGGCGGCCGCGACCTGGTCGACGGTCGGGCCGCCGGACTTCGACGAGTAGTTGGCGCCATCGGCCGGGAGCTCGACGAAGGGGTGACCCGAGAAGAAGGTGCAGCCGTCGTGGTGGCCGCGGCGGCCCTCGCTGCCCGACTTGACGTCGAACTTCGACAGCAGCGAGCAGTACTGGATCACGCCGGCGTCGAACAGCGGGGCGAGCTGGGCCGTCGGCTCGTAGTTGGGGCCCTCGCTCGCGGGCCAAAAGCGCGGCCCGCTGTCACCGTTGTTGGGGTCATTGATCGCGCAGCCGTTGCCCCAAAACCAGGTGATCAGTCGGCGCGGCATCGGCCCGCCGCTGGCGAGGGCGGTGCCGTTGTCGTTGAGCATGATGTCGAGCAGCGGGAGGCCGAGGGCCACGCTCGTGCCCCCGACGGCGCCGCGGAGCATGGTCCGGCGGCTGAGTCCGCGCGAGCGGATGATCGGGGCCTTGCGTGGGTGTCGCGGGTTTTTGGATCGCTCGGTCATCAGTCTTGCTCCCCGACGTAGCGGAAGGCCTCGCTGGCGACGAGGTCGACGAGGGTCTGGCGCAGGCGGTAGTCGTTGTCTTCGACGAACGCGTCCTCGACCGCGTCGAGGTAGGCGAGCTCGCCGGGCGCCTCGACGTGGCCGGCGCCGTGGCGGTAGAGGTTGAGCACGGTGCAGCGGGCGAACTCGGGCTTGTCGCGCAAGACCCCGCCGAGCTCGAGGGCGCCGTCGAAGGGCACGTCGTCGAGCTCGCTTTGGGTGTCGAGGGTCACGCCGTTCTCCGCGGTCCGAAACCGGCCGACGCCGTCGTAGTTCTCGAGCCCGAGGCCAGCGGGATCCATGACCTGGTGGCACGAGGCGCAGACCGGATCGACGAGGTGGAGCTCGAGGCGGTCGCGCATGGTCGGGGCCTCCTCCGCGCTCGGTAGATCGGTGACGACCTCGGGCGGCGGCGGCGGGATCGAAAAGCACAGCATCCGCTCTTGGATGAACTTGCCGCGGATCGTCGGCGAGGTGCTGCTGACGTGGGCGAGGACCGAGAGCAGCGAGGCGTGACCAAAGATCCCGCCGCGCTTTTCTCCGGGCGGGACGGGGATCTTCTGAAACCCCGCCGGGCCCGGGTAGGCGACGCCGTAGTGGGCCGCGAGCACGTCGTTGACGAAGGTGTGCTCGGCGTCGAGGATGTCGCGGAAGTCGCTGTCTTGCAGCCACACGATATCGTCGATCAGCGCGATGGTCTCGACCTTCATCGACTCGGCGAGGTAGGGCGACCAGCCTGGGTAGGTCGCGGGATCCTTGGCGATCTCGGCCAGCTTGCGCAGGTAGAGCAGCTCCTCGAAGTACTCGTCGAAGGCCAGGCGGGCCCGGGGATCGGCGAGCAAGGTCGCGGCCCACTCACGGACCCCGGCCTCGTCGTCGAGCTCGCCGGCTCCGGCGGCGGCGAGCAGCGCGGCGCTGGGGATGTTGTCGGTCAAGAACAGCGACATGCGCGAGGCGAGCTCGTAGCTGGTCAGCTTGCGCCGGCCGCTGCCGTCGCCGGTCTCGACCCCGACCTCGATCTGATAGATGAAGTTGGGCGACTGCAGCATCCCGGCGATGATGAACTCGAGCCCGCGCTCGAACTCGCCGAAGTCGAGGGCCGCGGTGAAGCCGACGTTGGTCCAGCGGCCGAGCTCCATGGGCTCGAGCGGGCGTCGCCAGGCCCGAAGGCCGAAGCGCTCGACGAAGCTGCTCAGGCAGTCGACGTCGTCGGGCCCGCTCGGGACGCAGTCGAGGTAGGGCTCGAGCGCCGTCGGCGAGGCCAGCGCGGCCGCGGCGATGGCCGTGGCCGAGCGCTCGTAGTCGTCGATGTCGGCGTCGGTCAGCGACAGCTGTCCGGCCCCGATCGCGTCGAAGCCGTTGAGGGTGACGTCGGCCCGGGGCGCGGCGAGCTCGGCGATCTCGTCGTCGAACAGCTCGGCGATCGCGTTGACGTACTGGCGGGCGAGGAGGATGCGGATGTGGGGCTCGGCGAATTCACCCTCGACGGGCGGCTCCTCGTCGCCGCCCGTGGTCCCGCCGGTCTCGCCGCTCCCGCCGAAGCCCGTACCCCCGCGTTCGTCATCTCCCTGGCAGCCACCGAGCAGCAGCACGGGAACCAGCAGCAGCGCGCGAAGCTTCATGGCCAGAGCTTCCCATGCTTCGCGAGAATCCCACAAGCTGATCCCTTGGCCACCGACCTGGCCGTTTGGGCCCGGCGCCGATGCCGATGTCGCAGGAGTCTCGGTGTCAATCGAGTGTCGCGCCCGACTGCGCAGCGCGAGCCGGCGCCCGCGGCGAGTCAGCCGGGCCCGGGCTCACTCTTCGGTCCCGAACAGGATGTCGGGGATCGGTGTGATCGAGGCGTAGTTGCCGGCACGCATGCTGCGGTGGTGCTTGGCGTGGTTGCGGACCATGCGGGCGACCGGCCGGAGCACAGGGTGGGCGAAGTCGAGGCCCGAGTGGATCGCGACGTTGAGCCACGAGTACACGGCCAAGATCACCGCGTAGGCCGGGACCGAGACTGGACCGACGAGGATCAGGCTGACCTGCAAGGTCGCGAGCCCGAGCAGGTTCTCGACCGGGTGGACGTAGAGGCTCTCGGCCGCGGTCGGGAACTTGACGGTGTGGTGGAGGACGTGGATCGAGCGCAGCAGGGCCGACTCGTGGAACACGTAGCGGTGGAGCAGGTAGTAGAGCAGGTCGTAGACCGCGAGGGTCATGACCACGTCGCCGATCAGCTCGAGCGCGCTCGTCGAGCCGGGGGCGATGAACCACCGGGAGCCGTAGAGGGTCATCAGCGTGACCACGGCGCCCGAGAGGATCGAGTTGGGCGCGACGATCCGGAGGATGCGGGCCAGCTGCTTGGGCCGCGCGGCGTAGATCTTGCGGTCGTCGCTGCGCCGCGAGAGGAACAGCGCGGTCAGGGACAACTCGAGCGCGGCCGCCGTGGTCAACACGACGATCAGGATCAGGAGCAGCGGTGACATGGTCGTGGCGGACCCTAGCAGCGGCGCGTCGGGCCCGGGTAGACGGAGATCACAGCCCGGCGCCGCGGTACCATCGGGCATGCGCCTGCCCGCGTCGCCCGATGATGCCACCGGACCCCTCGACAGCCAGCTCGCCGAGCTCGGCGCCGGGACCCGGCAAACGGCTCGAGCGACTGTGTCGCGGTGTGACGCGGCCCCCCGTCTGCCATAGGCGCCTCGGGCTCACGAGTTCGGGCCAGATTTTGTACCACTTCAAACGCGCGTGGCGCTTGGGCGCGCACGCTGTCGTGCTCGACCCTCCGCCCGAAGAGCCCGAGCCCACCCGGCTGCACCTCGTGCGTTCGCCCGGGCTCGGGTCGCAGGTCATGCCGCCCGACGAAGGTTCGACCAAGCCCGCGTCGAGGCGGGGTTGATTGGCTCGGCGCCTCCGAACGCCCTCAGAGAGACACCACCTTGAGGGCGCCGTCCTGGCCCAGCGAGAAGATCTTGCCGCCGGCGACGCGGACGTTCTCGAAGGGGCCCACGTGGAGCGGAATCGTCCGCTGGAGCTCGCCGCTGGTGGCGTCGCGGACCTCTAGTGCCCCGTCGGATGCACCGACCAGGAGGTGCGCGCCCGTCTCGTCGAAAGCCAAGGGTAGGTTTCCGAACTCGGTGGGCTCCTCGCGTTCCACCACCGTCTCGACCCCGTCGCGGCGAAGAGTGATTCGACCGGCGGGGTCGATGGTGGCGATCGTCGTATCGCTCACGGCGAGGCCGCGTGACCGAGCGGTGCGAAAAGCGTCCACCTGCTTGCCCTTGGCCAGCTCGTGGACCGTGTGCTCCCCGTCGCCCCAGGCGATGACGCCGCGTGTGCAGTCGGGCGACGCGGCGAACGCTTGGGGATAGGTTCCCTTCACCTTCCACGCCGCACGTTTGCTCCCAAAATCGTAGGCGCCGACCCAGTGCTTCGTTCCGGTCGGCTTGGTCGTGCACACGGCGTAGCGGTCACCGAATCGCACGACGGAACTCACGAATTGCAGGATGTTCCCCCGCGCTTGCGCGGATCGCTCGGAGACCGAGATCTCGTGCAGCGACCGGTTCTTGTGGCCGGGCCCGCAGGGCAAGACCAGCACGTCGCCGGTCCTGTCGAGCTCGCCGACCAGCGCGGGCTCCTCAGGGTTCGTCCGGAGTCCCACACCGTCGACCGAACCGATGAAGATCCCGTCTCGGTTCGGGAAAGCCACCGTGCTCCCCCTCGCCTCGACGGCGAACCAGGAAGTGCCGCCGGGTCGGTCCAGGACCTCACCGTCCATCCAGAGGCCGTCGCTGGCCATGTAGGCGGCCGTCTCCACCCCGACCGAGGCGTGCCTGCAGAACCCCGTGCCCGCGGACAGCATGCCCTCGTCGCCTTTGGCTTCCGCCATGGACCACCGGGCCACACCGCCGGGGTGGATCACCGCCAGCCCGCCGGGGGCGGGAGCGACCGTCACGTCGTTGGCGAGCGGCGGGAGCCGCAGCGCGACGATCTCTGTGGGAGTCTCGGGGTCTTGCGCGCGAATGTGGACCCCGTCGCGGGTCACGAGTTGGCCAGTGTCCACGAAGAAGCCGCTGCCGGGTGCATCGAAGCCGGTTGCGCACCACACCCGCTCCCCCTCCGACGACCAGATAGCCGCTACGTCCCCCCCGCGGGCCGCGTAGATCCAACGTCCATCCGGGCTGACGTCGAGCTGGGTCAGGTCAAACTGGCGCAGCGCCTCGACGCCTTCTTTCGGAAGCGCGAGCACTTGGGTGTCCCCGGTCGCCCGCGCGACGAAGTGCACGGCCTTCCCCGCCAGCACCGCGACGTGCGTCGCGCTGCCTACCGCGATGCTCCCCGGATGTGGCAGGCCGGTCACCGCCTTTCCGAGATCAGCGCCGACCTCCGCGATGAAGACGCCTTCCGGCGTCGTGAGCACGACCTCCTTGCCGAGCCGAGCGACGTGGAGCACGCGTCGTTCCGGTGCCCAGTGGAGCCGCTGGGCGCCGCTTCGATCGAGCACGCGGACGCCCAGACCCTGGAGTACCAAGAGCTCGTCCCCGGGAGCATGGAGGAGCTGGCGAACATGGCCAGGCAGGAGAGTGTTCGCCGCGGCGGGGGGCAGGCGAGCGTCTTCGAAAGTGAACATCGGGCGCAATCTATCCCAACGGACGGCCTGCGCGCGAACAAGAGCGACGGCGAGGAAGCCGTCCAAGCGCCAGGGAAGGCGTAGCCCCTGCGCTCGAGTCGCTGCGCCGGCGGTGAACCTCGGCGCGATCCCGAGCGCGCTGGCGCCTGCCGAGCTCTTCGGTCACCACAGCGGCGTTTTCGGTCCTTGCCAGCGACGAAAATTCCGGCGCGAGGCGACGCGCTGGGTTCCACCACGGGCTGCTGAAGCGCCGCGTCGGCCTGGGGTAGACGGAGATCACAGCTTGGCGCCGCGGTACCATCAAGCATGCGCCTGCCCGCGTCGCCCGATGATGCCACCGGACCCCTCGACAGCCGCCTGGCAGAGCTCGGCACCGGGACCCGGGCGCTGATCGAGGATCTCGTGGCCAAGCTCGCGGCCCGCGAAGACGATGCCGAGCCCGCGGGCGCGATGAGCTTCGGCGGCTACCGGCCGGAGCGGACCCTGGCCGAGGAAGACTTCTTGCCGACCTGGTTTCTGCGCGTCGGCGCTGAGCGGGCCCGGGCGGTCGCCCGGCTCGAGGTCCTCGCTGGGGATCAGACCTACTTTGGGACCGGGTTCATGCTCAGCCCGAGCTTGTTGATGACCAACCACCACATCCTCCCGAGCGCGGCCGCGGCCGACGGCGCCCGGGTCCTGGTCGACGACGAGGATGACGAGCGTGGGCGCCCGCGCAGCCCCGAGCTGGTCCTGGGCGGCCGACGGTATCAAACTGATCTCGGCCAAATCCCGCGACCAGCGTGGGACAGAATCTCGCAAATAACGCGAGCTGGAACAGTTTTCACAAACCCCAGACTTCGACGACCACGTGTGCGTCAGTCTCGATCGGAAACGCGAGATCGAGCGCGTAGTCGCCGGGCTGCGCAGAAAACGGGAACTCGCCGACGAGGGTTAGCGTGGGATCCTCGCTACAGCTCGCGCAACGCTCGAAGCGGACACTAACGTCGGTCACATTCTCGTCTGAGATCAGGTGGATGTTGTAGCTCCCGTACTCGAGTAGGCGTACCTGCTTGGAGATGTGAAACGAGCCCCACTTTGGACCGACCGCCTCGGGCGAAGCGCAGGAGGCGTCGATTGGGATAGTGACCATTTCACCCTGACCGACGACTGCGTCAGGCTCTCGGCTACATTCCATGATTTTGGCGCGATCGCGGGAGTCATGACATTCGGGGTAGTCTGCGTAATCGGCTAGCAGTTCGGCGAGGGTCTTGCCCAGGAGCTCGAGCGAAGCGGCGTCGAACTCGTCGGGGGACGAATCTGCGGGCACGGTCGGGCACAAATCGATGATGGTCTGAAGGCCGTAGGAGTCGACGAGAAACGAGACGAAACTTCGCGCTCGAGCGTATTCGCCGGGGCTCAACGATTCCTCTGCGAAGCTGGCTGCGACGAGGTCGTCGATCGGACTCAGCGCGCCGGTGGGACGCGGACCACGGAGAAACTCGGCAAGGCCCTCCTCGATCATCGATACACACGACATGCTCACGTAGCTCTGCAAGACATGCGAGAGCTCGTGTTCGATTGGAATCTGGGGCGCGAACACGGCGGGGAGATCATCCGACCACCCCTGGCAAGCTCCACTCGAGCCGCAGATCGAGCTTTGGGCATACTCCTCGTCCGAAAACCACACGTACTTGCCAATCAGTCCATTGGGCAACCCGTAGTAAGGCGCGAGCGCGTCGACATAGGCGTCAATCCAATCCGCCGTCCCCGCGCATAGCGGTCCAGGCTCGCGGCCCTTGCCGACGATGATGATGCGCTCGGTCTCGAGTTCGAAGTCGTAGCCAGGCTCCGCTGGTTCGACACAGGCCACGATCAGGGCGACGAGACTCACTGGCATCCGCTGCACAAGCTACTCCCATGTGGACGCCGGAAAACCGATCTCCCAGCTGTCCGTATTGTAGTCGATGAACTCCAACTCGAATGCAGACAGGCTCCATTCGCCTGATGCTGTGCTGTAGATCGCCTCGATGTTGGTCGAGTTTGAAACGGGTATCTCAATGGCCTTTCCAGAACCCCTTCCCGTGAGGGCAAACCATGCATCGCCAGCGTCGATAACGTAGGTGGTTGGACCACCAGTCGGATAGTCGATGTAGCCCGGAGCCCAAATTGTGGAGATATGAACGTCTTCAATGTCGTAGGAGGAAGTGCCGTTCGTCATCGTCACCGCATCGGTTGCGTAGATTTCCATTTCGGAAATCTCCCAACCACCGACAGTGGTGTCTTCTACGTACGTTGCCCACGAACACCACGGATCTGCGCACGAGTTGTCCTCGGAGTGCATGGGCTGTGAGGCGGTGACGCGTCCCCCTTGAAACACCGGGCCCGAGAGAGACACGGTCATCGCCGATGTCAGGAACGTGTCGTACGAGTTCCCTGACATCTCCTGCCATGGCTCGGGTAGCGTCCATTCATCATTGCCTTCAATGCCGTAGCATTCGATCCAGTCCATCTCCGAGGCTGGCAGCGTGAATCCCGTGATGTTGCTCACATCGACTGTGATAGTGAAGTCCAGGACGCTTGGCCATTTTTCTGCGTCGTTCGGCACCTGGTAGTAGGAGTCGAGAGTCAGCGGTGTGGCCTCAGAGTCATTTGAGATAATAGCGGCGGTACATCCAGGGGTGTTTTCTCCGAGCCAGATGATCATGTTGTTCATCTGAGTTTTGAGATTACCGGCGCCAAAGTGGTTCGTGTCGCGGTGATATCGTAGTCGTCGCTGAATGGAAAGACACACTTGTTGAGCGAGGTCGAGCTCACAACTCGCTACATAGGGGAGAACGTCGGGGTCGTCGGTCGTGGAGGTGGCTTCCAATTCCCAAGATTCATCACCCCAAGCTCCGCAGCAACTAGCGACACGTGCCTGGTCATACGGCTCTGCACCGATTGTATGGTTCTCGTAACAGAGCGTCTGAGCGCTCTCGTCCGGCAAGGCGGGAATTAGCCCCTCGAAATCAGCACAGTCTTCGCTGCCTGCGTTGCCGGTATGGTCGAACTCAATGTAGATTTCGACGTCGCCGAGGCACTGGTGCCGCACGCCGACGGCCATTTGCGAGTCATCCTGGACGCACTGGCTTTCTTGCAGTTCGAACAGGCCGGTCTCTGTTCCAGTTTCGTAGGGAGTACAGTCCGTATAGCAAGTTTCGCTCTCTCCATCCCCACCATAGGGGTCTGTGCATGCCAGTACAAACAAGAGAGAAAACGGGACGCAGTTGGTGACTCTTTTGAGTATCATGATGCATCATCATGCACGGGATCCGACGTAAAAACAAGCACCGAACCGTGGCGGTCGGTGCCGGCGGATCCCCAATGATCGTCATCGAGTCCCCCCAGAACAGCTCCGTCGTCGCTCGCGGGACCACATACTCCCCATCCCGCCGAATGATCACCACCAGACAGCTCTCGGCGCTCAAGGCCGGCGAAGCTCCAATTTGGCGGCGCGCATATGGCGCAAGCCTGCTCCGGCGAGTTTCGTCACGCGCGAGGCTCTCCGCGAGGCCACAGACCGCGAGGCCAGGCGTGGGCTTGCCCGAGGGCGCGCGCGATCTCGTCGTTGTCATTGATGACCTCCACCAGGCGCATGTCGCCCTTGCAGCGTTGGCAGACCAAGACCTCATGCGCGAACACCCGCTGCATCAACTGGTCTTCGGAAGTCGGGAAGTTCCCTTGGTGTCGGGCTCGACCTCGAGTTTCTTCACCTTGCCGTCGAAAGCCAGCCGCAGTTGCGCAGGCTCGGAGGGCTCGGGTGCGGGGCGGGGCACGACAGGGGCACGGTCCTTGGCGTGGGCCGCGAGCACGCCGTGATATCGTAGCATGTGGAACTTTGGCGGTGGGATGGGTGCAGCGAGGCGCGCGAGGAAGTCGAGCGGGTCCAGCAATACGGCGCAGGTCCTGTCACGCCACGCATGGCGAAATCCATACTTCACACGTCCGTCGGCAATGACATCAGGCGCCGTAGACCATGGCCAGCGCAAGCTGCTCCTGGCCGAACACATCCGGCGTGTCGTCGGATAGACGGAGATCACAGCTCGGCGCCGCGGTACCATCGGGCATGCGCCTGCCCGCGTCGCCCGATGATGCCACCGGACCCCTCGACAGCCGCCTCGCCGAGCTCGGGCCCGAGACCCGGGCACTGATCGAGGATCTCGTGGCCAAGCTCGCCACCCGCGAAGACGACGCTGAAGCCGCGGGCGCGCTCAGCTTCGGCGGCTACCGGCCCGAGCAGACCCTGGCCGAGGAAGACTTCTTGCCGACCTGGTTTCTGCGCGTCGGCGCTGAGCGGGCCCGGGCGGTCGCCCGGCTCGAGGTCCTCGCTGGGGATCAGACCTACTTTGGGACCGGGTTCATGCTCAGCCCGAGCTTGTTGATGACCAACCACCACATCCTCCCGAGCGCGGCCGCGGCCGACGGCGCCCGGGTCCTGGTCGACGACGAGGATGACGAGCGTGGG
>JGI12210J13797_10332595_pt1 | contig 12883 bp, 11 predicted proteins | sample ElkSlonscriptome_3_FD_13797 | JGI IMG/M metagenome (IMG submission 13797)
CTATTTCTTTTTAAGACTAAATATTTAAATAAAAGTTAGTGAAGATACTTAACATATCTTCACCAACTTATTTTTGGGAATGAACCCATGAACAATTACCAAACCGATTTTTTTACCGATTGTTATCGGAGGTTACCAATCCGCTCTTCTGGGTTCGTGGAAAGGTTCACCACTGAAGGGTTGCACGCCCGTAGAGGGATAAGCATCGTCACTGGGACCGAAAATTCTCACAACCGCTTCTGATATATATTGGGTCATTTCTGCAAACAGTTTGGAAATATTCATAACCTTGTCCTCCTAATAGAGTAAATCTCAATCAGATTTAAATTGGTGTATTGGTATGCAATTCACTTGTTAATTATGAGGGATACACCACAAAAAAACAGTATTTTGCAACATTTATTTGATTATGTTTGCAATACTTTTCTCAAGGTTCAGTAAAACGCCCGATTATTCGCTATTTGTATAAATTTTCGTTTACATCCTTGACATTATGTAATGATTTGTTGCACTCATGCTGGGAAACCCTGACATTCGCGACGAGAGTTCACCAAACTTAAACGCCTAATAGTATAGCAGTACCAAGACAGGTTAGGACATATTTCTCTGTTCCCTGTTCCCTGTTCCCTGTTCCCTCTTGGGATCAACTGATGTCCTTTGCGTACCTCGTAGTGCTATATAATGGCACAAGCAGGCTTAACTGCGGCTGCTGCACCGAAGTCTGCCAAATGCTCCACATTGATTAAGGCGAGTCGTTGTGACTTGTTAGGTATACTTATGCAGCCGAGAAATTTGCGCCGACTCCTGCGGGCATTGTCTCGACAGGGGTTGGATGTTGACTACAACCATCCGATCTACTCTGTACGTCTCCAAAATTCTCCCAATGCGCCTGTGGCAGAGGTTTTACTGCCAGAAGGGTTTCCAGTGGAAGCGAAAGCGTTTAAACAGTTGGCGAATCTGGCAAACATTCGCCATCCATCAGGGGGTCATGTTTGTCAGGTTTGTGCTACGCCGGATTTTCACCCCGGTGACGCCGGAGTTGCTATCGGTTCAGTCGTGGAAACGGAAGGGATGATTATTCCCGCCGCCGTTGGTTCTGATATCAACTGTGGGATGCGATTACATACGGCGGATATATCGATTGATGACTTTTTAAACAAACGCGATCGCTTTGTTGAGTTGATCAAAGGGGATTACTTTTTGGGTACTCGTGATGTCACCATGACAGCCAAAACCAGTCGGGCTTTATTTGAACATGGGATTCCAGGTTGGCTGGATGGGATGCTGGATTTACCAACGGGTAGTTTCGTCAACTCTGAACTGGATCAGTTAGCCACTGAATGCGATCGCGTTTACTTAGGCGGTTCCCTGAATGGGTCAATACGGTGGGCACCAGAGGAACTCGTTTCAGAGGAGGGATGGGTGCGAGATGGGGGATTGGGAACCATTGGCGGTGGCAATCATTTTGTGGAAATTCAGATGGTTGAGGCGATTGAAGATCGGGCAACCGCCGTTAACTATGGTTTTGTCAATCGGCTTGTGTTAGCGGAACTGTTACGGTTGCGCTTACGGCAGGTTTATGGGGATATAGAAGCCCCCTTGGTTTATGATTTGCCCCATAATATTACATTGCCTCAACAGGAATCCGCTCAAATTCATCGGTGGATCACTCGCAAAGGCGCTTGTCCGGCTTATGCAGAACAGCCTGTGATTATTCCAGGTTCAATGGGGACACCCTCTTACCTAGTCGTGGGTCAAGGAAATCCCGCCTTTCTCTGGAGTGCATCTCATGGGGCGGGACGGTTGCGATCGCGCTTTGAACTGAGTCGTCGCGGGGCGGGTTATAGTGAGGAAACCTTAGGGTTAACGGGTGTTGATTGCATTACCCTGTGGGAAGAACGGCGGATTGAAGAAGCACCTGTGGCTTATAAGCCCATTCAGCCCGTAATTGAAGCACAAGTTAAGGCAGAGATGGTAAGTGTAGTGGCGCGTTTACGACCGATTTTGACGTTTAAGGCGTAATTTGTGGGGGGGGAAGTATTCGTGCCAAAAAATTGCTCCGATGCCAAATTTAATTCAGAAGGTATAGGGCTATTTGGAGGCTTGCTACTACAATTGAGCCGATTGCCGATTGCCTAGCGCTACGCGCTATACGTCTGATTTGTTCATGGTTCATGACAATCAACAATGAACAATAAACGCTGAACAATACCCATCTGAAACTTATGCCACAGGAAGACCAACAACTCACTCTCACTCCAGCCGATTACAGCCTGTTAACTGATCTCTATGAACTAACCATGGCAGCTTGCTATGTGGGTGAAGGGTTAGAGAATCGACGCGCCAGTTTTGAGTTATTCGTGCGCCGTTTGCCTAACGGCTTTGGCTATTTAATTGCCATGGGATTGGCACAAGCGTTAGATTATCTGGAAAACCTTAAATTCGAGGACTCTCAAATCGAGGCGTTGCAGGCAACAGGACTGTTTGATCAAGTCCCCGACCGTTTTTGGTCTGTACTTCAGTCCGAAGGATTTTCTGGTGATGTTTGGGCTTTACCCGAAGGAACGGCTGTCTTTGCCAATGAACCACTGCTGCGGGTTGAAGCCCCCTTGTGGCAAGCCCAACTTGTTGAAACGTATATTCTGAATACAATTAATTACCAAACCCTAATTGCAACGCGGGCGGCACGGATGCGAGATGTCGCTGGAGAGGATGCCAAGCTGTTGGAATTTGGTACCCGCCGTGCGTTTAGTCCACAAGGCGCAATCTGGGCAGCACGGGCAGCATTAGCCGCCGGGTTTGATTCTACCTCAAATGTGGTTGCTGCACTGAAGTTAAACCAAAAACCCAGTGGCACAATGGCACATTCTCTGGTGATGGCAATTGCTGCTGTATCGGGGAGTGAGGATGAGGCATTTAGTGCATTTCAACGCTATTTTCCCACTGCGCCTCTATTAATTGATACTTACGATACAGTAGCGGCGGCTCAACGTCTGGCAGAACAGGTCAAAGCGAATCAGACAAACGTTGCAGGTGTGCGCTTAGATTCGGGAGATATTGCTGATTTGTCTCAACAAGTGAATTCGCTGTTACCAGAAGCGAAAATCTTTGCCAGTGGAGACATGGATGAATGGGAGATTGCCAAAATTAAACAGGCGGGTGGTATGATTAACGGCTATGGTGTCGGTACACGACTGGTGACAGGTAAGCCGGTTAATGGGGTGTACAAACTGGTGGAAATGGATGGCATTCCCACAATGAAGCAGTCGAGTAGTAAAGAAACCTATCCTGGACGCAAACAAGTTTTCCGCCATTGCGTTGAAGGAAAAATTAGCAAAGATCGGCTGGCAACGGCATCCGAATCCCCTCAAGAAAATGAACAGCCATTGTTGCAACTCATGGTTCAATCAGGTAAACGCTTAAACCCACCGGAACCGTTAGCGGATATCAAACAACGTACAGCGGCGACTGTGGCAATGATTCCTGATGCAATTCGTCAACTTGATGATCCCCAGCCACTACAAGTAGAGATTTCGGATGAATTAAAACAGCTTACTCAACAGACAGAAAAACGATTAGAGCAAGAAGCCGCTGATGTCTAATTTTAGATATAATGTAGCATTTAAAGGAAAATAAATAACTACAAAAACACTTCTTGATATGACAACTATTGCCTTATTCGGAACCAGTGCTGATCCACCCACTGCAGCCCATAAAACCATTCTCAGATGGTTGTCCCATCACTACGATCAAGTCGCTGTTTGGGCGTCAGATAATCCGTTTAAGTCTCACCAAACCTCCCTAGAACACCGTAAGCGGATGTTAGAGGTGTTAATTTCCGAAATTGAAACACAGCCTAATGATATTGGCGTACATGAGGAGTTGAGTCGTAGCAGAACCCTAGAAACGTTAGCCAAAGCCAAGGAAATTTGGGGGGATGAGGTGGACTATACTCTCGTAGTGGGTTCGGATTTAGTCAATCAGATACCCCGTTGGTATCGGATTGAAGAATTACTCAGCCAGGTACAGTTGCTGATTGTACCGCGTCCCGGTTATGACATAGACGAAACGGGAGTAAAACGATTAAGGCAGCTTGGTACTCAGGTTGCGATCGCGGATCTTAACGTTCCTGGAGTGTCCTCTACAGCCTATCGTGAAAAAGGAGAGCCAGATGTCATAACACCTTCTGTCGAAGAGTATATCAATCGCGAAAAATTGTACGCTTGATCAACGGTGACTCCGGAACAGGGACGTTCTTAGCTATACTTTTAGGGGGACTATCACTTTTTTAAGTTCAAAACGTCACAGTTTTGGATAACCATGTCAGAACGCGGCATCAAACCGAGCAACCAACCAGCGTTAGCTGACTTCAAAGTCAGTGTTGACACTGTTATTTTCTCGGTCGATACTCAACAAAACCGCGTCTTGGTGCTATTAATCATGCGCCAGGATGAACCTTTTTCCGGTCAGTGGAGTTTGCCAGGAACGCTGGTGCGTCAGGGAGAATCTCTAGAAGATGCTGCCCATCGGGTTCTGGTGGAAAAAATTCGGGTGAATAATCTCTACTTGGAACAACTCTACACCTTTGGTGGTCCGCATCGCGATCCTAGGGAATCCCCAAAAAGCTTTGGCGTTCGTTACCTATCGGTTAGCTACTTCGCCTTAGTTCGGTTTGAAGAAGCACAGTTCATGGCTGAGGGAGTGAGTGGTATTGCATGGTATCCGGTTAAGCAGATTCCTTCCCTAGCTTTCGATCATGGCAAAATTATCGAGTATGGATATCAGCGTTTGCGGAATAAGTTGGAGTATAGTCCCGTCGCGTTTGACGTATTACCCGATGTTTTTACGCTGAGTGATTTGTATCAACTCTATACTACTGTTTTAGGGGAACACTTCTCCGATTATTCTAACTTCCGTACCCGTTTGTTGAAGTTGGGTTTTTTAGCCGATACGGGTCTAAAAGCCTCACGAGGAGCAGGGCGTCCAGCCTCTTTATACCGCTTTGATGCTGAGGCGTTTGCACCGTTGAAGGATAAGCCGTTGGTTTTTCTTTGAAGATCTAACAGTTTATCGTAGTTTATAATTATTGTTTATCGAAACGATTATGACCAAATCGACTATTCAGTACACCACCAAACATTTAAAGGAACTGGGTTTATTTATCGAAGTCAGCGGCAGAACGGACAGCGATCGCAGTCGCAAAAAGGCGCTGGAAGAAATTGAACGCCGGATGGATGACCCAGAGGATACCAGCTTAGATGAGAATAGTTTTGCCGATGGGTTAAGCAGTGAAGATTTAATTGTGGTTGGTCCCCCATCGGCGATTGAATCGCCAGAAGATGAACCGGAAATCATTCAAGCGGTGAAGGCGATCGCGAATTTAGCCAGCTTACGAGTCACCCTCGAAGAGATACAGCAGCAGGCGTTGGAGTTACGTCCGGTAATTGAGGCACTCTTTCGCCCCGAACCCCTGACTCCCGAACAAATGCAGCAGGCGACGGATAAGAGTTTCGCCAAGACGTTAATTAAATTTGCCGAAGCGAAAGCTGCACGGGATCAATTTTTACCCGAAGCGCAACAAGCTTGGCAGATTTTAAAACCCGCTTTAGACAATGTTGATACTAATTCTAATCCGGTTCTTTCATCTGTACAAAACTCCAAAACTGATAAGTCATAAGCCTCTTATGGTGGAGACGTTCCGCCGGAACGTCTGGAACAACAGTTCGGAAAGTCCTAATCGATATGTCTATTGCTAGAATTGTAGGGTGCGTTAGCGAAGCGTAACGCACCGTTTCTAAATGTTTTGAGATGCCCACTCGAATAAACACAAATGGACAAAACATCGCAAACTCTCAAAATGTTTGTTTTGATTAAAATTCCACAAGTTTTTAGGCACCTTGAGCATCAAGAGCATATTGTTGAAGTTCACTTAAGGAAACATATTCTAACGCCGATGCATGAGTAGCAGACAAAACCACAGGAGGTGCAGCACCCGCTTCTAGGGCTTCTTGCCAGCGAGAGGCACATAGACACCAGCGATCGCCTGGTTTTAAACCGGGGAAGTTAAATCCGGGAACGGGTGTACTCAAGTCATTCCCACGCTGTTTGGTAAATTCCAGAAACTCTTCGGTAACTTGAGCGCAAACAACGTGAGCGCCAAAGTCACCGCCTCCAGTATTGCATTGACCATCCCGGTAAAATCCGGTCATGGGAGATGTACAACAGGTTTCTAGTTCTGTACCCAGGACGTTTTTTGAATTAGCCATGACAGCCCCTTTTATTGACAAACCGTTCCATCAGTAGGATACATAGAGACGCTTCTATCCAGCAAGACCCGTATTAGTCATGCGTCATGCGTCATTGGTGATTGGTTAGAGAATCCTCGCACCTTGATCGGGGCGGGTTTAGTTGCATCAGGGCGGAAAAAAATGTGAGCCGTGAAACCCGCCCCTACAAGACAAACAAATATATTATTTGAGATCTGTGCACCAAAACTCATCTGCCATCTTGATCACCCACTTGGCAGTAAGATAGGGACAGCAGTTTACCCAGTCGGGTGGTAAAGCAGTATTTAGTCAATTTGGGAGGGTGTTCGATGAGCAATAAACCTGAAAAAAACGTTATCAATGTAGATCCAGTCACGGTTGTGGCGGTTATATCTGCCCTTTTACTGGTGCCATTATTGATATCAGGGTTTATCTTCCAATAATTCTATGGGTTCTCGTCCTTTTCAATCTACCTCCGGCTTGCCCCTTGCTAAAGTCATCAAGCTCGTGGCAATAGTATTTGTGTGTTTGTCGCTCTGGGTTGCACCAGCATCTGCCAAGGTTATCCGCTATTTTGATGGCAATTCGACGGATGTCAATGTTCCCGCAGGTATTGCTTTTGACTTAGGTGGCGGGGGGGCGGATGTAGATGAAGCGATTCAGTGGATGATTAATCAGGCGAGAGGTTGCACTGACTGTGCGGCTAAGGTTGATGTGATTGTGATTCGCTCATCGGGTTCGGCTGGCTATAATGAACCGATTCTGGCGATGAATGGGGTGGATTCAGTTGAAACCTTGGTGATTCGTAGTCGGGATGATGCTAATTCTCCAAACGTTGCAGATACAATTCGCCAAGCTGAGGTGTTATTTTTTGCAGGTGGCGATCAGTGTGACTATACCCGAAATTTTAAGCATACGGCGACAGCAGAGGCGATTAAATCCGTGGGCGCTAAAGGTGGTGGTATCGGTGGAACCAGTGCGGGGGCGATGATTCAAAGTGATTTTATATATAACGCTTGTTCGGATGCGGTTGATAGTGAGTATGCCTTAGATGATCCCTACGAAGATATTCTGTTTAGTTATGACCTGTTCAACTGGTCGCTGATGAAGGGTACGATTATAGACACCCATTTTAGCGATCGCGATCGCATGGGTCGATTGATGACGTTTATGGCGCGTCAGCTTCGGGATGGAATCGCTGAGAGTGTCTTGGGGATAGGCATTGATGAGGGAACCTCGCTGGTGGTGAATCCGGAGGGTATCGCCCAGGTTATGGGAGAGGGGGCGGCGTATTTTGTTTTCGCTGATCATATCCCGGAAGATTGTGAACCTCAAACTCCGCTTACGTTTTCTAATTACAAGATTTGGAAACGCGAAAACGGTGAGGAATTTGATCTGAAACATCTACCCTCTAGGGGTTATCGTAGAGCGAGTGTCCAAGATGGTATTTTGCAGAGGGGATAAAAGGGCGATTGGAAATCGCAGCTACACAAACAAAGTCCGCGTAGGCGGACTGAACTAGAAAATGAATAAGGTTTTATGCATTTAAATTGGGTATTAGTAACGAGCAAGATGCTCGCACTACAAGGATGGCGTTATTATTGACATTAAGGTTTAAATACCGAACAGCTTAATACACTCGAATTTGTTATATTGTCCTGGTGCTAACAATCTTGCCTAAAATACTTTTATATCATAAAAATAGATGAGAGTGTGTAGGGGCGACCCGCTTGCTTAAAGAAACAATTGGAGTTTATTCAAATGATTGGGTCGCCCTATATCACATGGAATTAATCATTGTAACGATCCCCGCTTAAATCCTGAACAGTAATTGTTTTTAATCCATCATCTTTCCAAAATACCACTGCATGCCAGTCTCGAAACATTCTTTGTTGGCTAGCGCCATTGAGTGGATAGGCTGGCTCTCGATAAATCCGTACTCCCCACCCCATACTCAAATTTTCCTGTTCAAGCATTTCCAGAATCGCATCCCGACGAGCCAAAAGAACTGTACCACGAGGAGACTGCCAACGTTCTCCTGAACGATTTAAGGTAAAGGCTAGAACTTCTCCGCTAGCGGATAGAAATTGTCCTGCCTTAAAATCCACAATACCCAGTGTTTCTCGGAGTCTTTTAGCTGGCATCCATTCCTCAGTCTCACCGCTTGCAGCTTCCCAATGAAACTGACAGGTAGCTGCCTGTATATCAAGTTTTACAGGTTTTCCCGCTATATCTAAAGTGGGGTAATCAATTAATCCTTCGGCTTCCTGAATCCAGGAAGCCCATGCTACTTCACACGGATCGCAATAAGTTTCTACCGAAACGATTCCAGAAAAGAACTTATAAAGTCTGGACAACACTCTCAACTGAACATCTTCTTCTAGAATAGATAATGAATTTGATGGAAATAAGAAACTCGATCCCCAGAATGTGGATTCAGCTTGACTATCTGTATGTCTTGCAGTTGTATTTGTCTGCAATACAACCCACTTATAGTTTATTGCCCATTCAGGAAGCTGTTCCGAATTGGGAAAAAGCAAAGGTTGAACATCAGGTATAGGAGCCTTCTTGACCCACTCATTTGCTCGGTCAACCTGAGTAGTTTTAGATAAATCTGTATCCGGAATCAGTTCTGAAAAATCTAAAAATTGATTTATTGGGGATTGACGAAAGCCTACATCTGAAGCTGGATTGGTTATCTCAGTAAACAGACCTATATCTATTCGAGGTTTTAAGTCTTTGTCCCCAGTAGACGCCTCAAGACGATCAGCGAGAAATCCAGTTAATTCATTAGTAGCTGCCCAAACATATTTTTCAGCAAAAGAGGCTATAGAGCTTCGGGAACCCTGATTTGCTGGTCCCTGTTGGCGCTCTATCGAAATATCTGCACCGATAATTTCACCCGATTTACCACCATTCGGTGTTTTAATAAAAATATCTTCAGACCAACCAAGCTGATTTGTATAGGCTACAACACAGCCAAAAGCCAACTTTCTTGGGGTTAACTCTTGAAGATTATACTTGGCAATATAGCGGGACAAAAGAGCCTGTGCTGATGGTGAATACTCAGAGTTTGATTGGGTTTCATCTTGAATGTCTACTGTTTCTTCCTCTTCAGCTTCCTCCTCAGTAATTTCCCACTCTTGTAATAATTCCCTTTCTTCTTCATCTGTTGCGGAATCAAATGCTTTCATTATTCCCTGCCATATTGCTTTGCCTAGCAAAAAATTTTCCACAAGTTGTCGAGCTTGAGATTCAGCAGACTGTCTCAAGGAACCTTCGATAAATTTGTACAGTATCGTGTTGTCAATCTCTTTAAAGTTATCAGTTGCTTCCTCTTCATATTCTTGGCTATCGTTTTGATGTGTATTTGCAAGTATAACTTCATCAAAGAAAGGCTTAATTGCTCTCATGAACACAACATACCGAGCCAGATCACCTGTCGCTGGTTCAATTCCAAAATGTTCGTCGGCGTTAATAGCTGCTTCTCTATCCATAGGAAGCAGTTCTTCAGGAACGACATGAGGATAGCGAACATAAACTAGCCTGTCTTCATCAACTGGAAGATTGCAAATAATACAACGCTCAATCATGCTTTTCGCACTGTGCCGAACAATTACATCATGGGTATAAAGGGGTGCATTGGGGACAAGGAAATTATCAATAATCCAGTTACATAGCGGTAACCATTCTCCATCTGGTCGAGTCAAACACGAGGCACCATAAGCAGCGGAAAGCATATCCTCTCGCATCTGTGGATCATTGGTTTGGCAAGCGTATTTCAGCAGATTTAGTAACTCATCAGGTTTGTTACTTCCCCAAACAGCAAGTTGTTCTCGAATGCGACGACGGAGATTATTTTTGACTGTAGTTGTTGCCCAAGCGAATAATAATGGTGCGGCATCCCAGGGATCATCATCCGCTATTTCTAGTTGATCTAGTACCGGAGTTCCAAATCCTTCCCAGGGGGCGCCATGATTAGCAGGCAAGTCGTTAGGTCCCGACCAAAACAGATCGCGCTTGGCTACTTGCATAGGTAATAATGTATCGTGAATAAACTTAGCTCCATAGAAGTAACCAGGTATCCTAAGTCCGGGAATGACTAATTGCTCTAAAACTTTTCTGCAACTGGGCATATTTCGCTGGAAGAGTTCAACCACCCAGTCTTGATAAAGTAATCCTTGTTTGGGCGGCATCATCAAGATTGTTGTTAATCGTAATTCTTCCCGTTCTTGCTCACTTAAATCATTGATCCATAATCCTGTAGCAAAGAAGTCATAACCCTCTTTCCCAAGAAGATAGGCAGTAAGTACAATGGCGTTCTCCCGATCCTTTAAGTAAGTTGGCATAGTGGGAGCAGCTAGGTCAGTTTTTGCACTGTTGTAGGCTTCCCAAGCTAGGAGAAAATCGGTTAAGGTTTCGTAGGCAGGTTCCCACAATAATAGGTCAGGTTCTAATGGATCATCTGATGGCTGTTTTCTAAGTAGCAGCAGTCCATGATTCAGACAGTTATCAAGGATGCTTAACAACTGTGGTTTAGATAGAATACCTGGAGTTTTTTGGATCGCTTCAGCCACTTGTAAAGCCTTTTCCTGAGACAAGGCTTTTCCTTCATTCAAACAAGCTTTAACAATTCCCCGAAGAGTATCACGAACAGGAGTAATTTTGTCAGTCCAACCTTCTGGATCATTCTCTCGAATAGCACACTCGGTATGATCAATCTTTTTGCGTATCAGAGTAACCAGTGAGAATTCTTGGAGCGTGACGCTATCAATATGTTGACCTTGGTATAAATCAGCAAAAAGTCGAATCGCGAGAGGAGTCTGTAACGCCCAACGTAAAATTGGAGGACATTCAATTCGATTGACTTTGCAGTAGGATGCAAAAATATCCCTAAGCGGTGCATCAGAACCATTTAACGAAACTTGGCTGATGTCTTTGGGTATCGATAGGCGTCGATAAAGACTGGTGCGGAGTGAACAGATGAAAAGAATCCTGGGATATTGTTTGGCTAAAGGGAGTAGTTCTCCAAGTTTTTCCGCCCAACGTTCTGCTCTAGATGTCTCATCTAAACCATCAATAGCGACTAAAACGCGAACTGGTTTAAATTCTGAATTATCTGTAATATTAACAGTGGCTTGAACTTCAGCTTGAATTGCTGCTGTTTCCAATGCATCAAGCACTTGACGTAGATTCCATCCTGACTCACCAACAGCGTTAGCTAGCACAGTGTCCCAACTTTGGCTCAGATCAATATCTTTAGCACGAAGTAAAATGGCGGGTTTTCCATCTTCTAAGTGCTGACGAACTGCATCAGCTAAGGCATGAGTTTTACCCACTCCCGGCTCACCAATATAGGCAGCAGGTTGCCCTAACTCTTGGAGCTTTTGAGGAGTCAATTTTCGCCTATTCCAACGATCTAAGGCATCCTTAAGCTGCTTGCCAATATCAGATGTTGTTGAGGCGGAACTACCCCACTGTAAGGATACATTATCGTGCGATAACACATCTATGAGCTGCCAAGTATCTGCCGGAGTAATGACTTCATCTTCAAGATTGGGCAAAGGAAAACTATTATCTGGTGTCAGCCGTTTTTCGATTTCCTGCTGCTGGGTAATGGCAGATATTAACCAGGCTTCTGTTGCTGTAATCAGAGCTTCTGCATCATCTCGCTGCATAAACTCTGGATACCGTCTGAGACGCAGAACCGCTCGATGAGCTTGTTCGAGAAGAATACGGATCTGGCTTACCTCTGATAACCATTTTGGGCGGGAAGCGGGTCCATTAAGTCGCAACTGTAGATCAGATTCTATCTGACCGGATTGATGCAAATCGGGAGAGTATCGAGGTGTTAACCAACCACTTGCAGCCCGTTTGAATTGACAATTGAGGTAGTCTACATCAACAACTGAACCCTCAAACCAATAACGTCTTAATCCCTCACTGCCTAACTCGGCGAGGAGTTGAGTAATCTGAGTTTCGCCCCAGAGGTCAATTATGATATTGGGATACTGCTGATTCGATTCCTTGATAAAATTATCCCAGCGATCGCGTTCTGTTTTCGTCTGTCGCTTTTCTGTTTTTGCATCGCTTAAATCTTTAGGAATGGTGACAATGTAGCGGCTTAATCCGCTTCTATTCTCTGAGGCTGTCTTTAGAGACTTTCTAATCTGTTCTATCTGAGAAGACTTCAGAGGTTCTCTAAACCACTTCGCTTGCAATCCGATAACCTGATCATCCTTGAGTTGAGTATATGCCTCAACACCACCATCGCCGCCCGCACCATTAACGAACACGACTCGCCTAATTTGACTCGCATACTTCCGATAACACCAGCGCTCAAATAGGGTTCCTGTCAGCGCTTCAAAGGCACGTTCAGGAGCATCACCATGAAGATTAAACCTAGACCAGTCCAAGTGCTTTGTCTCTCAAATTACCGTCTACTCTCACCATGTTAATCAATCCAGGACTGATACCAAATCTGGGTTAGCTACCCCCTTATAACCCTGACATTTCACGGGAAACCACGAAACCTGTGAATCGGGGCGGGTTTAGTTGCATCTGGGTGCAACCGAAGAGATAGTAGTGAAACCCGCCCCTACACATTTACGTGCCAT
>JGI12210J13797_11305492_pt1 | contig 12882 bp, 10 predicted proteins | sample ElkSlonscriptome_3_FD_13797 | JGI IMG/M metagenome (IMG submission 13797)
CGTCTCGGGGCGTTGGTATGGGATTTGCGAAGTAACACGGAATTTAGCCGGCAAGAAAGCTTGCAAAATAGTTAATTCGACCGTTTTCTTGTTTTTTGTCGAGTGATGTCCTGCTCGTTCTCAGGCAGACGCCAAGGGTTATCTTCGCTAAGTTGGCGACTTCACGGCACGCCGCGCGTGAAGCTGACGCTAAACGCTTGTCGCAAATCGCTTGTCGACATCGTATCGATTAAACGCTATCCTACGCCGTTGGTATCCTAAGCCATGCTATCGCATGGACTTATTGCTTTTTCCTTGCCAAGAAACGCTGTTGATTTCCACTTCATGAATCGACCACTTTCCTACCGCTTTGCGGAATTTGTGACGCGTCGTTCGTTGTGGATATTGGTCGTATGGGTGCTCTTGGCGATTGTCCTTCGCACTGCGGCTCCATCGTGGAATGACATCGCGTACGATGGCGACTTCGAGTATCTGCCGCCGGAGATGACGAGCGTTCAGGGTACCCGATTATTGGACGACGCTTTTCCCGGTATCCAAAGTCGCAGCCAGATCGTGTTGGTGCTTGGGCGTGAAAAGACCCGCCGGGGCTCAAAGGTCGAACTGCGGAAGACGGATGACATCGTCGGTCTCGATCTGCTCCGCCGGCTATACCATCGGCTCGGTGTCGTCAGTTGGCGTCGAGCGATGGATCTTGGCTATACGAGCGGCGCTCCCGAGGATATGCCGACCGCGGCATGGGCTTCGTGGGTCACCTTGTCACGTGAAGCGTTGGATCAATCGATTCGGTTGGATCAGCGGTTCTATGAGCGAGTCGCCGAGCAATTGCCCGATGTCAAAGCGACGCTCACCGAACCACGCATGGCGATCACTTATTGGGACCGCGGACGATTGCTTGAAGCTTGGGGTGGCGAGGACGAAATCGTTGAAGCCGATTACGAAGCCGCACTTCTACTGATTCCCGACATGCCGTCGCAAGCGGTTCCCATTGCCGAGCGAGACTTAAGCGGATGGGGCAGTTTGCTTGACGTGCTGGCATGGGAAGACCCCGTCGTCGGGCCGCGACTACGTAAAGACGGAGCTCGTTTAGCGGTCCTTCAACTTTCCAGTGAATTGGCAGCGACCGGGAACATCAAAACGATTGATGCCGTCAACGAATTGATCGAGCAGGTGACTCGCTACAGTATGCCGTTTACCGAGCCTGGGTTAAAACTTCGTATGACGGGCTCCGCGGCGATTGGTGGTGAGACATTGATCGGAGCCCGGGATGCCATTCGTTACACCGAATGGTTTACCGTTGGGATGATCTTATTAATTCTCACGGCGGTTTACCGAGCACCGCTGTTGGTCGTCATCCCAATGATCTCGATCGGTTTTGCGGTCGTCGTCTCGATGAGTTTGGTAGCGTTGTTGACTCGTTGGTCGATTCAAGGGATCGTCCCAGGCTTGGATATTCGCGTCTTTACGACCAGTCGGATTTTTGTGATCGTGATTCTGTTTGGTGCCGGAACCGATTACTGTTTGTTTCTCATTTCCCGGCTACGAGAAGAGGCCAGTTTATCGGCTTGGCCGGCCGCCTGCCGCCGAGCGGTATCGGGGGTCCTTGGGGCGTTGATTGGCAGCGCGATGACGACGGTTGTCGGATTAGGGATGTTGTGGATTGCCGCGTTTGGGAAATTTCACTACACCGGTCCTGTGATCGCGATTTGTTTGCTGGTCGGACTTCTAGTTTGCACGACATTGACGCCAGCGCTACTGCGGGTATGTGGTCCCGCCGTTTTTTGGCCTTCCAAAATACAACAACAAAAACGGAAACCGCGATCGCTTCTCGGGCCATCGGCTAGCCAGTTTTCCAGCCAGGAGCACAGTGGATTTTGGGGGCGAATCGCCGTCATGTTGACGCGTTATCCAGCCACCGCCATGCTGATCGGCGGTGTGTTTTTGATCTTGCCCGCCGTCTACGGGTTCAAGAACGAAGGCTCGGTTACTTATGACCTTAGCAGTCAACTCAACCATGAAGCAGGAAGTCGTCAGGGGCTAAGGCTGTTTTCCCAGCACTTCAACATCGGAGAAATCAACCCGATTACGGTCCTGATTTACCGCGGCGAAGATTCCGTTCGAGCTGACTTGAAGAAGGACGTTCGGAAATTGGCTGCCGAGCTTTATCAACAAGAGGGTGTGACCACCGTCCGAACGGCCGACGATCCGCTCGGTGACTTCCCGCCATCTCGAGACATGGGGCTGTTTGGCAGCGACGCCGCACGACGCCGCATCCTCCAAAATCACCGCGTCGCACAACGCTACTTTTTTAGTGATGTCCCAAAGTACGAAAACCGTTTGGTACGGCTCGACGTAATGCTTGATGGTGACCCCTTTTCGATCGAGACGGCTGATCGCGTGATCAAGCTCAAGCAGTTCCTCACCGAGTATGTGAATGCAGAGGGGACCCATTGGAAATCGTCCGAAGTCGACACAAAGGTTTTGCTCGCCGGCACAACGCCATCGATCATCGATTTGCGAAGCGTTACAATTTCGGATAATCGCAAAATCAAATTCGCCGTGGTCGCAGCGGTATTGACTATCTTGATTCTAGTTCTCCGTCGCTTCTTTTTGTCACTCTACTTGATTTTGACCGTTCTGCTTAGCTACTACGCTACGCTCGGTTTGACCGTCTGCTTTTTTAAGTTTGCATACGGCAGCGATTATGTTGGACTGGATTGGAAGTTGCCGTTGTTCTTATTTGTCATCTTGGTTGCTGTCGGACAAGACTACAATGTTTACTTGGTCACGCGAGTATTAGAAGAGCAGCGGCATCTCGGAGCGATTGCTGCACTACGGCGCGCGGTCTCTCGCACGGGAGGAATCATCACCGCATGCGGTCTGGTGATGGCTGCGACCTTTTTCAGCATGACGGCGGCGGTTTGGTTCCCGCCAATCGCCAGTGCGTTTGGATTTGCAGCGGAAAGTGGAGTCGCGCTGCGGGGGATCGTCGAACTCGGGTTCGCCCTCGGTCTCGGAGTCTTGATCGACACGTTCTACGTCCGCACCATTTTGGTCCCCAGCTTCATCGCACTGGTCGGCAAGCCCTTAGCTGTACCAGACCACCAGGATGACGGCGGCGGTTAGCAAGCAGGCACCGGTGACTCGTTGAATCATGATCGATTGGGATAAATGGGCTTCGGGTCCTCCCCAAATCTTCGCTGCTGCCCACGCCAACGTGACTCCCCATAATCCGCGCAGTGCGTAGACCACATTCACTCGCGCCGCATCGCCGAACAAGGCCACCGCCAAAATAATGCAAACCGCTTGGGCGGAAATCAAAAAGGTACCTGGCAAGACCGCTCGGCGGACCTTGGGGATTCGCATTCGGTTCCAATCGACCCAGGGAATCAAACCAAGCGAAATCAAGCCGACCGACCAATACAACGGTGGCAAAAGTCGACCGATGCCCCATGGCGGCGCCCAAGCTTGAACCAACACATCGAAGGAGGCAAACGAGATCGCCGCTGAGAGGGCAAGGACGATCGTCAATACCATCCGGCGCCGGTTTCCACGCCCCGTCCACTGGATCAAAACAATCCCCAGCGTTGCCATCATCGCTGCATAGCGAACCTCGCTGGTCACTAACTCGGAGGTTGCAAACGTTAGCAGCAGAGCGACAAAGATGACCTTGATCCCGAAAATGGGTGTGGCGATCGACACATCCCCGGCTTCAACCGCTGCGAAGGTAAAACCCAGTCCCATCAGGTAGAGGCATGACAATGCGATGGGTTGCCAAACCATCTCGATCGGCTGGCCCGGTCCCCCGAGTAGCCAAAAGCAGGAGAACAGTAAGGTCGAGATCAGGTTGCTGAAAAACAAAATTGTCGCAGGCCCAACGTCCAATTCACTGGCCCGTTTGACAAAGATCAGGCCACAAACAAACAAAATGCTGGCCGCTAAAGGTAAAAGTAGGTGCATGGCGGAAGAGAATAACGCTCGGATATCGATCGCGATACGCCAAGACCCTTGAGGAAATAGGGTTTTGAGATCAAACTAGGTGCCGCAATGGATCTCCGGCAAGATTCACTCCTTTTTCATTCCGCTTCGGCTTAGCTTTCCACCCCTAAATAAGGTCATTCGATGCCTGACAAAGCTCCCTGGATCACTTATCGCCCCGAACTAAAGGTGCTCGATTGTACCATCCGTGACGGGGGGCTTATCAACAATCATCAATTCAGCGATGAACAGGTCAAAGCGGTGTACGAAACCTGCATCGCGGCGGGTATCGACTATATGGAAGTCGGCTACAAGAATTCGGTTCGCTTGTTTCCGAAGTCGGATTTCGGAGCATGGCGTCACTGTGACGAAGAAGACCTAAACCGCTTGTTCGGCGATCACGATGCAGAGAAAACAGGCCTCAAATTGGTCGCCATGGCAGATGCTGAAAAAAGCGATTGGAAAACGAAGGTCGTGCCTCAAAGCGAATCGGTGCTGGATATGATTCGCGTCGCATTCTACGCTCATCAGGTTTCCGAAGCCGTCGAGATGATCCACCATTTTAACGAGTTGGGATACGAAACGATGGCCAATTTGATGGCCGTGTCGAACATCACCGAGACAGAAATCGATACGGTATTAGAGAACATTGCTCCCACACCGGCTGGGACCATGGTGATTGTCGACAGTTTTGGACATTTGTACCGCGAGCAGGTGGACCGTCTCTACAAAAAGTACACCGCTGCGATGGAAGGCACAGGCAAAGAAATTGGCATTCACGCTCACAACAATATGCAACTGGCTTTCGCCAACACGATCGAAGCGATCATTTTGGGAGCCAATCGTGTGGATGCGACGATGATGGGGATGGGACGGGGAGCAGGAAATTGCCCGATGGAAATCTTGCTAGGTTTCTTGCGAAATCCAAAGTTCTCGCTACGTCCAGTGATTAAGCTTTTGCAGGATCATATCATTCCGCTGCGAGAAAAAGTCGAATGGGGGCCGTTAGTTCCTTATAATATTACCGGTCAACTGAATTTACACCCGCAGCACGCGATCAAGTTTCGTAGCGGCGATAACAAAGATGACTTTGTTAAGTTTTATGACGAAATCAAATCAGAAATATAGAGCTACTTTTGTCATCAAAAAAACGTAACGTTCCTGCGAAGCTTCCCGTCGTGCCGCTCGTGATTGGCGGAATCATCCTACTCATCGGGGGGGTGGTCTTTGCCGATTATTGGGCCGCCGAACCGCTTGGTTTGACCCCCACCTTCGTCGGACGCGAAGCTTGCATCGATTGCCACCAAGAAGAGTCCGAGCTTTACAAGGGCTCGGACCATGATTTGGCGATGGACATCGCGACCGATGAAACGGTACTGGGTGATTTTAATGACGTCACGTTCGAACACGACGGGCTCGTCAATCGCTTGTACCGTGATGGCAAGCGATTCATGGTCCGCACCGAAGGCGAAGATGGCGAGATGCATGACTTCGAAGTGAAGTATGTGTTTGGCGTTCGTCCGCTGCAAAATTATATGGTCGAGTTTGATCGAAATCCCGATCAGCCCGACAATGAAGTCGCGCGGGTGCAGGTGCTGCGGATCACATGGGATACGGTCAATAAGGAATGGTTTTATCTTCGTCCACCCGATGTTGATGATAAATTGGCTCCCGACGATCCGCTGCATTGGACGGGCATCGCCCAACGGTGGCAAACCATGTGTGCTGAATGCCACTCGACAAACCTAAAAGAAAAGTTCAATCCTGAAACGTTAACCTACCATACGACTTTTTCCGAAATCGACGTCAGCTGTGAAGCGTGTCACGGAGCAGGCAGTTTGCATGTCGAGTTGGCGAACCGCAAAACGATCTTTTGGGATCGCAACTACGGTTATGGGTTGGCAAAGCTAAAGGGAGAAGACCCTCATCCGCAGATTGAAGCTTGCGCACCGTGCCATAGTCGCCGAGGTGTCATCGATGATACGTTTAAGCCAGGCGATTCGTACCACGATTTCTATAATCTGGAGCAATTACAATCAGCAACTTATTACGACGATGGCCAAATCAAAGACGAAGTCTACGTCTACGGATCGTTTATTCAAAGTAAGATGTACCATCAAGGTATTCGATGTACCGATTGTCATGATCCGCACTCTTTAAAATTGAAGTATCCAGGGAACGAAACGTGTACTTCGTGCCACCAACATGCCGCTGGGAAATACGACGTCCCGTCTCATCATCACCATGAACCGGGGACGCCAGGGTCGATGTGTGTGGATTGCCACATGCCGGAAACGAGTTACATGATGATCGACCCCCGCCGCGACCACAGCATGCGGGTGCCGCGGCCCGATTTATCGGTCAAAATTGGAACGCCAAACGCGTGTAGCGGATGTCACGTCGCCGATCGGAAGGAACAATTGCCCGAAAGTGTCGCAGGCAAACTCAACGAGTACTCCGATTGGTTATGGTTGGTCGAGCGAGATGAGCACGAAGCAGCCGACCAAGTCGCTGAGTTGATCGCGGAAACCGACCAGTGGTGTGACGATGCGTGCGAGCAATGGTACGGTGAAGACCGGCTAACCCCAAAGGTATTCGCTGAGCCCCTCGCCGCATTTCGGCGGGGTGAAGACGGATCGGCCCAAGCACTTCTTCGCATGGTCAGCCAACCCAACGAGTTGGCTCCTGAAATCGCCCGAGCGACGGCGTTAACCGAATTGGGCTTAGCAGGTGTGCCGCAGGCCGTGGAGAAAGCAAAACAGATTTTGGCGGATGAATCGGAGCACGTGATCGTCAAGGCTGCCGCGATCGGCGTCTATCGAAACGCGCCGCCGAGCCAAGTGATTCGCGATATCGTTCCGCTAATTGAAAGTCCATCAAAGCTACTGCGTCACGAAGCGGTTTTGGTGATCTTGGAATCGGGAGCGTTTGCCCAATTAGCAGGTTCCAAGCGGACGCAGGTGCAATTTGCTGCGAACGAAGTCCGCGATACGATGATGATCACATCGGACCGCGGTGGAGCCCATATGGCTTGGGCAACGATGTTGGAACAGCAAGGCCGCGGCCGCGAAGCGATCGAGTTTTATGAAACGGCGATTCGCGTCGAGCCAAACTCGACCGGCCCCAGAACCAACTTGGCGGCTCTGCTCGAAAACATTGCCGCTCGGTCCAATGGTGAAGCAGCCGAGAAGATGCAAAAGCGTGCAGCGGAGCTACGCAAACAGGAGTTGCCGTTATTGGCTCGAGACGCTCGATTGGCACCTAAGAATGCGTTTATTCAATACCGATTCGGGTTAGCGAGTTACCTCGATGGCGACTACGATCAAGCCGTTGAGAGCATTCAAAAGGCAGTCGACTTGGCTCCCGATACCGAGGTCTTCCAGACCGCCCTCCGATTGCTGAAAGAAAAGATCGAGAGTCAGCGAGATGGCCCTTGATCAAGATGGCCCTTGATCAAAGTGTAGCCCCTTTTCCTCCAGCAAAGGATTAGTCTCGGCTTTCTGCTCCCCCAAAAAAAAGGTTGTGCAGTTATTTTATGGTGTACCTTTTATTTTTACTTGGCCTGGTGGTGCTCGTTGTCGGTGCTGAGTTTTTGGTGAGAGGGGCTGTTGCCGTGGCGGAGGTCGCAAAGATCTCGCCTTTAGTGATCGGTTTAACGGTCGTTGCGTTCGGAACCAGTGCCCCGGAATTGGCGGTTTCTGCGATATCCAGTTTCAAAGGCGATTCCTCGATCGCACTTGGCAACGTGATCGGCAGCAATATCTTCAATGTGCTGCTGATACTGGGCGTCTCCGCGGTGATTGTTCCCTTATCGGTCTCGTCTCAGTTGATTCGTTTAGACGTGCCGATCATGATTGGCGCGTCGGTCTTGACTTGGCTGGTGGCCCTGGACGGTTCGATCGGACGCGGAGAAGCCGTGTTCATGTTGCTGATGTTTTTGGCCTACACCGCTTGGCTGATTCACGCGGGCCGCAAAGAATCGGTCGCGAATGTCGACGACTCGATACCACAGAGTAAGCCATCATTGCAAACGATATTGCTTAATGTCGGCCTGCTGGTACTGGGATTGGTCTGTTTGGTTTGGGGTGCCAAGCTACTTGTCGATTCGGCAACGACGATGGCTCGCTCGCTCGGTGTCAGTGACATCGTGATCGGTTTGACAATCATCGCGGCTGGAACTTCTCTTCCCGAGTTAGCGACTTCCATCGTCGCAGCGGCTAAGGGACAACGCGAGATTGCGGTGGGCAACGTCGTCGGCAGCAACCTTTTCAACTTGCTCATGGTGCTGGCGACCGCATCGGTCGTGTCCAAGTCGGGAATTCCTGTTGCTGCCGACGTGCTCTGGTTCGACATGGCAGCGATGGTTCTGACGGCAATCTTGTGTCTGCCAATTTTCATCAGTCATGCTGCAGTGAGCCGAGGCGAAGGCATCGTGATGCTGCTACTGTACGCGACTTACACAGGACTATTGATTGCGGCGTCTCAACCGTTTCCATGGACAGCAAACGCGAAATCGATTTTCGTTCTTATCGTCTTCCCGCTCATGTGCTTCGTCTTCGCTTGCCTTGCATGGCGTAGTCGAGCAACGACGAACGATTAGTGTCGTCATTCAAAGCAATCGCATGGCGGTCGAGAGAACACGTTCACTGCCCTTAGAGTTTTCGGATCCGCAGTTTCCGAATTTCGGAATCGGTGTAGTACGAGGCGATGCCGAGAGGCTCGCATAAATACATCTCCGGTCGGATCGTGAATTGGTGGTCTTCCCGAGGTTGCGTGAATTTTAGTTGGTCGTCGATCCAGTAAGAGATCGCTTTCTTGTCCACACGGACTCGAATGCGATACCATCGATTTTTTTCAAATTCGATATAGCTGGTCGATGCATTCTCTGATGCGTTCGCTCCGTCGATGTTGCTTAGTCCGACCACACCGCCACCCCAACCGCCGAGTACCAGGCTGATCACACTCTCATCGACCGGGAAGGTCAACGCGCAAAAGAAATCATGACCATTCGTTCGTCGACCTTCCATACAGATTTCGTAGTGGTCGCGAAGCAGCGGGCCTTCCCAGCGGACGCCTGTGATCGGGTCACCAGCGGGCAACGTGAGCGAATTTCCGTCGAGGTCGACTTCTCCCGAACCGGCAAAATCACAGATAACCCACGAGTCTTTTAACGCCGTCCAACCGGTTTGTTGATCGTTTAAGGTGTTTTTTCCGTCTTCTTGTCGAGCATCCTTCACCTGCGGACCCGCTACAACCGATTCAGAAGGTACGTCGGAGTGATCCGTCGGAGCGAGCGTCTGCGCGGCCAATTCTTCCGTCGATCCACCCAAAAGGACTCCACCCAACAGGACAATGAGAAACTGGGGTGGGAGCTTTTGAAGCAGTGCGTCGCTAGGCAGTAGTCTAGAAATGAGTTTGGGCATAAAGGGTCGCCTTTTAAGTGAAACCATTGCGTTTTTTTTGGCGTCAGGCTTGATACCTGAGGAAATGAGGTCAGTATGTCAACAATTGAATATTATCCGAATCACGAAACGACCATGCAATCGATCACTAGAAAAACGATCTTTGGTATCCGACTGGCCTTCGCAGCCCTCGCATTCTATTGGCTCTTGATCTTTTTGGGCACCCATTTACCAGCACGGTCGATCGGGCATGTGCCGAAAATCAATGATAAGCTGATTCATTTTACGATGTTTGCCGGTCTTGGTTTCTTGCTATGCTACATTACATCATCTCGGCGGTTGCTGCTGCGTTTTAGCCGGATTATTGTCATTGGGCTGAGCTATGCTGCTGTTGATGAATGGTCACAAGGCTTCGTTCGCGGTCGAACGTCTGATGTTGACGATTTTCTGGCCGATGCGTGTGGTCTCGTTGCCGCCGTGATGGTTTATTCAATCGGGCGTTATTTTTACTATCGTTTCAAGAACCGAGATCAAAACTCGTATCTGCAAGATTATTCTGGAAGAGTGAACCTGCGAAAGTCTTGACGACTTCCGCTACCATTCGTTCTAAAATTATGCGTATTTTCGTTACGGGCGGGACTGGGTTATTGGGCAACAACGTGCTGCGGCAACTTGAAGCCGCTGGGCATGAAACCGTTGCCTTGGTCCGACAAATCCCTGAACCAAAGATCTTCGAGGGACTGGCGAGTCGCCTCGTTCAAGGCGATTTGTTTTCAGAAGACGCGATCGACCGTGCGGTGGCCGACTGCGATGCAGTGGTTCACTCGGCTGCACTCATTCATCTCGGTTGGAAGCAGCTTGCTGAATCGATGCGAATTAATCGCGACGGAACGAGGTCGATCGTCGATGCGTGTATCAAACACGATCGCAAAATGGTGCATGTCGGCACGGTCGATTGCCTCGCCGTCGGCTCGAAGCAAGCTCCGTCGAATGAATCCACTCCGATTACCTCCTCGACACAGAACGTCCCCTGCAGCTACGTCGTCAGCAAAACGGCTAGTGTGAAGGAGGTCCTCGATGGAGTGAGTCGGGGTCTGCGGGCGACGATCGTCCACCCGGGCTTCATGCTCGGACCCTGGGATTGGAAGCCGAGTAGCGGACGGATGATTGTCGAAGTCAGCAAAGCGTGGCGACCGTTCGCTCCTCGTGGTGGAGCAAGCGTTTGTGACGTGCGCGACGTTGCCGCAGCCGTCATTTCGGCGATCGAGCATCCTTCCAGCGATGGTCGACAATACATTCTTGGCGGGCACAACATGACTTACTTTCAACTTTGGAAAGAGATCACGCGTCGCACGTCGACGCGCGGTCCGATCACACCGACTGGCCCCATCTCGCTGTGGATCGCCGGCATCTTCGGTGACCTCAAGACACGAATCGCTCGACACGAGAGCGATATCAACAGTGCCGCGATTCGTATGAGCAGTTTGTATCATTGGTACGACAGCAGCCGGGCCAAAGCAGAGCTGGGCTACCAGATCCGTGATCTGGGGGAAACACTCGATGATGCCGTCGATTGGCTTCGCTAGGATGCCGTCGATTGGCTTCGCTAGCATTTGGATCTCCGTTTGTCAACGGGCCACCGATCGCAATATTTCTTGGAACTCGTTGCGGTATCGCGAATTGGCATCTCGATTCCAAAACTTTCTATGGAGCGGAAACTGCCATTAGCGATTGTGTGAACAATTAATTGTTCGTGTTTTGGGAGCTTCAAAATACCAAACCCCCTCTATGTGGTGTGGTGCGTCAAAAAGCGCGAATTGACAAACCGCAGCGTTCCCGATCAACCTAACGAACGTCAGGAATCTGCAACTTGGAAGATTTCCAACGGCGCGCGAAAAAAAACGACCAAGTACTAATGACCCAAGAGAGACGGAATGTCCCGAGCGATGCTCGAAACGATCCGAGAAATGACACCCGCGGTGTTGCCGAGCATTTTGTCCGGCGACTTTGGTGACATGAAATCGGAGATCAAACGATTGGCCGATGCCGGCGCTCCGATGTTGCACCTGGACGTCATGGATGGGCACTTCGTTCCCAACTTGACGTTTGGAATGCCAATGGTCAAAGGACTCAATCGGCATACCGATCTACCACTCGACGTGCATTTAATGATTAGCGATCCCCTGCGTTATGCCGAGCCAATGGTGCGTGCAGGAGCAGATGTATTGACTTTTCACGTCGAGGCGGTCGAGGATGCCGCTCATGTGGCGCAGCAATTGCGTGATTTGGATGTCGTGGTGGGCGTTGCCTTGGACCCAGAGACTCCGATCCGAGACTTAGAATCTTGCATCGATATGGTCGACATGGTGTTGGTCATGAGTGTCAAGGCAGGGTTTGGCGGTCAATCGTTCAATCCCGTTTCGCTCGACAAGTTAAAACTGTTGCGAGAGAACCATCCCGATTTATTGCTACAAATTGACGGGGGCATCAATTCGGAAACGATTACCCAAGCCCGACAAGCCGGTTGTGATTTGTTCGTTGTTGGGTCTGCGATCGTTTGCAGTGATGATTACAGTGCCTCCTATGCCGAATTGGATCAAGCGATCAAAGCGACCCGTGCCCCTGACGATCAAACTAAGAAAGGACAGGAGAAATCATGATGTTACGTGCTCCAGTGCTATCCCGTGTTTTGGTCATTCGACCTGGTGCGACCTCCTTTGACGATGAGCAACGAATCAAGGGTTCGCTCGACATGCCATTGAGCGATCAGGGCAGAGTCCAAGTTGATACGATGGCGTCCCAATTGGCGGACGTTCCTGTGAAGACCATTTTTTCGGCTCCCTGTGAATCCGCGATTGAAACCGCTGAACGTTTAGCCAAAGGCCGCGACATTCGCGTTAAGGTACTCGAGGGGTTGAAGAATATTGACCATGGCCTGTGGCATGGCAAGCTGATCGAAGAGATGCGACGAAATCAGCCAAGGGTGTATCGAACGGGTCAAGAATGCCCCGACGACCTCTGTCCGCCCGGTGGCGAAGCGATTCGCGATGCTCGCATCCGCGTGATGAAGACGGTCCGAAAAGTTGCTCGCAAACATCGCGACGAGATCGTTGCAGTCGTCGCACCCGAACCCATGGCGTCGATTATCCGCAGCTCCCTCAGTGGCCAACCGCTATTGAACCTTTGGCACCTGCAAACCGATTCCGCCAACTGGGATTTGGTCGAAACCGAAATGCCCTAGGGGTTTGTCATTGGTCATTGGTGTAGAAGGATCGTTGGAGTGCTTTTTTGATGTTGGACTGGCGTAGGCTGGGTCTGGGGTGCTCAAAAGCTTGGTGTTAACGTGATCGTAACTTACGCAGTTTAGGTGCCTCTCCCGGCGCAGCAGGTCGTGCGGCTTTTCAGTGCAACTTAGCAAACAACTTACAGCCTCCCCCAAGCTGCGGTCGGTAGAGGTTGACAATACCCACTCAATTCCCGCAGTAATACAATCGACGTCCCTGCT
>JGI12210J13797_10029187_pt1 | contig 12880 bp, 9 predicted proteins | sample ElkSlonscriptome_3_FD_13797 | JGI IMG/M metagenome (IMG submission 13797)
TCGCGCGAGGTGGCCGAGCGCGGAAAGCCCGGCGGCGCTGGCGGTGTCGGCCGCTATAAATAGAGGACCGAGTTGGAGAGCCTTGCTTGCCAGAGGTGCGTTGCGAAGGACTCCCCCGTGAGATGCAGTTCCAGCAGATTTCGCTCCGGCCGATGCCGCCACGTGGTCTCGGAAGAATCCCGAAAAATCCACGGTCGGGCGACCATAGTTCGCATAGATGCCTTGGCCGTGTGTGGAAAAAAACGCGGCGATCCGACCTGCGAGACCGGAAAGCAGTACCAATTCCAGGGCCGCGCCTTTCTTGTCCGCACGCCCCCACGCTTCGTCTCGAGAGATGACGCGCTTACCACCGGCAAGGTCCTGGACATGCAGCTCCATCGGAAAATGCCGTTTCTGCACATAGCCGCCTTGATTTGCCTTGACCATGATAGGCACTGACCAGGACTCGTCGGCGAGCGCGCAGATGTGAATTGCGGTGGTTCGTGCGGCCACGCGCTTGCGAATCACACGATTCTCCGGCAGCTTGATCGTTCTGTCTGTTGTTGTGTCACCGAGACCGGCCGCGTCTACTGAACGGGCCACAGGGTCCGCGTGCTCGGTTTTAGAAGTTGCCCCAACCTCGCGGGATCTTCCTCGAAACCGCCAGCCATGCTGCGACACCCTAAGCGGGCGTGCGAAGGTAAACCGCGGGTTTCGACGCACGAATCGATCCTCGTTGAACGGGTGCCGACACTAGACGGGCGGACACTGTGCTTCCTCGGCGAGCCGAAGGAGCTGATTGTACTTGGCGATCCGGTCACCGCGTCTTGGTCCCCCGACCTTTATTAGGTCGGCGCCCACGGCACAGGCAAGGTCGCACATGGCGGTGTCCTCGGTCTCCTTGGAGCGGTGGGATACGCAGAGGCGCATGCCCGCGTCGCGCGCGGCGACTGCCGCGTCCAAGGTTCCAGTCACCGTGCCTACCTGATTCATCTTCAGCAGAATTCCAGTTGCGAGACCCGGATCGATATTTTTCGCGTTGGTGGCGAAGAGGTCGTCGCCCACGATCACTGTAGCTGGCGATGCATAGGCCGTTAATGCACGCCAGGCAGTGGTGTCATCCGGGCCGAACGGATCTTCATAAAAACAGAAATTGTAGTCAGCCAACAACGCTCGGTGAAATGTTTGAAACTCGTCTGCAGTGAAGGCTTCCCTTCCGACCCGGTAGGTTCCATCTCCCTGCTCAAGGTGCTCGGCCGCGACATCCGTGCCCAATGCCACAGCGCCCGCGAGGTCGAGGCGCTCGAGCGTCGAGGCAAGGATATCGAACAGCTCACGCAAATCCGACAGTGTTGTCAGCATGCCGCTTGACGCCGAATAACCCTCAAGCTGCCCTCGCGATTGCATCAGGCTCTCGATGTCGCCATAGACACGGAGGGCGGTTTCGACGTCGTCCCGAAAGTGCTCATGCTGTGGGATGATCATCAACTGTTGATAAGGGATGTGACCACCGTGCACGCCGCCACTGAATACATTAACGATGGGATGCGGCATGCTCGGCACAAGCTCCGTCAGGTCGACCAACTGATTCTTCAGAGAGCGCTTGCGAACTCGCGCCTCAGCCCGGCAATACGCAAGGGAGAGGGCGAGGGAGATATCGGCTCCCAGCTTCTCGAATGGGCCGCCTTCTACAAAAAGCTCGTCGAACTCGCGCTGCGACTCGAAGCTGCGATGCCGAAGGTAGTCGCTCAGCTCGGCAAGGTCGCTATTTTCGTGCACCACGCCGAGCGGTGCCGAGTCGGTGAGGGTGCGTTCACGGCGGCCAGGCACGATCGCTCTCGCCGCGGCGCCGAAGCCGACGCTGCCGTCATTGAACCCTAGGTTCGCTTCCAGCGAGCAGCCACCCTGAGAGTTGAGGATGGTTCGAACGGTGGTCGAGTCGACGCGTCTCATCATTTTGGGTCACCCGTGTGCAACAAAGTCTCATTTCGGGAGCTCGGCTCGCTTCAATACCACTGCAGCCTGACTCAGTCCGCCACTGTCAAAACACTCTTTCTCTGTTGCTCAAGCTCACGCCGTTTTCGGTCTCGCAATTGCCGTATCGGCAGAAGGGCCTGGGTCAATCCGTAAGTATTATTGACCAGCGATTGCACGATCAACGCGACGAAAGGTGGTGCGCCGAGAAAGACGATACTGCTGAAGGAGACGATCACCACCGTCGTGTAGGACGTGATCGTGAGCACGAGCTTCTTCTTCAGCCGTTGGGCCAGTTCCAGCAGGTGCTCTATCTCCACCAGAGAGCCACTCATCAGGATCACCTGAGCGACGTCGGTAGCGATACTGCTCGCTCCACTCATTGAGATCGAGACGTTGGCCTTTTTCATCGCGATGACATCGTTGATACCGTCACCGATGAAGCACACCTTCTTCCCTTCCTGTTGTAGTCGTTCGATGACGCTACTTTTTTCCTGCGGCGACACGTTGTAGAAATAGCCGTCAAGCCCGAGGATCTTGGCCATCTGCCGGGTGGGCTCCTTTTGATCGCCGGACAGCACATAAAGGTGCTGGAACCCCCTTGCGCGCAACTGTGCGATGACTTCTCTGGCCTCGGCTCGCAGCCGCGCTTGGATCTCGATCGCGCCGACAACAGCGTCGTCGATGACGACTATGACCACGGACGCGCCGTTCGCGATACACTGACGGACGTCTTCGGAGATCGCGGCTGGTAACTCGAATTGCGATTTCTCCATAAATGAGAGGCTGCCTACGCGGACTGATTTCCCGGAGACCGTTGCTGAAACCCCTCTGCCGACCTCATATTTCGCATCGGAGCGATCAAGCTCCGGCACTTCGATACCGTCTGCGTCGGCTCTCGCGAGGATCGCCTTTGCAAGGGGGTGGCCAACGCGCTGTTCCGTGGCTGCGGCATAAAATAGAACGTCTCTGGTCGTATACTTCGGGTCCGCGCTCAAGACGCGAACGACCTCATGCTCATCCTCCGTTAATGTGCCGGTCTTGTCGAATACGATGGTATCGACTTCCATCAGTTGCTCAAGAACCCGGCCGTCCTTGATCAGGATGCTTTCTTGGCTCGCCAGAATGATATGAGCCAGCGTTTGGGCCGACGCCGAGAGCCTGATCCCATTGCCGGGGCTGCAATTGAACACGGCGGTGGCGACGCCCGCGCCGCGGAACGGCCAGAGCAGGATTCCGAGTCCCAAGATAGGGGCTGCAGCGCTGTCGGCCCATTGCTCACCTTTCAGCTGCAGCGATGTCTTGAAGTGGGATGTCCCTTGCAACACGTTCTCGATCTTTGCGACGACCGTGTTTTGACCGGTTTCCGTCACTTTGACCCAAGCGTAGCCAGCAATCACTACGGTGGAGGCGAACACCTCGTCGTCGATCGCCTTTTCGACTGGAATCGATTCTCCCGTCAACATATGCTGATCCACAGTGATGGCTCCTTTGACGATCTTGCCGTCGAGGGGTATCAGCTCGCCTGTGTGAATAACGATGATGTCGTCGATTTGTACCTGCTCGATCGGAGTCTCGAGCTCTGTGCCTTGATGCAGTGTCCAAACTGTGCTGATCTTGCGGTTGAACACGCCGGTAAGCATTTCTTCCGAGTAGCCCTTGCTTTTTTCGACGAGAACGCTACCCAGATTTGATATGAACGTGTACAACGTGGTAACAAAGAAATGGCCGGTGACAAGAGTGCCGGTGACGACAAGGCCGTTCAATAAGTCATTCTTCAACGTCTTTTCTTTGAAGACAGAAAGGAATGCACGTCGGTAAATGGGAACGCAGCCATAGACGGCCAGGACGATCGCCGGCAAGCGCGCGATCGGGTAGAAATAGGAGACCGCGAAGAATGCCAACGATGCCGTGTTTCCGCCGAAATAGTTGAGTGCCTGCCGCTCTGCTTGGCTCGGCGCTCTGGTGCCATTGGCGAGAGAACCATCGGCGGCGAATGCCGGCTGCAGACGTTTCGTCTTATCGGCAAGGACACGATTGTTCTTCTTCTTGCGCCGCTGGCGGGAAAAGAGGCTCATGCCGAGCGTGCCGCCGCCCAGTAAAGTGAGCGTTTCCGTCATCATAAGGGGGGTTCTCTTTCTGGTTCCGCAGCGAGCGAAACGGCGGGTGGCCGGTGAAGGCGCCGGGTGGAAGCCGCGTGTCCAAACAGGGCAGCGGTGGCGATGGCTGCGGTGGCTTCAGTTGTGGCGAACGTGGTCCATGCGGGGCCGCGTCGAGCGGCGTGCGATCGGTGTAAGTGCCTGTGGCAGGAGAGGGCAGTGATCGGCATCGCTACGCGCAACAGCCTTTGTTTGCATCAGGCGGCGCGACATCGCAGCCGTTACCGTCTACATGTGCGGGTGGCGCTTCACAGCATGCATCGCTGGCGTGGCGATCCAACGGCTCCGAACAAACACCGGTCTCCGGCAACACCAGCGCGACCTTGGCTGCGCCCTCTTTCCCACCCACGATATCGGCCAGGATAGAGCGGACCTGCTCGTATCCAGTAATCATAAGGAAGGTCGGCGCCAGGCCATAGGATTTCATGCCTGCTGTACGGAGTTTGTCGAACCCGAACCGACTGATCGCGGGGACTTTCGACTCCGACTTGAGATGATCTTTGAGTGGCGTTTCGCTGGCGAGCGGAGCGATATAATGCTCCACCAGTTCCCTGCCCGTTGGTAAAACGTCTGGCGCCGGTGCCTTCCAGCCGACGCGTTTCAATAAGCGCTCGCAGGCATGGTCGACATTGAATTCCGACGGGGAGAACATCTTGACGTGCTGCCACTGCCGGATGGAATGGCCGGCTTCGTGCCCTTGCTCCAGAATTACGACGGCTAGGCCGCGCTCCAAGGCATGTGCGCCTGCCGCTAAGCCGACGGGGCCGGCACCAATGATTGCAACCGTGTTTGCTCTCATGCGATCGGCCTCGAATGGCTTTCAGTAAGACATGGCATCATGTGGCTAATCAAGCAAAAATCCGGCATAGAGTGCGGAAAAGGGAAGCGCGCTCCCCATCGACCGATGTTGCATCGAAACAGGAAAACCCGACGCAACCCGGGGAGTTAGTACGCGATCGCCGGCAAGCGTGGACGCAGGCTGAGCGAAATTCGGTGCCACCGGTTATTGGCGCAAAGGCAACAGGGACGAAGATTTGCGACACCACGCCGCCCCGTTACCACCGGGTCGGCATGGATCGGGCGTCGTCGTCTCGGCCCGTTAGATTATTCAGGCATAACGCCGAGTCTTGAAGGATACGGTCTCTTCATAATCGGCAATGGCGCCGACCCGACGGATGTCCGCCCAAGTCCCCTTATAGTAGGGGATAATGTTCTGGTCGGTCCAGTTGGTCACCACGTCGCCCATGATGCCGTTGTTGTAAGTGAACATCATGAAGCTGTGGCCGGGCTTCATGGACGGCTCCAGATACGCCATGGCATAGCTTGACCCATAGTCGTTGAAGACCTCGACAACATCGCCTGCCGCCACGCCGAGTGCGGTGGCGTCCTCCGGATGGATCTCGATCGGGGCCATCGGGTAACGCTGCCGGCGGAAGTCAATCCGCTCGTCGTGATAGGCAGTCTGCCAGATGTGATTGGTGCGACCGTTGTTGATCCAGAACCGATACTTTGAGCGCTGTTCCTCGACCTTGTCCGGCAGTCCGGTCCAGGGGGCGGGCTGGAAATGGGCCTTGCCGTCTTCAGTGCTGAATGCATAGTCGGCATAGATCATTTCGGTCCCGATCAACTTGCCGTTCTTATAGTCCTTCACCGGCAGTTGCACGCCGTTGTTGCCCATGGCCCGCAAGCGGTCGTAGGTGACGAGATGACCGGTGCTGCCACCTTGGCTATCGATTCCTTCCGGCTTTCTGAAACCGTCGTTGAAGGCGTCTTCTTCGCTGATCCAGTCGAAGCCGACAAACCGTGCCGCCATCTCGTCGTTTTCCTCGTCTTCGTACATGGCCTTGAGGGCATTCGCGATGTCGGCTGCGATCAGACAGTCGGCCTTCGCTGCGCCGGGCGGGTCCATGAAACGCTCCGACAGACGCATGCGCCGTTCACCGTTCATTGACGTCAAGTTCATCTCGCCCGGGTGCGCGCCAGGTAGCATCAGGTGTGACGCTTGGGCGACCTTGGTCGGGTAGAGGTCGATCGTGGTCATGAACAGGCCTCCCTGGTTGGTGACTGCATCGTAGATCGCGTCCACCAGTTCCTCGACTGCGCCGGCGCGTACCTTGCCGATGGCCTCACGTACGGTGTTGGACCGCTTGACCAATTGTTGGCGGTAGTTCTCGGCGTTGAGCGTGGTCTGGAAGGCATTGCAGGCCCAAACCGTCAGCATCTTGCCGTTGCCATCCATTAGTTCCTGATCGATAAACGGGGCGGGTCGCGGGCCTGGATAGGGTGGACGGGCATAACCTTCCTGGTGTCCGCCTAGGCGACAGACACCCGTTCCACGCCGGCCGACGTTATGGGTAGCGAGCACCAGGTCGACCAGCGCCGACTGGATCTTGTAGTTGTCGTTGCCCCAGATGATGCCTTTCTCATAGAGGTGGGCGCTGCGTGGCCGATGTCCGGATTCCTTGGGCTTGTAGGCCCATTCGGCGGCCTTTTGGAGGTCCTCGACCGGAACACCTGTGGCTTGGCTGCATTCCTCTAGGCTCATTCGGTTCGCGGCTAGAGCTTCGTCGAATCCCTTGGTGTGGGCGGCGATGAAGTCAGGATCGTGCCAACCCTGCTCGACCGCATAGGTCAGCAGTCCATTAAAGAGCGCGGTATCGGAGCCCGGATTGATGCGCAGATGTAGCATCCGGTCTGGGCCGGCGACGTGCTCGCAGACCGCGATGGTAGGAGAGCGACGCGGGTCGGCGATGATCACCTTTGCTGGCAGCGCCGTTTCGCCATCGAACCACTCCTTTTTCTTATCAACCGTCGTGCCTTGCATGTTTGGCAAGGCGTGAGCCAAAAAGTAGTTGGTTTGAGTTTCATAGGGGTTCGCGCCGATGTAGAAGAGGGTGTCGGCGACTTCGGAATCCTCGTAGCTGTTGTTGAGCTCGCCGATCCCCATGTCGCGGGTGGCGTGGCACTCGGAGTTGTAGGCAGGGCGGTTGTGGATGCGGACCATCTTTGTTTGCAATGCCGAAAACATCAGCTTGCCGGTGCCCCAAGTGTTCTCGAACCCGCCGCCGGCACCGCCGTGGTCGAAGCAGTTAAACATGAGCTGGTCCGGCCCATCCGCATCCAGGATGCGCTTGGTCACGCCGGCGTAGACCTTGAGAGCGGTATCCCAGCTTACATCCACCCAGTCGTCGCCGGTGAACAGACGCGGGTACTTCAACCGGTCTTGTGTTGGCCCCGTGGCGTTGAACATTACGGAGGCCAGTTGGCCGCCACGGGTCGACGATTGCCCTTGATTCACGACGCACTCTTTGTCGGGAACGATCATGATGTTGTGGGTCCCGCCTCCACCCTTGACTTGGTTAACCATCGCCGGGGATAAGCTCGTGTCGAGCGCGTTGAGCTGACGACGGAAATCAAGGCCAAGTGCGTTCTCTTCGGGTGCGCGGCCGCCTTCTTGGTTAACGGGCCACTTGTAGACGTGATAGCCACATCCGACGATGCAGAAATGGCAAACCATGTTGGTCTTCTCGGCATCGGCTGGGGGGAGCGGGATGCGATCGTTGATGGTCATGGTCAGCTCCTCCTTACAAGATGTTCGATTGGCGGCCGTAGATCAGGCCGTTGACACCGAGCGCATTGATGCTGTCATCGGCTTCGTCGTAGCGCAGGATGATGGAGGGCACGCCCGACGTTGCTTGGCCGATGATCATCTGCCCCCCTTTCTCGCAATCGAACATGCTGAAGTGGCAGGGACATTTGAAAGTACGGCTCTCCCCGTCGTAGTTCATCACGCAGCCCATGTGCGTGCAGAGAGTACTGAAGGCGACGATATCGGACTCCGGGCCAACACCTCCCGGCACGGCTGATCCCATCTTGATCGCCACGCAGGGAGACGCCTCGTCGGGATACTGGAAAGAAACCGGCTCGTTAACCGACATTGCTGCGACCACGGCAATCGGTTTTTCCGGGTAGGGTAGCGTTACCCGGCCCACGTGAGTGACTTTCTCCTCGGCGAAGGTCCCGCTTGGGCCTACGGCGGCGCCGGCTACGAGGCTTCCGCCGCCCACCTTCAAGAAACGACGTCGCGAAACACCAGCCATCTCGTTTTCCTCCTCCGGACTTACCGGATCCGTCTTTGGTGAAGTACGACCGGGACGCGCCAGTCGGCCCCGATCGGGTGCGCGTGCCAGTGGCACGTCCGAAGCCAGACCCAATGAGGTACTATTTTTGTGGTAATGGGGTGGTTTCGGTGGAGTTAGCGACCGCATTCTCGCCGGGTGATCCGCGGCTGCCGCATCCCCGGCATTTCCATAGCGAGTTACGCGGCCGACATTTGCGATTAAACGAAAATTAGCAATTTCTAAGATAGGCCAATTTTGGAGTATTATTGTGACCCTTATCGCCGGACGCTAACATCCGTGCAGGCGAAACGCAATATTAAAAATGCGAACAGCACGCTTAATATATTACGGCGTGCCCGCATCGTTGGGAAAAACCCCACCCTGAGGGATGAGTCACAGGTCGAGTGACTTATTACGGGGAGAAAGTGGCGCGACCGCGAAAAAGGGTTGCGTCACCCTCGAGGGGCGAGCACAAAGGGCAGGAACTGCGAGACGCCTTGGGTGTTGCGCAGGATAGCGTTCCACATGTGTCGTCATCGTCGAGAACCTGGTCGATATCCGCGGTCAGCACGCCACCTTGGGGCCTAGGTGCGAGCTCCTATATCGTATTGGCCCGGACCTCGATCTCGCTCAAGACGGACCACTGAGGCGCTATCGCCAAACCCTCGTGCCCTGGTGGGTTCGGTAACATTCGATCACCTCGACCGTGTAGGTCGTTCGCTTGGCGAGCTGGTGTGCCCATCGCAGACGAGTTCTCGGCGTCCCGAGCCCGCTCAGGGTCGGGCAACGGCGAGCGGGGGACGCCGTGAATCCGTCCTTAGGAGGCTTGACGACGGCATCCATGCCATCGACACACCCGCGCGCCGGCACCCGACCCTCCGCGATGCCATGCCGACAAGTGTCGTGCTCTAGGTATAAATACTCAATCGACGTCTCAGTTGCGCCGACCCCAAGCATGCCGCTGATCGTGTTTTGGCGCCCGGCAACCGGGTGCTTGGCTTGTGCATCTGAGACCGCTGGGTACGATCGTTCAGTGACTGCTCGCCAAACCCTATTTCAATCGGGCCCATGGGCGCGTCTCTGCCGACCTTGACTGTCCCCTGGCGCTCGGCTAGGCTCCAGCCACTGTTATTTTGGATTGGCTGTGCACGCGCCAGATATCACTGATTGACGCGGCTGTGGCGACTGATCACGTAGGGCGGTTGCGGCGGCGGGTGTGGTTGCATGAATTTTTCGCTGTCCAGGTAGGTCGTTGGAGTGCGCCAGTGCCGGCCCACGCGGCATGTATGCGCAGCACGTTACCTCTTTAGGGTCTATCTTTCGGGCATGAAGTGGGTCAACTGATCCGTGGTCCAGTCGGGCTGGTTTTAATGAGAGCGGATGACGATGGATGCGCCTGACTGTATGGGCGGCTTGAGGTGCCCGTCGCTCCTCACTGATGAAGGGTCCATTTTCTTTGAATCTCACTCTCCAGATCTGGGTCTTAGTTTTCGCGTCCCATCTGGATATCCTTGCTCAAGCTTATGGGCTTGCGACGCATGCATGCAGCAGCGGGAGAATCCGATGATCCACATGGTCGTCTTCGCGCCGATCGTTGTCGCAGGAGGAGCGTTCCTGGGTTTCGCGCACGAGGGATTCCGCCGCAAACGGCTGGCTGCAGCGATATCCAATCGGACAGCCGGCGTGGCGTCGGCAGGTCGTCTGGGTGACCACAGCGTCGAGGTCATCGCAGTTGACAACTTGACGCAATTGAAATACGCAGAGCGCAGCGCCCATATTGCCCTCGGCGTGACAGCGGCTGGACTCCTTTTTTATCCGCCGATGGGACTTCTCTCTTTGCCCTTTATCGGCTACAGCGCCTACAACTGGCTGCGAGCCCGCTATCCCTCCGAGCGCGAGTGGCAGTGGCTCAAGGCGCCGTCTACCACCTTGGCCATCGTAGCATTGACCGCATCGTTGCTTACCGGATACTGGATCATTTCGGCGCTGGTGTTAACCATTGATTTGCGCGCCAGAAGAGGCTGGGCTTCGCCACGGTATCAGGAGCTCCATCGGCGCTTCATACAGCGAGCAAGAATCGGACTCCGGCGTGCATTGCTGGGTGAGCCGCGCTGGGAGTGGTTTCCCGTACTGCTGGCGAGGGTTTCCTTGGGCATGTTTTTCGCAATTTCTGGCTGGAACAAGCTGTTCACGGCCGCTCACTGGACGGGCCTTCTCGCGGCCATGCAAAGTACTGGGCTGCCATTCACGAAGTTTCTCGCTCTCTTCCTCGCCTCGGTCGAATTTTACGGTGGTGCCCTCCTGACGATCGGGTTCTTGTCAACGCTGTGGGCGATCGCGTTGGCCTTTGCGATGGTCGTAGCCATTATTACCGTTGAGATCCCGCACGTGATTCCACCGGGGCTCGGGCCGCTCGATTGGCTGGCTTGGTTCCTGTATCTGCCTCAAGTGATGTATGTCATCTTGTTCCTGTGGCTGATCATCAGAGGACCCGGCCCGCACAGTGTCGATGCGTACATCGCTCGGAAGCTCGGCTTGGATGCCGACAAGGACTCTGATCCCGCGATTAAGCGGCAGGACGACAAGGTCCTCAACACACCGGATAGTGATCTGGTGCCGGCTTGAACGCGCGACGGGCGAGGGATGTTTTAGCGTTTCGGCCAGGATGGCCGGGGCTGGGCCGGGTTGAGAAAGATGAGCTCCTCCGCTTGGTAGACGCCTGACTACCAAGACCGCACCGGATTCCCAGTCGTCGTGTTACCGTCACCCTTTCATGGCATAGGTACAGCGACGTTTCCAGAACGGGATTTGAGGGAGATCAATAACGCTCGAATGGCCGGTCGATCGTGATTTTATACCCAGAGCACGCCAATCGACGGCATAGCGCAGTGCCGGGCGGCGGCAAGCGGGGGTGACGACGGTATGGATGCCGTCGTCAAGCCTCCAAGGACGGTGCACGGCGCCCCCGATCGCCGTTGCCCGAACCGGGGCGGGCTCGGAACGTCGAAATCCGATCTGCGATCGGTTATACCTATACTCGCCACCCGAGGCTAACGGTCAAAGTACGTCCGCGTGCTCACGTCTTTGTGGAAGCGCGGGTTGCCTCAGCAGCTGCCTCTTTCGAGGCCGCTCTCGCCTGAGCACCCCCTTTCGCGGCTGCGGCCTTTGCCGAATTACCTGCTTTAGCAGTCGCCCCATTTGCCGCGCTGGCAAATTTCGCGCTTTGTCCCTGTGATGCGATTTTGGCAGCCTTTGCCGAAGTTGCAGCGCCGAGTTTCGCCATTGCGGCTTTCGCCGCGATGCAAGCGTGAATAGGCTCCATGACCAGGTCCTCTATAAGGGCGGGTATGAAATCGCTCGAGCAAGCGATCGCGTGAAGCTATCATCGTAGGAACCGCCAGGCAAACCATTCCTCTTCTCTCATTAAACCCCGTTTACTGTGGGGTTGAACCGGGGCTGCACTGGGGCTGCACTGGGGCCGAATCGAAAGATGAGAGATTGCGCGGGAGACTAGCGGTCGGTTTTGCCGTCCGCTCTTTGCTAAAGCGCTAAGAGGCCTAGAATACCAATCGCGATTAGGAAGAACGCGATCATGTAGTTCAGGACTCTGGGATGGGCGAGTATCGACACGCCTGCAACAAGGGCGATCACCGAACGCATCATTGCATAGTTCATAGGGTTTCTACCCTCTCTACCTTCGCCTCGCCCGCTGATACCACAACGGGGCTAACGCCAGGTCGTAATGGGCGGTGTCCTGGGTCTCACCTTGCCTTCTCGACAGCTTCATCGTCGACTATACCTAGAGTACGCCAATCGACGACATAGCATAGCAGGGGGCGGGTGGTGGCTGGCCGCGCGCGGGGTGTCGACGGCAGGGATGCCGTCGTGAAGGTTCCTAAGGACGGATTGCCGGCGTCCCCTGATCGCTGTTGCCCGACCCGGAGCGGCCTTGGAACGCCGCAAACTGATCTGCGATGGGTATAAATGCATTATCGACGTTGGAGGCGAGGGGCCTGGCCAATGTACCGTGCTCAGATGACGCTACTTTGTCGTCCCGGCTCCAAAAAGCCGGGAACATGTGGTCAACGCCGCCGCGGATCAAAGTCGCCAAGACTTCCTGCTACTCGCCTCGATCCTCGACCACAATACTAGCGGCGTCGGATTCAATGCTCTCTCTGCTCATCCTTCGCCTTGTAATGGCTACGATCTCTCCAAACCCAGCCGCTGGCGGCCCCTAAGCCGGCACAGATGATGCAGGGCAGTAGTGCGAAATGCATGGCGATCTCCTCCAATATTGAGTGGGATTTGCCGCAAACTCCGCGACGGTGCAAGCATGGCGCGTGCTGGACGAAGTTGCAAGTCGTCAGTGCGTCGAGCCCTCGAGTAAGCGGATGGTCGCCGCCGTTTCCCAGCAGGCGCATGGAGGCGATGAGACGCGAGGTGGCTTCGGTAAGACATGTCTGTTTAAAATTCCGGGATTCTGCGTCATCGACGGGCCCTCCTTCAGAAAACCGCTAAAAAGTGACTCATGGCGCAGCGTCCGACAATAAACAACTGTCCGTAGAATACTGTTAGACTTTAGGACCAGTTGGATGACCTGCGCTGCTGAAAATCAGTCCGGCCTTGTTTGTTCGCATAGCGAGCCTT
>JGI12210J13797_10038902_pt1 | contig 12880 bp, 10 predicted proteins | sample ElkSlonscriptome_3_FD_13797 | JGI IMG/M metagenome (IMG submission 13797)
ATTGAGGCCGAGGTTCAGAACGGTGTCCATCATGCCCGGCATCGAAACCGCGGCACCGGAACGAACGGATACGAGAAGCGGGTCTTTGGCATCGCCAAGCTTCTTGCCCAGTTCCTTTTCAAGTTTCTTCAGCTGCGTTTTCAGCTGCTTTTCCATCTCAGCCGGATACTTGCCGCCGGTCTTCGAATAGTAGCCACAAGCTTCGGTCGTAATCGTTACACCGGGCGGTACCGGAAGGTTTGCGTTTGCCATCTCTGCGAGGTTGGCACCTTTACCGCCGAGGACGGCTTTCATGCTTTGATCGCCTTCTGTGAGTTCTTTGGAAACTCCATAGAAATAGACGTATTTTTTTTGAGCCATTGATATTTCTCCTTATTTTCTAAGCCTGAATAGAACAAAAAACGGCCTATATTTAAACGTCCCACAAAACAGAGTCAAGGTTCCCCCTTGGTTAATCCGCGCCGGGCAAAAAAATACATTTTCCAAACATTGGAAATGACCCAGCCGAAAGGTATGGTGAATTGATGTGGAGAATGAATCCTAATCGAAAATGCGGCTTCACGCTTGCGGAGTTGCTGGTGGTCATGGTGATCATCGGGATTATGTTCGCCATCGCCCTACCGATGCTTTCGAATATTTCCGGACAGACCAAACTAGAATCTGCCGCCAACGCCTTGCACGCCGCCGCCAAAATGGCCCGCCAGCACGCCGTCGCCAACAATCAGCCAGCCTACCTCGTGTTCAACACCGGACAGGACGATCCCCAACTCGCCTACCGCGCGTATGCCGTCTATTCCATTCATATTCATTCGGCTCAGGTGACCCAGGACGACGGCTACTATGTTCAGGACTGGCAGATCCTCCCCGACGGCATCATCCTCGATCCCGAATCCAACCTCCCCAAGAACCTCTTCCAGATCGGAGACATCGGCGACTGGCAGGGCGGTCTGAATAAAAATAACGAGCTCCGCATTGGCGGAACAACGTATGTCACCCTCGGCTTCAAACCCTCCGGCGAAATTTCCTCTGAGAGCCAGCTCATTCACCTCACGAGCGGAATCATCGTCAACGGCCTACCCGAAATATTCAATCCCTGCCCGGGCAAACAGATTCATTTTACCACCTTCGGAAAAAGCATGATTCTCGATACCCGCTATGGCGAGGCCGACGGCGACTTCTTGCTCCTGGGGGAAACCAAGGAATGAAAAAGTCGGGCTTCACTCTCATGGAAATTCTTCTGGCGCTGCTCATTATCAGCATCGGGATCGTAAGTATTATCGGACTTCTCACCTCGACCCTAGGCGCCGGAAGCAAGGCGCGCGACGATCTCCATATCGTCAGCTTTGCCGATATGGTGCTCAACCAGCTCCATACCAAAGACTGGACCTCGCTTTCGGCTGGAAGCATTGCGGTCACCGACTACGACGAACAAATATTAACCATGACCCTAGGCACTCAAAGCCAATACACACTTCCCATTCGGGGAAAAGATGAGAATTCACGCGATAGATTCGCCATGACCTACCAACTGGATTTGGCCGTCGGTGATGAGTTTATTGAAGTCACCCTCCTTGTATGGCCGGGTTACAGCACCGCCGGCGAACCCAAAATTTTCCAGACCGAGATCTATAACTGGAGCAAAGTGCCATGAGGCCTCAAACGTCCAAACGGGGCTTCACCCTCCTCGAAGTCATGGTTTCCATTGCCCTTCTGGCTCTGATTGCTTTGATGGTCTCTCGGATTTTCATTTCAAGCTCAAGCGCCATCCAGCGCGGCAACAATGATGTACTGCTCGATGAAGCCGCGCGCTATGTACTCGACAATATGCAGACCGATATCTGCCAGGCCCTGATCCGCACCAATGTGCCTTTCCGCGTAGAACGCGTTTCCGTGGGCGATGCCCTCTATTTCGCCTCCACGGCCATCCGTCGCCCAACCCTTGGAAACCCGCGCGATATCGCACCAGTCATGATCCGCTCCATGTACAGCACGGATCTGGTATCCGCTCTAAACCGCAGAGTGGTGTTGGAATATAAATCCAATGTGCAGAACAACAGCAATCGCGCACGCAAAAATCTGGCCGCTCAGTCCGATTTTTATCGAACGGGACGTGTTAGTCTCAGCTCAGACCAATATTACTCCGAACCACTGAAAGACCTGCAGGGTCTAACCGCCCAAGCCGTCCTCACGTTTATGGAATTCAGGATCAATGGAGTCCGCGAAACAACGCTAGATCTTCCACAACCCGATAACATGCCTCGCTTCGTCGACGTCGTCATTGGCTTTGCCTCCGCAAACGACATGCGACAGGCCATGCGGATCTACGACAGTCAAAGTCAGTCTGCCGCCGAGGATTACCTGGCCAACCATGAACGCGTTTATTCGCGTCGCGTCTTTATGCCGAACACCGGAACCACAGGACTCGATTTCCAATGATTGGAAAAAACCAAAAAAAATCAGGGGCCGCTCTTGTGATTGCGTTGGGCTTCCTTGCGGTTCTCACCATCATGGTGATCGCCTTTTCTCTAATGACGCGCTCCGAACGGCTGGCCGCACGATCCTACCTGACCGGCGCACAGACGCGCCAACTGCTGCATACTGCGCTGTCCAAATCCATGCAGGAAATTGATCTCGCCGCAAACACCAATTATCCCTCCTTTCTGGCCCTAGGTTCGCGCGGCGATACACAGGATCTTCTGGCTGACTCGCTCAACTTCAGCACAGCCGATGCCTACATCCAGATGGGCAATACGGAACTGGCCATGGAATACAAATCCGCACGCGGATCCGCAGCTTGGGAAACCATTCGAGTGACGGATAATTCCGGTCAGGATAAAGCCATCGGTCGGGTGGGTTATGTCATCATCAACACATCGGGCCTGCTAGATGCAAACGAGGTTGGAGGCGCGGACCGCGGCGCCGGCCTGTCCCCGCGCGAAATAAAACTCAGTTCAGCCCTGTTGCCAGACGTCAAGGACAGCGGAAACCTGATTGACCCGGACACTGGATCACTGACAGCGGCAAGTGATGCCGAAACCGCTTTCGCGCAAAATCGCGATAATGCTTGGCATCGATTTGAAACGATCCGCGACTTTGAAATCCTGAACGATTCCATTCGCGGGAACCTGATTGATGCGCCTGCGGAATCCTTCTGCACCTTTTCCCACAGTTTGGATACCAATGATAACAGCCGAACGTTTATGGGCACGAACGAGGCAACCCTGAACCTTGAACTCATTGAAGATGAGCTGGTAAAAATCGGCGTAGTGGAACCGCAGTTTGTCCTCCATCAGTTGCTCGACTATCTGGATACCGACACGGTTCCTCAGGATCTCGACGATGAATATTCTGACTATTCGGTCGAACCCGTCCCCATGATGAACGAATTGGCGCTAACCTATAACTTCACCTATTTCCCCACCATCGAAACTAACGTGAATGAAGAGGGCGAGACCGTGTTGGAAGTCGTATCGGTCGCCATCACCAATACCTATGAACTGGAACTGGAGGTCTGGTATCCGTTCGTGGGCTACACCAATGCCCAAACCTTTACCCTCAGCATTACGGATCCCCCGATTGAAAGCGGAAGCATAGACCCTGATTTTTTTGGAACCGTAATAGACTGGACGGCCGATTTGGAAATTCCGGCCACGCATAGCCACCCGGATAACCGCACTATGCCCTATGATCTCCTGGCCTATAATGAAACCCTCTCCACCAATGTCTTTTCGCCGGGGGAACTCCTTGATCTTTTTGAAACGCTCGAGAGTAACATTCAATTTCCAACCCTTGTCGTGACGGATTCCGATGGCAAGAAGGTGGATCAAACACTAAAGCTCGAGCTGCCCATGGTCGAAGCGGTGAATACCGAATGGATGCCCGCCATGGAGATCATCGCATCAAACCTGTTCGATGCAGCTGAATCCGAAGAAACCACAAATACCTTCTCCATTTCAATGTCCTGCATTGATCCGCGCCTGAACTGGGATGGAGCCGACCTTAACCAATGGCAGGAACAATACAGTGCAGAAGGCGCATTTGACACCATTGGAGAAATCAACCTCACCGAGCTGGCCTTGGTCGAAACTCATGATCCTCAGGACATGATGGTTGTACGAAACCAAGACCGGATTGATTCGCCGTGGGAATTTACCTATTTCCTCTACAATAGCCTCCAACCCTGGAAAACCTTCCAAATGTTGGAAGCAAATGATCCCGACAACACACGCGCAATTCTTGAAAACCTATCGCCCTACCCGAACGGCCCACCGAAAAGCGGACGCGTTTCACCCTTCACCCCCCACACCAATATCGTCGCATCGGTCTTTGTGGAAATGCCGATCAATGAATTCATGGGTACGGAAGAGCTCACCCGCCTCGATCAGGATCAAGCCCTCCTGGCCGCGGAACTATTCATGAAAAATGAGTGGATCAAAAATGCCGCCGAATGCTCGGATAACATTGGTCTCGATGAGTTGGGAAAAATCATGGGCGGCGAAACTAATCCCTGGATCCTCGAGAGTTATTTCCGCAACAGCCGCGAACTTTTCAATCCCGACGACACACTCTACACCATCCTCACCGCCGCCCAGTCCGGAGTCGACATTAACGCAGACGGGATCATTTCCACCGACGAAATTCGGTCCACCGAACAGGCCATCGTCTATGTCTGGCGCGACCGCACCACCGGGAAGTCCGCCATCGTCTTCTACGGCCTCGCGGACACCCTGCAGAGCACCATGGCCGGCGGAGCGAGTTGGGCCCAGATTCTTCACGCCTTCCAACCCCAATAGCTCGCACTCCCCGAACTTTCCAATGTTTGGAAGTTTCCAACCATTGGAATTTTCTCTATATACCCCGGACACTTTACCGCAGGAAAAACGATGAATATCAGCGAATACCTCAAAGACAAACAGGCGCAGGTCGATCGCGCCATTACGGATTTCCTCCCGGCAGAAGAGGTCCGCCCTGCATTGCTCCACAAAGCCATGCGCTACAGTGTGCTCAATGGCGGAAAACGAATCCGCCCCATCCTTTGCATCGCCGCCGCCGAAGCCCTTGAAAAAACAGCAACCGATGTCATGAAGGCTGCGGCCTCGGTCGAGATGTACCACTGTTCCACCCTCATCCACGATGATCTCCCCTGCATGGATGATGATGACCTGCGCCGCGGCCAGCCGACCTGTCATATTAAATTTGGCGAAGCCAATGCCGTGCTCGCCGGGGACGCCCTCATGATTTTTGCCTTTGAACTTCTCGCTGAAGATGGCAATGCCCATCTCAGCCTGGAGCTGGCCCGTGCTGCCGGTTCACGCGGCGTGATTGCCGGTCAGGTGGAAGATCTTGCGGCCGAAGGCCAGAAGCCCAATGCCGACCTTGTGGAATTTATCCATGTGCATAAAACCGCCATTCTGATCAAAGCCGCCGTACGCATGGGCGCCATCGCCGCAGGAGCCTCTGAACAGGAACTTGAAAAGCTCAGCACCTTCGGCGAGAAAATCGGTCTAGCCTTTCAGATTGCCGACGACATTCTGGATGAAGTCTCAAGCGATGAGATCCTCGGCAAACCCGCCGGCTCAGATGCCGAACAAGATAAAATGACCTACCCCGCTGTACACGGTCTGGATGCTGCACAGGCCAAAGTTCGTGAGCTCACATTCGACGCCATCGCCGCCCTCATGGACCTCAAGCGCGACACCTCCGCCCTCCGCGACATTGCCGAATTCCTCATGAACCGCACGTTCTAGGCCGACGCGCCGATACAAAATCTTTTCTAAATCCTATGGCACCGCATCGTTTCCAACCATTAGAAACCTGCTTTCAGCATGGAAATTGAATATCAGTATGATGACCATGGAAATTGGATTTCAAAAACTCAGAAAACAACCGCCTACCGAGGAGACAAAATAATCCAACCGGCTCCAAACACAGATACGAGAACCATAGAGTATTATTGACTCACAAACCAAGGTTTGAGCATGCGATGAACGCGCGCCGTAGGTCAATCCATGCATAAAAATGAAAAGCCCCGATTGCTCGGGGCTTTGCTGTATTGCAGGTATAATCGATGCAATCTATTGCGCGACTTTAAGTTCGAGCACCGGCGCTTGGTCCCCTTCTGTGGCACTGAACCAGAAATTATTTCCGCCCTTGTCCATGGTCAGCACAAAAGCCAGCTCTTGGGCCGATATTTTTGAAGGATCAATATCGACTCTAATATCTTTTCCTCGTCCGGCCCGCCCTTTAAACTGCCCCACTTGAACGCGTTCCCCATACCCTTTCCGGTCGGGGGACACACTGAAGAGTCGCAAATGCCCATCGCCGCCATCATCGGTATGATAACCGGTCACGTGGAGTTTGAGCGTTGCTTCCAGAAGGGTTCCGCTCATTTTGCCGAGGTCGAATTTCATAAAGCCCTCAAACCCTCGCTGCGAATCGATCTGAATAAACTCCTTCATCATTTTATTTTGAATGGTGTTGTCCAGGGTCGGCCGCAAACGGATCGTTTTGAATGATACCGCTTGGAGTTTACTATCCGAGGTGTCCGCATAGTGCCCGGCGCTTACCTCGGTCGAGTCCTCGGAATTGAGCGCATTAAACCGCACTTTTCCGGATTGCACGGTGAGTCGGGTGGAGAAAGTGGAGAAGACCTCAAAGGCCGTTCCGAGCACCACCACTTCGGCATCCCCGGTGACCACGCGCATGGGTTTATCTTTGTTCTGTGGGTCAACCGTGGCGAACAGGCGCCCCTTGTCCAGACGCACGAACTTGGCCCCATCCAAATCCCGCAAGTGGACCAGCGAATTTCCGCCCAGCCGGATCTCCGTTTCTTCTTCCGAATATCGGAAGGCAAGATGGGAACCCGGCGGAATGACCAAGCGGTCACCATCGCGGATTTTTGAAGCGGAGTTGAGTTTGCGCACATCGCCGTCATTCACCACAGAAATCGCATCCCCCTTCAGCACAAAAAGATCGCTCACCTGTCCAATGACCGGAGCCGTTGGTTTCGAAGCAATCATTTCTGAAAAGGTTGCCGTTTTGGAAAACAGCAGGGTGCCAAGTGTGACCAGAATGGCCGCACCGGCTGCAATTGCCTGAATACGGCGGCGGTTCGACAGACGTGGCGGGAGATAGGTGATTTTCTGCTCGCCCAGATGATGCACATGATGCATCAGCCATTCATCACGTCCGGTGTTTACAAATTCAAACCGTGCTTTAGAATCCTCAGCTAGACATTCTTGGAGCGTATGAAGCTCCTCCGGCGTGAGTTCCCGCAGATAATATTCCGAGATCAGCCCTTGGCCGTCATTTTTATGTAGTTCGTTCATCGTATCTCCGGTTGCTGCAACTGGAATTCAACGCATTTTCTTAACCCCAGCTTCATGCGCTTGAGCAGGCCGTAGATCCCCTGAATGGAACGGCCGAGCGTATCGGAAATCTGGGAGCAGTCCAGTTCTTCCACATAGCGCATCTGCATGATTCTCTTCTGCTTTTGCGGCAGTTTATCCACACATCTTTTAAGCGCCACCTGCCGATCCGAGATCTCTTCCGATTCATAGGAGGAGAAAAGTGGAACAAAATCCTCGAGCAATTCATAGCTGACGTTGTTCGCCGCCTTGCCTTTTGCTCGGTAATGCCGCTGAATCTGGTTTCGTGCAATGCCCATAAACCACGGAAGCGCCGGACGCTCGGTATCATACGTCGATGCTTTTTTAGCCACCACAATGGCCACTTCCTGCAGAATATCCTCTGTGGCGTGATAATCACGCGTCGCAGAAAAAACAAAACCGCGTATCTTCCCCTGATTAGCATAAAAGCGCCGCAGGAGAGCTTCTAACAGTACAGTTTCAGACATATTTCCTCTTAAATTTAAAAAAACTCAGCAAATTCATACCCTCATTTCGTCTCTAGACACGGATTTAGGCGGAAAAAGTGATTATTTTTTCGATCCTTTTTTCGCCGATTGCTGAACCAAAGGATTGAACCGGACTCAATCACGCCATAACTTCTTTGCATGAACAAGCAAATTAACCCCGACCTACTCAACGAAGCCGCTGTTAAACTCAAGTATATGTGGCCCGACTATAAGGTTCAATGCGGCATCATCCTCGGCTCTGGCTGGGGCGCAGCCGTGGAAGACTTCCACGGTTTGGAAATTTCCTACGACAAAATTCCAGGCCTTGGAAAAACCGGAGTCATGGGTCACGCCGGAAAGTTACTCTGCACCGAGGTCGACGGCATGTCGGTGTATATTTTCCAAGGGCGCCGCCACTGGTACGAAGGCGAAGGCTGGACACCCGTCATTCTGCCGATCTATCTGCTCAACGTCATGGGGGCTAAAAACGTCCTGCTCACCAATGCCTCCGGCGGCATCCGCGACGACCTGGGGCCCGGCTCTCTCGTCGCCATTTCCGATCACATCAACAACTTGGGCTCCAATCCACTGATCGGCCCGCATATTCCAGGCCTTGGAACCCGCTTCCCAGATCAATCCGAGGTCTATAAAAAAGAGCTGCGTTCAACTCTCCTAAAATCCGGTGCCGATGCCGAAGGCGTCTACATCGCCACCTCCGGCCCCACCTTTGAAACGCCGGCCGAAATCAACCAGTATAAATCCATGGGCGCCGATGTCGTCGGCATGTCCACCGTACCCGAAGCCATTCTGGCCAATGCCATGGGGATGAACGTTGCCGGACTTTCCTGTGTCTGCAACTGGGCCGCCGGGATCAGCGAACACCCCCTCACCCATGAAGATGTCAACCGCACCGCCGCCGATACCATGCCCCGCATGAAATCCACCATCACCAACTTTCTTAAGGAGCTGGCCCGTGGAAACTAAAGAACTGATTTCCGCCGCGTTCCAGGCATTGGAAAATGCCCATGCCCCCTACTCCGACTATCAGGTGGGCGCCGCCCTGCTCTGTGATGACGGAACCGTGTATTCGGGATGCAATGTGGAGAATGCCTCATATGGCCTGACCAACTGCGCGGAACGTACCGCCATTTTTTCCGCAATTTCCAATGGTCGGAAAAAATTTAAGGCCATCGCCATTGCTTCATCAAAAGCACCGACCCCTTTTCCGTGCGGCGCGTGCCGTCAGGTGCTGGCCGAATTCTGCGGACCGGATTTTGAGGTCCATATTGCAGAAAATGATGGATATAAAACCGTAACGCTGGGCGAGCTGCTCCCCCATGCTTTTGATTTTGGAGAAACCGATGCCTAAAACCCTCTATCTGGTCCGTCATGCCAAATCGAGCTGGGTAAATCCCAGCTATAGCGATTTTGACCGCCCCCTCAACGACCGCGGGCAGCGCGATGCCCCGGAAATGGGCCGGCGACTGAAAGCAAAAGGGATCCGGCCGGACCTCATCGTCTGCAGTCCGGCGCGCCGGGCAATAGAAACGCTGGAGTTGCTGAACGCAGAACTGGGTGTCGACCAAGACTCAATATACATGCAGAAGCGGCTCTACGAGGCTTCGACCCCCACATTGATCGATATTATCCAATCATTGGAAAATTCGGACGAGTCGGCCATGGTTATCGGACATAATCCCTCCATGAGCTGGGTGGCGACCCAAATCAGCGGCGAACCCATCGGAGACCTCCCCACATGCTCCGTGGTCGGCCTTGAGCTGGATTCCAATGACTGGAACATGGCCGGCATTTGCGCCGCGAAAAAGATTTTTCTGGATTACCCGAAGAAACAGGCCTGAAAAGCAGGCCTGTTCATTGAGCATGCGCTCATCTTGAAGAAGAGCACCTCTGTTTATTCAAGTTCCACCTCCAGATTATAGAACCCTTCGTCGTCGGCAGAATGAACGGTGTCCGTATAGCTCGATTGCGGATACGCGATGCCGTTGGTCAGCGGTGTTAATGAATTGGTCAGATGACCAACCCAGTTGACGCCATAGACACGACCGGAAACGGAATTCCATTCGATCACAAACCCAGCCGGTGTTTCGTACTGGTTATCGATCTGGAAATACGACAGAGCATTCGTCGGAATGGTGTCGGCAATGAATTCCTCAATGTTACTGAATCCGTCGCCATCGCTATCCACGTCATCGCCCGGATAGCCTCCGGGGAAGTACGTTGTGATCCAGCTTCCGGAAACAACACCGGCACTGCGATACCCCGTATCCGGAATACTGTACCCGCCCGTTCCTCCCGCATTATACGGCCGTACCCAATAGGTGTAGACCTGACCCACAACACCGCTGATGTCATTATAGACATTCGTTGTGGAGCTGCCGATATAGCTCGAACTTCCCGAATCGTTGGTGGTATTCCGATACAGATAATAGTTTAGGGCACCCGGCACGAAATCCCATGTGATTTCGGTGCGGTCCTCATAGTCACCATCCGTCGCCTGCACATTTCCGGGTAGCTCAAAGGCTTCCTGAATTACGAGGAAACTCTGGCCCGCCACCGTCACGGTTCCCGTTCGGGCCGTGGTGCCCGCATAAACGGAAACACTGTAGGCCACGGAACCGCTATTTGTTCCCGTCGAACCGGACTGAATCGAGACCCAGTTCAGGCTTTCGGTCGCATTCCACAGTGTTCCGGCGGGTACCGTGACAGTAATTGTGCCACTGCCGCCGGCAGCCGGGTGCACCCGCTGAGCCGGGCTGACGTTTCCAACGCCTGGACGCCATCCGGTGTCGGGCACACTGAACCATGCCGTATTGGTTACTCCAGCCACACTGGTCCAATAATGGTACAGCTGACCAGGAATCGCTGAATAATCATAATACGTCGTGGAGCCGTATCCGCTGGCCAGGTTGGTGGCCGAAGAAGCGTCGTTCGCAGTATTACGCCACACCTCATAAGCACTCACGCCCGGAATACCTGACCACTGCAAACGGACATGGTCCTCATAGGTGCCATCGGTTGCTGACAGGCTTTGCGGAATTTCAGGCATCAGGCTTCCCTGCATCACCAGATCAAACGGTTCCGGATTCGCTGTCGGGTTCACTACAGTGAAGTAATACGTATAATTCGGCAGCCACGGCCATCCGTTTTCATTCAACAGATATCTATCCCACGAGGAGGTTCCCACCGTTCGGTACCAATGATCCGATGACGTCTGCGAAGGCAGCGTGCCCTGCTCCAGATACACATTGAGGGCTGATGAATTAGTATGGCTGTGAATCCAGCGAACCGCATCGGCCGGCACATCGACCTGATAGGTGATGCTCGAACCCGCCGGAATATTGGTCGAAACCGTTCCTCCAGCAAAGTCCACCTTTTCGTACGTAGGAATCGTGCCCCCGCTCACCGCCGAACTGACCGAGAAGGACGCATCGGATTTGGCGAAGAAGCTGACATAGTAGACATGGCCCGGTCGCAACGGCGGCATGTTCAGCGTATGCGTTCCAGCGTCAGGATAATTCGGGCGTGGCGTTCCCCGATTCTTATAATCCAGGTTCCAGTCCCGAATAGATGAGGTTGAATCGGAAAAGAATTCCCAATGACCAACCGGCAGCGTATCCCGAATAAACATATCCACATTACCGGAGGCTTGGGTATAGTTGATCTCCCAGTTAACCGGAGCGTTGGTCGGAATCTCGACGCGATAGTGGCGCCAGTCGTTATCCGCCAGCAACTGTCCGGTATAGCTTCCGCCATCCAGTGCGAGGTCCTGCACATTTCCGCCAGCATACACATTGCCGCCGGATACTTTCAACCGGTAACGGGCATTACTCGCTCCATCGGCTTTGACCATCAGATACCAGATTCCCGATTCAAGAGCCTCGGCATACCGGCCGTCATACGGCACCCAGTTTCCATATTCCGTATTGGCCGTGCTGTTCAGGTAGCGGTCATAGAGCGCTCCATGATTAATCGTATCATGATCCAACGTCGGCACATCACCGGCGCGGATATAGAGATTCGGATTGCCGCTGATGGCCTCCAGCTGCGTGCGCAGCAGGCCGGCATTATTCTCCGGCACCGTTACCGAATAAACATGATAGAATCCGTTATTCAGATCCACCCCTTGATCCACCGGCAGCGGCAGACCGGCATCGTTCACTCCACTATCGCCAAATAGCGGTTCAGAAACGCCCGGCGTCATATTGGTGGCACCCACCACCGGCATGGTCCAGGAGCGTTCCGGAATCACGACCGAGCTCGTGAGCGTAAAGTCGGTTGCTCCAACGCCCTTGACCTCGACATACCACGTTCCCGGTGAGAGAAACGGAGGAACCACCATCAATGCATCCGACCGGAAAGAGGTCTGATAATTATTCTGGCTTCCTGCAGGCAGGAGGTCTTTGCGCACCCGAACCTGAGCATCGCCTTGGGTGACCGACGTGGTCAGATACCATCCCACTACCGAATGGCCATCCACTTTTTCCGGTACATCCACGCGATAGAAGATACGCTCGTCATCAATCAATGTCGTACTGGCAACATTGGAGTTTCCATTGGTGTTCAGCATAGCATCAATATTGAGGTCCGGCGGAACCAGATCCTCGATCACAAGTTGATAACCGCCATTGGCCAATGCACTTTCGCTACTTCCATCCCCTATAACCAAAGACCAAAGGCCATCCGTTGGATTGGGAACTGTGATAATGGAATTATCGGAATGGGCAAAACCGTACCCACTGTACATGCCATAACGGAGTCCGTTCGGGAATGCAGAATCCGTACGCAGGTTCATTTCCGGCGCACCCACCACATTCTCCAGCCGCACCTGTACCCCCAGCGTTCCCGGCGACACATTGAACTGGAAGAGATCGGCCTCGCCGGCTTCATAGGTATTAGTACTGCTCAGACTTCCAGCCATTGGAAGAATACCGAGATGATCCACCACCGCTTCGCCGAGGCTGTGCAGCACAGCACTTGAAGTCCCTGTGCCGATATTGTTGCCCG
>JGI12210J13797_10642612_pt1 | contig 12880 bp, 11 predicted proteins | sample ElkSlonscriptome_3_FD_13797 | JGI IMG/M metagenome (IMG submission 13797)
CTGCAGCCCAGGGACGCCGGAACCCCAACAGCAGGTACACCACGAGGGTATAGGCGACGACTCCGCCAGCGATGAACCCCACAAGTATCGCCAACTCCGCGGCACGCCGATATCCGGCCTTCCGCAGCTGATCGGACCGAGCCGCGAGGGGTGTGGCCAGGAGAAACCCGATGAGCCCCAGAATCAACGAGGCTCCAAGCACCCAGGGAGCCGCGGCCGGGCTGGTCAGGAAGAGCCCGCCGATGAAGGCCCCGAGGAAAAGAGGCATCAGAAGGTAGGTCAGCGATTTGACCGCTCCCGCCCTCCGCACCTCCTCCGGACCGTTCGAGTTGGTCTTCCGGGGCCCCACATCGCTGACCTCCTCCACGGCCCAGCCCCCCGAATGAGTCGAAGTCGTTGCAGGAGCAGAGGGTTCACCCCCCTGGGGACCTGCGTCAAGGGTTCTTCGCGGGAGCGGCGGCGAGGAAATCGAGGATCTCCTGCAGGAGGACGTCCGTCAGCTCCGGGTTCACGATATCCCCAGCAAGCACATGGGGATCCCCGCCCTCGGGGGCGTCCACGGCTCGCAGGACCTTCCACGGCGATGCGAACTCTGGAAAGCGCGCCTCGGTCACAAGCGGATCCACCACATCGTCGTTCCGATCGTAGGCGATCCAGACCGGTGCGACGATGTCCCGAAAGTCCGTCTCCTCGACCCGCCTCACCGCCGCCATCAATGGGAGGAGGGCCTCGGTCGGGTAGCGGGTCGTCCAATAGCGCTCCTGAAGCTCGTTCATCGGCTCCCACGATCGCTCTGGACCCTGGCTGAGTCGAGCCACCGTCCCGCCCCAGGGCCAGAGGAGCATACGAGCCCGGGGATCGGGCAGTCCGAGATTCGGGGAGATCAGGAGGAGGGCGTCGACACGCTCCCGGACCTCCGGTTGAGCCGCCAGCCACAACGCCATCGAGCCTCCGGTCGAGGTGCCCATGACAACGACCCGCTCCCCGATGCGCTCAGCCACGGCCAGACCCTCCAGGGTGTCGCCCATCCACGCCCCCAGCGTCGCCTCCGCCATGGCCTCCGCCCCCCGGCCGTGGCCGGTGAATCGGGTCAAGAAGACGTTGGCCTCCAGCGCCTGCCCCAAGCGCTCCGGTAGAGGAGAGACCTCCTGCCTCGAGGCGGAGAAGCCGTGAAGGTAGAGGATGCTCACCGGGGTCCGCGCCGGTGCGGTGGAGTCGGCCCAGACCACCACCTTCTCGGTCCCGGGCACGATGTCGTCGAAGCCCGCCTCCTCGGTCCGGAGCCACTCAGCCATCACCTCCGGGCCCCCGGACGGCAGCTCCGGCGTCGGCACCTCCGGATCCGTGTCGACCCGGGGACCCAGAGCCCAGAGCCCGACGACCAGGGCCAGGGTCACGGCAACGAACCGCACCAGATTGCGCATCAACCCCTACCCGAACCCCGAGCCGGGCCCCGGACGGGTAGTGATATGTGGAGGTGGTCCGCGGTCCCGTGGTGCCGCAGCGTTCGAAATCCCATGAGGCGGTATCCCGCTTCCACCAGCACGTTTCTCCACTCGGGTCGGCCCAGGGTTCGAAGATCCAGGGCGTGGACGTAGCCATCCTCCTGGGGATAGTGAAGGGAGGTCTCCGCTGCGGGAAGTCCCATCGCCACGTAGTCCTCGCGATCTCGTGCGGCGTCGGTGACCACGGCGTTGCGATCCACCAGGACCAGGATCGTGGAGCCGAGGCGCAGGAGCGGGTGCAGCGCCCGATACTCGGCGCGGACGGCGTCCCCCTTGACGTTGCGTACGCCGACGTGAAGCAGGCCGTGGACCACGAAGACCACCGCCAGGGCGATGGCTCCTCGGGAGAGGACGCGGCGGAACCCGCGGGGGAAGCCCAGGATCGCCAGAGAGACCCACAGGATCCCCCCCAGGGTGAGGGTCGAGAAGGCCAGCCCTGTCAGGACGGAAGGCCAGGCCCCGAAGCCCCAGGCGGTGTAGGCGTGTACGCTCCCCCGAAGGAGGAGCAGGAAGGGGAGCACGGCGCTCGGGAGCGCCAGGATGAGGAGCAGGCGGAGTCTTCGGCCGAGGGTCCGTCGACCTCTACGACCATCCTCACCGGGACCGCCCCCGGGACCAGGACCCCCTTCGCTCCCGGACTCGGCGCCGCCGGACTTCGCGACTCCGAAGTCCGAGAGGTCGATCTTCAGTTCACTTCCTGGGTCAGTCATGGCTCACCTCCCTACGGATACGAGAGGGAAACGGTTCGGCGCAGAGCCTGGAAGACGGTTCCGTACAGGCTCTCGAGCGTGCCCGGCCACGTCCCGCCTCACGGCTCGGCGGTTGCCCGGGCCTCCTCCTGTTCAAGGCTCCGGCTCCGTGCCAGGGCAGCCCGTACAGGCGCCACCAGGAAGGCGTTCGCCCCGGTGCGGCCGATGAGGAAGGCGACGAAGGCCGCGGTGATGCCGACCCACCCCAGCCCCCACCCCGCAAGGACGAACGTCAGAGCGATCAGGCCCACCTCCGTTGCGGTGGCCAGGGTGATCGGGCCGGTCCGGTGCGCCTGGACCAGGACCGCTCGCTGGTAGGACAGGGCGACACTCAGCGCAGGGAGGGGCACCAGGATCCGAGCCGGGATCACGGCGAACCGCGCCAGCTCCGGCTCCAGGCCCGAGATGCGGACGAACCAGATGTCCGCCAGGGGCGTGAAGGCCACCACAGCCAGGGCAGCGGACGACCCGAGCCCCAGAAACCAGGCGAAGCGACCCACGGGCTGGACGTGCTCGTGCCGGTCTCCAAGGAGGGCGATCGCCGCCTCCTGGAAGCTCAAGCCCAGGCTCCGGAAGATGAACGAGAGGGCGTGGACCACCGGAAAGACGGCGAGGGACTCCAGGGGGAAGGGAGCCCGTCCCATGAAGAAGGTCAGAAGGGGCTGCACCGTGAGTCCGATCAGCGACGTGAGCGCCAGGGGGTAGTAGAAGCGGGCGATGTCCCGATATCCAGGTGCCCTGCGAGCCGTGGACTTCAGACTTCCCCCCCCGGCCCGAGGCGAGCCACCTCCCTCGGGCACCGCCTTGAGCTCTCTCACCGTGGACAGGGCCATGAGCTGAGCCACCGCAGCCTCGGCCACGACCCCGGCCGAGAGCGCTGCGGCGCCGACCCAGGCCCCGGGCCAGCCCGCGCCGAGGTATAACGCCGTGGCCATCGCCGCCATCGTCAGCAACCGGACTACGGTGCCGTAGGCAACCAGGCGCGTGCGGCCGGTCCGGATCAGGAGCCCGTGGAGGAAGCGCCGGTAGCCGATGGCGGCGGGCCATGGCAGGAAGAGCCAGAGGGCCCCGTAGGTCAGCTCCGCCACGTCGTGGGGCAGACCTACGACTCCCTCCATGAGCGTCCGGTGCACCCACGGGACCAGGACCGCCAGGAGGAGGGCCGTAGCCAGGGCGTTCAGTCCCCAGGTGAAGTTCCGGAGCCGCCGGAAGGCGACGGAATCCCGACCCAGCGCCGTAGAGGCGCTCATGAGCATGATCACCGGCGCCTCGACGAGGATCGCGAAGGCGTAGGCCACGCCGTAGGCGGCGAGGTTGAAGGTCGGGTCGGCGAGCCGCGCGATGACCGCAGCCAGAAAGGGCCCCTCCGCCGCCATCATCAGCCAGGTCGCCGCCAACGGCGCCCAGAACAGGAAGATGGATCGCTGGGTTCGCTCCACGACTCGCCGCATTGAAAGGAGGGGACGCCGGGGTTCGGGCGTCCTTGCCGGGCCAGAGGACCCCGGCTCTCTTGTGGAGATCCCCTTCGCCGAGGCCCCGCCACCCCACCATGCGGTTCCAACCCATTCCAGGTCCCGCACCCGCTTCCCGCCGCCATGCCGTGACCGTGATCGGCTCGGGTCGGCAGGATCACCCGGAGAGCGGTTCCCTGGGGCGAGCTCTGGCCGAGCGGGGGGTCGACCTCGTGACCGGCGGCGGCCAGGGAGTCATGGCCGGAGTGGCCCGGGGCTTCGTCGAGACCTCAGGACGGGAGGGACGGGCCATCGGCATCCTACCCGCGGACCCGGACCAGCCGGGAGCCGCGCCCCCTGGCTATCCGAACCCGTGGGTGGAGATCACGATCCGGACCCACCTGCCCGGGCGGGGGCCGGACGGGAGTGGAGCCGGTAGCCGCAACCATCTCGTGGTGTTGAGCGGACGCGTTCTGATCGCCCTACCGGGAGGTCCAGGCACCCGGAGTGAGCTCGACCTCGCCGACCTCTATCGACGACCCGTGCTACTCCTGGGTTGGTCCGAAGGCGAGCCCGGCCGCAGCTCGTCTACCTCGGCCGGCCCGGTCTACGACCGCCGGCGATTCGACGGTACGGACTCGCTGCTACCGGAGTTGGATCGGATTCTGGCCGTGAGCTGAGCAGGCCCGACGAAGAGGCGTCCCCACCGGCAGCGACGGGTTCAAGACGATGCCCGTTCCCGGAAGCTCCCTCAGGGACCGCCCTCGGGTGGGGCCGCCTCCCGGCCTCCCCATCCTCCCAGGGAGAGTCGGATGTAGAGCCCCTGGACGCCCAGGTCCGGCCCGCCAGCCACGCCGTTGATTTCGTCCAGGGTCCAGTTCGTCGAGCCCGGGGCGAAGACGTATCCGGCCTGAAGCCCGACCAGCAGTCCCCCGGACCCACCGTCTTCCGACCGCCGTCTGGTGAACCGGTAGTCTGCGGCCACCGACAGGTCGAGGAGGAACATCCCGGTGGAGAGCCGCGAGCTGCGGGCAGGGTCGGCCAGGACATCCTGGAAGGTCGGCGCACTCCGCTCGACGATCGAGACGCTCACCCCTCCACCACCGATCCCGACCATGGGATAGACGTCGAGACCGCTCTCAGAATAGGCGAGGTAGCCGACCTTGAAGAGCCCGAAGCCTCCGTCCAACCCCACCTGAATGGATCCGTCTGCGGCAGGTTGGGCGTCCGACAGGAGGCCGTGCCCTTCGCCCCCGATGACGAACCGGCCCCGGGTGGCATACCCGCCACCACCCAGCGTAACCGTGCTTCGGTCCAGCGTCGGGAAGCCAGATCCAGCCAGCGCCGAGTTGATGTCGTCGACGTCGAGTCTCAAGAAGCCGGCTTGAAAAAAACCACGCCCACTCCTGCCCGACCTCAGATCCTCGTCCTGGGCAGATCCGGGGGTGGGAGCAAGAAGGGGGAGTGCGAGGGCGAGGACGCACGCCGCGCGGACGAGCGAGCCCTTCTCGTGGAAGCATCTCATGGGTCGACCTCTTCGGGTGTAGTTCGTTCTGTCGGATCCGTGCATCTGGCTGAACTTGAAGAAATCCTTGTGTGGCCGACAGGGCACCCGTATCCTGCGAGGCATCGTCCTCCGTCGGTGGCCTGTCCGGGAGCATACGGCACGCACCTTGTAGCATGGGGCGGCCCCGACGGCCCGCAAATGCCTTCCTCCCCTGGAGCCATGGCGCGTCTCGGTTTCGAATGTGACTCCTCGATGAGGATGCCTGCAGCTTCGAATCCGTGGCTGTCGGACATCGAAGCTGTTGCGGCGACGCATCAAGTCCGGGAGGTCCGTTGGTGATGCACGGCAGGATCATGGTCGTCGACGACGAGGACGGCCTCCGGGAGACCCTCGCCGAACACCTCGGGGATCTCCAGTACGCCGTCTCGGCCCACGCTTCCGCCTCCGCCGCGTTGAGCCGGATCGAGGGCTTCGACCCCGATCTCGTACTGACCGATGTCCAGATGCCCGGCATGTGCGGATTCGAGCTCCTGTCACACCTCCGCACCGTCCGGCCGGAGACGGACGTCGTCGTATTCACGGGTCATGCCGACGTGGAGGGCGCGATCAAGGCGATGAAGAGCGGCGCCTCCGACTACCTGATCAAGCCCCTCGACCTGGACGAGATGGACGGGGTGATCGCGCGCTGCCTGGCCAAACGCCGAAGTCTCGACGGGGTCGAGTCATCGGGGCGCGCCTTGGAGCTGGATCCCGCCCACGGCCTCGTCGGCCGGCATCCCGCGATGGTGGAGGTCTACAAGTCCATCGGAGCCGTCGCCGCCACAGACACGGCGGTGCTGGTCCGGGGGGAGACCGGGACCGGCAAGGAGTTGGTCGCCCGGGCGGTCCACAGCGCCTCGCCCCAAGGCGACGGTCCGTTCGTGGGCGTCAACTGCGCCGCCGTGCCCGCCGAGCTCCTCGAGTCGGAGCTGTTCGGCCACGTACGGGGCGCCTTCACCGGCGCGGCCGGGGACCGGAAGGGGAAGTTCGAGGTCGCTGCCGGAGGGACTCTCTTCCTCGATGAGATCGGCGACACCAGCCTGGCCTTCCAGGCAAAGCTCCTTAGGGTCCTTCAGGAGCGAGAGTTCTATCCTGTCGGAGGAGACCAGCCCAAGCGGTCGAGGGCCCGCATCATCGCAGCCACTCATCGTCCGCTCCAGAAGATGGTGGCGGATGGGAGCTTCCGGCAGGATCTGTTCTTCCGGATTCAGGTGATCGAGATCCCGGTCCCGCCACTCAGGGAGAGGAGGTCGGACATCCCCCTGCTGGCCCGTTACCTGTTGGCTCGGGCCGCCGCAGGCGCGGGAGTGACCCCTCCGGTGGTCCCCACCGAGGTGATGGATTACCTGACATGGCAGGACTGGCCGGGCAACGTGCGGGAGCTCGAGAACGTCATTACCCGGGCTGTCGTGCTCAACCGAGGCCCGGCGCTGACCCTCAGCGACGTCGGGGCGGAGGTCGGGGCCACGGCGCATCGTCGCCTCCCGGTGCCGGGGATGCCCGTGGGCCTCAGCCTCTCGCAGGTTCGCTCGTCCGTGGAGCGGGAGCACGTCCAGAAGGTCCTCCACGACGCCTCGGGCAACAAGTCCGAAGCTGCCCGGGTCCTGGGGATTTCGCGGCCGACGTTGAACCGCATCATCCGCGACCACCAGTTGACCGTACCCTGAAGTGCCCTCCTCACTCCGCCTGCCGGCACCAGGGTCCCAGGCGGACCGCGACCGGGGAGTGGGTCGGATCCCCGGTCGTGATGGCTTGGGGTCAGGGGCGGCTCCGGGGGTCGGTGGCGTCGAGTTCACGAATGACCTCGATGGCCCGGTGGTTGAGGGCGACGCGGTCCAGCGTATCCCCCCCGCCCACGATGCGGACGGACCAGAGGGGCAGGAACCCCGGATTGGCATCCACATAGTCCGACATCCGGGTTTCTCGCGCCACGTTCAACTGGACGTGCAGCTTGAGGCCCTGATCGACATGCAGCTCGACATCCCGCGCCTCTTCCGAGGGCATGGCTGCCGATGAGAGGTGAAGCGTCCCATCCAACGGCTCCACCCAGATGATCTCGTCGAGCCGAACGCTCAGGTGGGGTAGCCGGCGGTCGTCCGCCGAGCCCTCCCAGAGAACATCGGTGAGGTTCAGGAAGAAGAGCTTCCCGCTCAGAAAGGCCGTGAGGGAGGGACCGTCCGAGATGTGGATCTGCCCGGTCAGAGCCCTGTCCTTACGCAGGCGGACACGGACCGCTCGGCGATGGAGTGACATGGAGGTCCGGTTATCCTTTGCGAAGGCAACGATGGAACAGTGAAGCAGCATCGCGGGGCATGGTGGAGCGTGCCGCCCCCCGCTTGACTATAGTGCACACATCAGGGGGTCTCGGGCCATCCTGGGGTTCTTCGACACCGGAAGGACGGCATGTCGCTTCATCACAAGATCGTCCTCCTCTTCATCGGCGTCGCCATCCTGCCTCTGTCCATCTTCGCGGTGGTGGCTCGGGAGTTGAGCCTGACGGCAGCCGATGAAAGCGCCGAAGCCACCCTGGAGGCTCGGACCGCGGACGGCGTGCGACTCGTCGAGAGCGAGGCCGCCTCCGCCCGAGCGACCCTGAGGGCCCTGGCCCGGGGGGCGGCCGCCGGCTGGACCCAGGAGGGGCTCGAAGACGTCCTTGCCACCGGGGTTGGGCCTCCCCCCGATGGATTCCGGGCGCTGATGGTGTTGGACAGCCTCGGAGAACCCCTCCTCTCGGCCCAGGCCTCCGACGGCTCCGCCGGTTGCATGGGAACCCGCTTCTCGGCCCCGGTGCGCCTCGAGGTCCCCCTCGATGATGTCGCAGGAGGGCTTGCGGCGGAATACTGGCCCGGGAGGGGCATCGATGTCCGGTCTCTGGACGGTGCCTGGTTGCGGGACGCCGAAGGCCGACTCGTCATGGCGGCCCCCTGCGATGCGATGGCAGGGGCGCCAGGAGCGGCCCTCGGTGATTCCGCTTCCAGCGGGACCTGGACAGTGGCCACCCAGGGCCCTTCCGAGACTCAGGCATTCGCCCGTCGCGGCACCCCCGAGTGGGAGCTCGTCATCACGAGCATGAACACGATCCGCGGTCCGCTGGGCCGGATCTTCAGGAACTACTGGGTCTTCATCCTGGGACTCGGGGTCACGGCCGTCCTCGCCTTCTCCCTCCTCCTCCGCCGGGTGACGGGGTCCATGGCCGATCTGGCCGTGGCGGCCGAGCGCGTTGCCGACGGCGACCTCCGCCCATGGCTCCCGGCCCCTCGGAACGACGAGGTGGGCCACCTGACCACCGCCTTCTCCCGCATGACGGACCGGCTCCGGGAACTCGTGGATCAGGTCGACCGGACCGGTCGTCTCGCCATCATCGGACAGCTCTCGGCCTACCTGGCGCACGAGATCCGCAACCCGCTCAGCGCCGTCAAGATGAACCTCCAGCGCCTCCAGAGATGGCATAACGCCGGCGAAATCCCCGCGCGCTGTGGGAGCGCGATCCAGGTCAGCCTCAGGGAAGTCGACCGGCTGTCGGCGGCGGTCTCCAACGTCCTCCAGCTCACGCCCGGGGAGCCTCGAGAGAAGGAGCTCGTCTCGGTCCACGACCTCGTATCCAGCGCGGCTCGGCTTCTGGACAGCGAGTTCACGAAGCGTGGTGTGAGCCTACGCTGGGAGCTCAGCGCGGAGGCCGACCGAGTGCTGGGCGATCCCGGCCAGCTGAAGGGCGTGATCATCAACCTCATGTTGAACGCACTCGAGGCTCAGCCCGACGGCGGTCGGCTCCTGATCCTCTCCGGCCTGCGGCCCATCGGCGGGGATCGTCCGGGCCCGTGGCTCCACGTTCGGTTCCAGGACGCGGGACCTGGGGTTCCACCCGAGCTGTCCCGGCGGATCTTCGAGCCGTTCTTCTCCACCAAGGAGCAGGGGTCGGGGATCGGGCTCGCCGTCGCCCGCCAGACCATCCTCAACCATGGGGGCGACATCTTCGTCGCCGAGCGGGGCGCCGAAGAGGGAGGGGAGAAGGAGGAGGGCGCGGAGATCGTGGTTCGCCTGCCGCTGGCGGCCGTGGCACCCGAGGACCAGTCGGCGAGGACCGAGCCGCGGGTCCCGGCCTGGGGTGAGGGGACCGGTGAGGGAACGGCCCTCGGCGTGGAACGGAACCCCTGATCGTCCCCGTCGCGGGTCAGCTTCCCGCGCCCGTCTCGACTCGCCAGAGTCGGTAGCGGTCGGCGAGGGCCCCGGGGAGCTCGAGTGGACGGATGAATCGGGGTTCGTCCCCCTGCCGGAGACGTTCGTACAGGCTCCCCGGAGGAACGGGATCCAGAAGGGGCGCCCACCCCTCGCCCATGCACAGGGCGATGAGCCCGATGCCCCGCTCCTCCAGGCGTCCCGCGATCTCGGTCTCGTCGGTGGCCCGCATGATGTCGAAGCTCGCAAGGATGCCGTCGGCGTTTCGGTGATAGGGCGTGGCGATCACGTGGAGGTCGGTCCGATACAGGATCTCGGGGCCCCACCAGATCGTCGCCAGGATCGCTCGCCCCGACTCCCCAGGAGGAGGCAAGGTGGCCGCGAACTCCCGAAGCTCGGCGTGTGGGCACGCCACCGGCGCCCGGTCCGTGAGAGACCCGGGAAGTCCCCCGCCGGCGGGCCCGGGTTTGGACGCACGTGCGGTGGCCACGCCCACGGGGACCGCCAGCGCAAGAACGACGACGATCCCGACGTTCGCCGCTGCACGCAGGAAGGGACGACCCAGCCCTCGACCGGCTTCGAACACACGACCGGCCAACCACGCGAAGGGTATCGGCGTGAGAACCTGGGCGTAGTACGACCAACGCGAGCCGTGGACGAGGCCGAGGAGCCCGAACCAGGCCAGCGCCCCGATGACCAACCCCCACGCCCACCGCTCCCCCTCCTCCCCCGCCCACAGGGCGGCAGCAGCCGTCGGTACTGCGAGCATCGCCGAGCCGATCCCCAGGACGAGGACGCCGGCCCCGCTCTCCGGCAAGGGCACGTATTCCGCGACCTGGTCAAGCCAGATCGGAATGATGCGCGGGTCGACATCGACCAAGGGACCCCCATAGAACCCGGGGAACGTCCAGGCCAGGACGCCGGCCAGCGAGGCAGCACCGCCGGCGCACCACACCAGCCGCGCCATCGCCGTCTTTTCGGAGGCAAGGGCCAGGGTCACGGCCCAGAAGGTGGCCATCCCCGCGATCACCCCGACGTGGACCACGGAGAAGCGGTCGTACTCCACGGCCCAGAGGCCGGAAGAGGGGCCGTCCAGCCACAGCCCCAGCACCAGAACGCCGGCACAACAGAACGCCGCCAGAGCGTTGGTCCGAGCCCAGGGGCGCCCTCCCTCCCACACCCAACGGAGGCCCAACGCCAGGAGAGGGACCGTGACGGTGGCGAGGCCCTCGACGCTCACCCACAGCCCCCCTCCCAAGGCGATGCCGAGTGCCATCGTGGCCCGATCGCTCGGCCCTCGGGCCAGCAACCGGATCGCTGCCGCCATGGCAACCAGAAAGAAGAGGAGCTGCAGGCCGTGATGGTCCGGGCGGCTGGGGGCGAAGGCCAGAACGACCCATAGCTGGCAGGACATGAACACCCCAGCGAGGACCCACGCCCGTCCCCGGGAGAGCGGCCGAGCGGCCAGGAGCACCGCGGTCACGGCACCGAGCTGTAGCAGTGGTCCAAGGAGGTAGGCCGCAGCCTCGATCGCGCCGCGACGGTCCATGAACACACGAAACGGGGCGGCCAGCCCGATCAAGAGCCAGTCCTGCAGGAAGGGCCAGTGAAGGGTCTCGCCGAATGGGGAATTGCTCCGCGGATACAGGCCTCCGGGGCAACCCGATCCGCCCTGGCACTCCAGGACGCGGTTCAGTCGCATGTAGGGATCGGGCCCGTGGAAGCGCCCCTGGAAGATCGGCCATTCCCCCACGAGGGAGGCGAGGAGCTGGATCGCCAACCCCACTCCGATACCCAGTAGCACGCCCAGGGCCAGATCTCGACCGTCCCACCCGGGGGCTCCGGTGTGAGACGGGCCCGCCGGCGCGGCGGGGTCGAGTTCTCGTTGAGCCGTGGTCACGTCCTGTCGTAGGTCGGGGAACCCGTCGGATCCTCGTCGCGTCGATCGGCGAACGCCTCCGGCTCCAGCAGGCAACACGATGCCCACACCCCCAGGTTAGAATCGTCGCCGGCACGGGAGCAAGAGCCGTTGACCGCGCCCGCCCAGGAGGAGGAGTGCGGCCAGTGATCGGCGTAAAGCGCCTTTACGGTGTCCCCGCCAACTGTAAAGCCCTGGTCTGACCAACGGCGCCCCCGGACCAGGCCGTCGGCCGTAACTCACTCCATTGCATAGCCTTGCAGAATCACCTCGATCTGGAACGAACCGTGCACTACAGGATCTCGCATTCGAGGGGCTTCACCGAGGACCGGGAGCCCTGGTCGGCGTCGCCGGCCGCGATCTCACCCACTGGCCAGACCGGCCAAAGGAGCAACCGATGGAGCTGATTAAGACCTTCTGGACCGACGAGTCGGGTCAGGGGCTGACCGAGTACGCCGTGATCATCGGCCTCGTTTCCGTGGCGCTGCTGCTCGTCTTGATCGCCTTCCGCGACGAGATCGTCCGGATCTTCAACGAGGCCCGTGGGCAGCTCAACGAAGAGGCCAACCCGATTCTGGTGCAGCCGAACTGATCGAGGACGGCGTCGCGGACCGGGCTCGCGCCCGGCGAGCCCCGGCCCGCGGGTCGTCCCACCCTTCCCCCTCTCCCTCTACCATGTCACCAGTCGACGTTGCTCAGCTCCTGGCCCTCGCCGTCGTCCTCGGCGCAGCCGTGTTCACGGACGTGAAGGACCGGCGGATCCCCAACGGCATCACGCTCACCGGTGCGCTCTTCGCGCTGGGCCTGGGGACGCTGGAGGCCGGAGGGTTCCCCACGGGCGCCGCGCTGGGGATGGCTGGGGCCCTCGCCCTGGGCTTTCCTGCGTTCGCCCTGGGGGCCTTTGGTGCCGGGGACGCGAAGCTGCTTGCGGTGACGGGCGCCTTCCTGGGCATTGGAGGGCTGCCTTCGGTGCTCCTCTACGCCGGTGTCGCCGGGGGGCTTCTGGGGCTGCTGAGCGCGGTGCGTCGAGGTGTCCTCATCCCTGTACTCCTGAACACACGGGGTGTCTTCCTCCACGCGGCCACCTTGGGACGCCGCGGTTCACGCCAGGCGATCCACGACCCCGACGCTCGGACCATCCCGTACGGCGTCGCCATCGCCATGGGCGCAGTGCTGGCGTGGTTCGCCCCCCTTTCTCTCGGAGGCCTGGCATGAGCCTCGCCGTTTTGGCCCGGTCTGGAGACCCCTCCCCATGAGAAGAACCCGAACCCTTGTAATCCTCCTCTTCGCCCTGCTATCCGGTGCCGTGGCGGCGTTTTCGGCGCTTCGGTACCTCCAGAATCGCCCGACACCCGTCATCCAGGCGAACACGACGCCCAGCACGGGCGTGGTGGTCGCCGCCCGTGAGATCCCCCTCGGTCACGTCCTCACCGAGGGGGACGTCAAGGTCATCGAGTGGCCCTCCGACGCCCTGCCGAGCGGGACCGCCAGTGCGACCACCGAGGTCGTCGGCCGCAGTGTGGTCGACAACCTGG
>JGI12210J13797_10801041_pt1 | contig 12880 bp, 13 predicted proteins | sample ElkSlonscriptome_3_FD_13797 | JGI IMG/M metagenome (IMG submission 13797)
ACATGCAGGCATCGGCCCGCTCGATCCGGACCTTGAGGTCCGCCGAGACCACGAGGCAGGGTTTGTCGGCGAGTTGCGCGTGCAAGAGGCTGGTGACATTGGCGGTGATGACGTTACGCGCAACGCTCGCGCCGGTCATCGCGAAGACCTCGCCGGCCAGATACTCGTGCTTGATGCCCGCCGGGTCCGCCTCCGCGGCGCGCTCGGTGGCGAGGTAATCCTCGAAGCTGTAGAGAGGGAGCGGTTGTGTGGACATGGGCTTGGAGACGTCTCTTGCGAAAGCTCTGCGTCGAGTATAGCGAATCAGCGGTTGGCGCCGAGTCGCCCCGTGTCATCGCGGGCTTCGGTGCGCCGCAAGGGCAGCAGCGACGCCTTCGGAAGATATGACCGTGGTGGTCAGTGTCCGGAGCTTGTCCCTCACCAGCGCGTTGACGCTGGTGCTGCGTTCGGAGGCTGCAATCCGAGCGCGGTGGCAGACTTCGTCATCGACGGCGACGGTGATGTTTCTAATCTTGCTCGTTTCAAATCTCCACAATTCCACCTCTTCACCGGTTTAGCGGCGTAGGGGTTGGGGACTAAAGTGGGGGACTAAAGTGGACCCCACAGCCCAGCGTGATCACAGCGCCGAGCAGCGGCGAGAGGCTTGGCGTGCCTTCCGGCTCCTCGCCGATGCCCGCGCCGGTTCGGGCCTGCCATAGGCGTACACGGCGGGACTTGGTGCGCCAGCGCGGACCGGCTGGCAAATCGGGAGCAACTGGGCTAAATTGATGCTTGGCTGGATCTTCGGACATCTTCTCCAACCCTCGGTGAGTTCGCACCTCCAAAGGTATGAAAATCTGAGGGTCCTGCCAACTTCCTTGATGCTCATGACCAAGCGCTGCACTCGGTCTTGGGCGGATTTATGACCAAGGCCTTCGCGAGCATGCGCGTGCGAACGCCCTTATCCAGGGCATCGAACGGGACCAGCTTGCAATCTGGAGTTCAGTGAGGGCGCTTAGGTTGGCGTGGCGCTGCTGACCGCGCAGCAGGCCGACCCCAACAACCGTCACGACGGCACCGGCGATTGGGGGTCGCGAACTGAACGACGTGCAAGACCCCGTATCTCGGCCGTACCGCCAGGCAGGCCAACCTGCGCGGGCTACCGCTCGGTCTCAACTAGACCGAAGCGACCCCGCGCAGCCAACTGGCTGGCCAAGACGAAGCTTCTCGGCTACAGTCGAGTTCTGCACGGACTTCCGGCATCTTTTGCAACACTCGGTTCGCTTGCACTTCCGAGGGCAAGAAAATTCGAAGGTCCTGCCAACCTGTCTAGGCCCTATCACCAACTACTTCTCCGGGTCTTCGGCCGATTGATGATCAAGGCCGAACATTCCGCAGAAACCCGACGAATCTACCCGATAAGACAATGACGAAAACTGAACTGATTACTTTGATTAAACAAGAAATTGCTGATCGCTTCGAGAAACCTCTCGACACGATCGGTGACGACACCAATGTATTAGCTGATTTGGGTGCGGACTCCCTAGATATGACCGAGATCTTGGTTGCCATTGAAGACAAACTGGGCGTACGAGTTGACGACGACAACATCGAACGGTTGGGGACAGCCGCCGAACTTGCACAGTTTCTTGAGGGGTACCTAATATCGATTGGTTATAATGCTACTGCAAACAACTGATATCTCCTAAGCGGTTGCGTTAAAACAAGTCGCACTTTTGCCCTGAAATCCTGAAAAACTGAAGTTTACGGGTTCTGGCGCGGTCAGTCGCAGCGGGGGCCGGCGCCTCCGGATTTTCAGTGGGGTTCGCGCGAAACTCCGCAAACCCTGCCAAAACTCCCCCTACCAGTCCGCACAGGCCCCCAAAAACCGTGAAACTCCAGCTGAAAAACCATAGCTGATGAAACGCAGAGTTGTCATTACCGGAACAGGGGCAATCGGTCCCAACGGACATAACGTATCTGAGATTTGGGACAAGGTGGCAAACGGCATTAGCGGCATCGGCCCTCTAACGCTGCTCGACCCAACGCCCTTTACATCGAAAATTGCGGGTGAAGTCCGCGGTCTTGATTTCACGCAATACTTCACGAAAAGAGATCGATCAAGGCTTGACCGCTACGCGCAATTTATCCTTGTTGCCTACCAAGAGGCAGCTACTCAAGCGGGCTGGAACACCTCGCCTCCAACACCCCAGCGCACCGGTGTCTATGTGGGTTCTGCTGCTGGCGGCATAGGGTCACTTGATCAAAATCACGAAAAGTTTCTTCAGGGTGACTACAGACATATCAGCAGCACCCTGGTGCCCATGGCGATCGCGAACATCGCAGCGGGTGAAATTGCGGTCAGATACGGCCATACCGGACCCAACTTCTCCCCTCTGTCTGCCTGTGCAACGGGCAATCACAGTATTGGACTGGGGTTTCGCGGCATCCAACACGGTGAAGCAGACGCCATGGTCGTTGGGGCAGGAGATGCGCTGATAGTAAACTCGATGATGGCCGGCTTTGACAGAATGCAGGCATTATCGACCAGAAACGATGACCCCACCCTGGCAAGCCGACCCTTCGATCGAGACCGAGACGGCTTTGTATTATCAGAGGGTGCGGGCGTACTGTTGCTGGAGGAACTGGAACAGGCCAAGAATCTCGGCCGGACGATCTTGGGTGAAGTCGTGGGCTTTGGGATGACGGCCGATGGATATCACATCACCTCGCCCGCCCCTGGTGGAGAGATGGCCGCTAAAGCCATTACTGACGCCCTTGCCGAAGCAAGCATCGATCCAAGCGCAGTGAGCTACATCAATGCCCATGGCACCTCAACACAAGCAAACGACAAGACAGAAACGAAAGTCATCCGCAGAGCCTTAGGTCAAGCCGCCGAGAAGGTCGCGATTAGTTCGACAAAATCGACCACCGGGCATTTGCTAGGTGCCGCCGGTGCCCTCGAAGCCATTTTATGTATCAAGGCGATGCTGGCAGGGTTTATTCCCCCTACGATCAACTTGCAGAACCCCGATCCTGAGTGTGACCTTGATTTCACGCCACAGGTTGGCCGCCATGCCAATTTGGAATATGTGGTGTCTAATTCCTTTGGATTCGGCGGACACAATGCGGTAGTCATATTGAGACAATATCCGGCATGACCATACATCGCCACGCTATGATGGCTTATCGTCTCTCGACTCGCTACGCTTCGGTCCGGATCAACGCAGCAGATCAATCAATCCACAATCAACACAGGGTTACCGCGACTTTCCTGCAGGCCTGACCAAACAATTACGCAGAACTCAACCCGAGGAGGTTACGATGAAGGTTTCAAAAATTGACGGCTTGGGTAGCTATGGTGTCTACATAGACAATGTAGACTTTGACCATCTGACCGATGAAGAATGGAGAGAAATCGGCACGCTACACATGAAGAATTTGGTCACCATCATTCGCGACTGCAACTTATCACCGGAGAAGCAGCTCGGGTGGATCAAGAAGTTTGGTGAGCCAAGGCAGGTCTACTACTATAGCTTGATGAAAAAATACGGAATTTCCTCTTTGGGAGCACTAATACGACTCAGCATGAGCAAAAGCAGCCAAATGGATGAAGCAGACAAACATGTACTGCAAGACTACATCAGATATCAGCAACCCACATCTGAGGGGGCTGGTATAGTACGAGTGAGCGCGTCAAAAGACAAGGACGGGAATAGCGTGGGCTTGTTCGACAAAGGCGAATTGCTTTGGCATTCAAATGAATCAGGTACTTTGACTTTTACGCCTGGCGTAGCCTTGCTCGGTGCAAATTGCATGGTCGGTTCTTCGACGGGTTTCATTCAAACTGCTGATTACTACGAGTCGGTGAGTGAGTCTTTCAGATCAGAGCTAGATGAGATGATAGTGATTCATCGTTATACGCACGGAAAAATCAACCCCACTATCAATGAAAATCTTGGCCGATCCAATATGTGCCCCGTAGATGATCTTGAGATCCCGATGGTAATAAGGAGCCCCGGCGGCATCAAGGGTTTACACTACCCACTGAACACCGCTTTTGGGATCCGAGGCGTATCCAAAACGGAATCAGAAGAAATCTTTGCAAAAATCAATAAGCACCTTTTTGTCGATGATTACGTCTTTGACCACTGGTATAAAAATGACGGCGACATGCTGTTGTTTGACAATTCGATCACCTTGCACCGACGACTAAGCGATGTGCCGAATCGCATGGCCTATCGTATACAGCACGATTACAGTGAGTTACAGACAGATTTTTGGCAACCCTACTTCCAGCCAAATTTTGCAGAAAAGTACAGAGAACAAATTAAAGACATTGTAGAAACGATTGGCATTAAGAGCTTCAAACTACCTGAAACGGCTTAGTATCAGCGAAGAAACAGGCGACGTATGATGCGTTTAGCCCATCCCCCGGCAGCAAAGAAGAATCAGAAGGTTACCCGCAAAAGGCGTCAAGAGAGCAGGGGCTAAGCACTTACCAGCCGGGAACTAATCGATATCATCAGCCAGCGACGACTTACAGCAACATAATTCTTTCTGAGGCTGCCCTAAATGCAAAGAAGCCGACTTGATGCCTATTTGGCGGATAATCCCTCGCTGGAACAGCGCTATAAAAAAATCAAGAAACATGCGAATCGCCTAGTGATTTCAGGCTATGACATTACAAATAAATGTAACTTGAGATGTAAGGGCTGCTACTTTTTTGAAGGAGATAGATCATCAACGTTTTCAGATGATCGAACCCTGGATGAATTTGACGCTTTTTTTGCTAGTGAAGTCAGGCGCGGAGTGACGATGCCCCACTTTGCGGGAGCCGAGCCCGCTAAAGTACCCGAGCGGCTTGACGTGGCAGCCAAGCATTGGAGCAGAGGAATTGTTTACACCAACGGCACGATTCCCATTGCGACGGATTTACCCTTCATGCTCCATATATCGCTATGGGGAGCAGATAAGACGGATGCCCGCCTACGGGGAAAGCATGCATTTAGGAACGCACTTAAAAACTTTGCTCAGGATCCACGGGCGATTTTTATCTTCACTATTAACCGACAGAACCTGACGGAAATGGCGGAAGTGGCCGATATTTGTGCCCAGCATGGGGCTAAAATATCCTTCAATCACTATAGCCCAACGCGCTGGCATGGATCAGCCGGAGCAGACCTGACAGACGAAGTACGATTCCGCGGCAAGGGCCGGTTCAGCAACACTGATGACAACCTCGTATTGCGCCGTGAACATTTGCAAATCATAAAAGACGCAATCAGGGAACTTCTTGACCGCCACCCCAACACTGTTATTTATTCACAGTACTATAACGAACGTATCAACAACCCTAAAGTCCTGTTCAATCTCGACCCCAAAACAGGCATTGCAACGAATTGTACAATTCTTAACGCGCCGCATCATCGTGAATATCGCACAGATTTGACATGGGATGATGCCGACTGTTGCATTCCGAATACGGATTGCGCCACATGCCGACATTACGTTTCCAATTATAGCAAGCTGATGGGCGAGTTCCATCGCCATCTGGACAGCAGCACTAACTTTGAAAAATGGCTGGAAGTTTATGAGGTCTGGTGCAGGTTAAATATCAGGGATTGGGACCATCTGGATTAAGGCAAAGATAGGGGACGTACCACGATACCTCCAGAGATTCGGAGAAAGCACCGGCTGCGCGTGGTGCGGATTTACGCAACGGGCAGAGGGCAGCTTCGAAATGGTGCATATGAAGTGCGCCGTCGCCGACGCGTCGCCGGTGTTGATCATCACCGCGAATACGCGATGGCCAAAGTTATTCCGCACACTGGTTGTACGAACAATCGCTATGCGGCCCTTTACCTCGCCGGGTCGCCCTGGTTCGGTGCTGCGTGTTGTGTCCTTGTCTAGGCGTTTCGCCGAACGCCTCGCTACTCTGGTAAACTAACTCAACGATATACATTCTCATAAAGATGGGAGCAGTGGCGCAAGCAACCCAGGGGCGCAGCACGGGCTCGGCCCGCTCCCGCTCGGCGTAACCCAAACGCCCTGCCGGATGTCACGGAACACCTGCCAACTCCTGGCTAGTATGGAATACGCATAACGGTCCGGCCCTGAAGTGCTGGCGTTTGAGAAGCGCGATGGCAGCGACTTCGCGGAGTCCTATCAGCACCGCCGAGCGTGCATCGCGTCAATGCGGGCATACCGCGGTCAGTGTTTACGACAGCCGTTGTCCAACATGAACCAGCCCAACACCCGTATCGCAACCAAGCAGGGCGAGTACATCATCCGCCCCTATGTGGCCGATGACCTGCCCGCCGTCCTCAGTGCCTGGCAGGTGGCATTCGGCAAGCCTCTGTCCCCGACGCTATGGCAGTGGAAGTATCACGATGCGCCCCTCGGTCATCAGATCCTGCTCTGCCTTGATGGTGGCGGTGAGGTTGCCGCTTTCTACGGCGGTGTGCCCTTGGATGCAGCCTGGCAAGGTCGGGCGGTTCGCATCACTCAATCGATGGACGCATTCTCACATCCAGCGCATCGATGTCTGTCTGGTGGACGTGGCGGGCTCTTCGTGAAAACTGCGCTGGCGTATTTCGCGCGCTACGGCGGTCCGCGGGGTTCGGCGCTGCTATTCGGCTTGGGCGGGGACCGCCACTTCCGGCTCGGACATCGGCTGCTGGGCTACGAGGCGCTCCCGGGTGGCATGTGCTGCCTGGAGGCACAAACTGAGGCTCTGGTTACATTGAGCGGTTGGCCGTTCGCGGGAAGGCTCGCCCTCATTGCCGAGGACGATCTCCACGGACTCGCGGCCTTGGCCTCGGCAAGCCCGCCTGAGCGGCTCGTGGCGCGCAGAGACGCCGACTTCTTCCGCTGGCGCTTTCTGCGCCATCCCGAGCGCCGCTACCGCCTATTCCGCTATGGCCCCTGGATGGGGCCGGGCTGGCGCGGTTATGCGGTGGTGTTGATGGAGTCGGCCGCTGCAGTGCTCGTGGACCTGGTCCTGCCTGCCGGCGAGCGTTCGGCTCGGAATCTGTTGCGTTGTCTGGCCGAGGTATTGCAGTCGGACGGCGTCGAACGGCTGCGCACCTGGTTGCCCTGGGCGGGACCCGATGCCCGGCGGCTCATCGCTTGCGGATTCACCGCGCAGCCGGAGCCGCTGGGGATCGTGCCTAGTGTCCGCCGTCTTGATCCAACTTTGCGATGGTCGGCTACCGCGGCGGCGCTGCATTACACGATGGCGGACGCCGATCTTTTCTGAGCCCACCCGTATCGTCATCACGGGTCTAGGCCATAGCAACAACGACGTTTCCCGACCTACCTTTTCCGTTCAACGTCTACTGGCGGGCAAGGACCATCCGAAATCACTCAGACGCCCAGAGCCTAACAATCGCGGCGAATGTCGCGTTTCGCTCTCACTTTTGATCAAGTCCAGAATCAGCGTTCGGAACAACCGGTTCTTTCAGGCGATGATAGGCAGCTGTCATCATTATTTGTTAGCGCGTGATGCAGATCATCCCTGATGGCCGCAAACAGCGCGCGGCTGCCCCGAGGATTCCAGTGCATATCGCCATTCGGCAAGTACAGGTTTCTCTTGTGTTGCATGAATACGTGCCGCATGGAAGCTGTTGGATCCAGGCAGCGAATGCCCTGTTTTGAACAAAATTCCAGAATGCGCTGATTCGGCAGTTCGACATCGTACCTGGAGGGATCGAGACGGTAGTCACGGACTGTTGCCCACCAGTCCGGCGGCTGCACCTGAAAGCGCTGAGGAAAAAGTAAGACGACCAGTTCGATGCCACGCTCGGCAGCAAACTGTCGATACCCCATGAGAACTCGGAATAGCTGAACAAAGGACTGCTCTACGGCCACGGGCGCATCACGCATATACACGCCCAGGCTATTGGTGGAAGAAAACAGCCTGGGCCTTTTCTTGCCGTCGGGCCAGCCGCTCACCACCGACTCTCCTTGATAGGGCACGAACAGAGATGAATACAACGCGCTGTGTTGCAACATTCGCTGCACTCTGTTTTTAGGGAAAGGCCTCCGCTCTTCCGAGCGCAAGTGGCTTGCAGGTATCAGCATGCCCGCGAAACGTCGCATCAATGCTTCTTTGTCGACAGCGTCGGCAGGCTCTACCCGGAAGGTCGCATCATCCAAACGATGCGTCCCTCCGCGCCCAAGGCTAGCGTAACTATGGGCGATATCATTACCCAAAGTAATACCCAGTAGCAGCATCTGAGGATGGAATTCAAACCCTCGATTCTGCAGGTAAAGCAGCCCGGTCACCGGATCCTCAATGCAAGAAATGAGAACCTGATGGTGCTTGCCCGGCTCCACTTCATTCAGGTAGTCCTCGAGCAGATATGAAAAAGTCTCTACCTGATCCAGGCGGTAACCAGCCGTAAAGGAGTCACCCAAGGAGAGAATGCGCACGGTCCCTTCGTCCGGCTGCGGATTGATAGCGTACGCATTCCTGAAACCATAACTGTTGTTCCGCCAGTGCACGGCCTTTCCGTAGCCATCGATGACGAAGGCGTCGAAATCTTCCAACAGATATCCTCCTGCCCCCAGAGCACCCTTTCGCCAAGTGTCACCGTAGTCCAGGTTGGTACGCAGGCTTTCATGGGTAAATGCAGGGGATGCCACCTCCCGCCAGATGCGTGCCGCGAGCTCCAGAGCCAGCAACGACAAGGCAAGGGTGCAGAGCAGAAGTATCGAGCGGATTGAAGCCGCCCGTTTGTGAGAAAGCGTTCCCATTCAAACCTCTGGGTATATGAATCTGAAGTTCCCGGGATCGCCCGAAAACACCGAAGGTGATTATCGCTGTCGATCACCGTCATTTTGCGACTGCCATGTCATTGACGGCCTGGGATGATGCAACCGCCCAGGGGTTGACGTTGCCAAAGTGCATTCGGCTGATTAGAGCGCGACTACTATTCTGCCTCTATAACCCTTGCAGTCGCGCGATGTGGCGGGCGGAATCGCCGGCGCGATCGATGCGTACACACGGGGTAATAATGGGAAGTGCGTGAGCCCACTTTCGCTCAAAGACCTCTGCACTGATGCGGATTCGCTCAGCGACGTTGAGTGGCAGTGGCTCGTTTGGAGGCACGCTGGACCAGTGCTCACAAGGCGCATGGAGTACAGCGCTATCGAACCCGCGAGCGCGTGCCGTCAACACGAGGTCGGTGGCGTAGAAGTCGAATCCCAGCGCTGGATCGAGCAGCAAATTACTATCACGGCGCACGGCAAACGAGAGCTCATCAAGGGCGTCTACGGTGCAAGGCAGATGTCCGGGGGGGCAAAGCCATTCACCGCGGTCCAGAACACAGCCGACGTGAGCGCCTGCGGACACGCCGTAGACGCCGACAACGGCCAGATGAGGCATTGATTGCATCGCCAGATGCAACTGGCTTCGAAATTGCAGATCCCACCCCTTGGGGAGGATCACATCTTGATGTACCCAGACAAGCCATTTGGAATGCAGGCTACCATGCAACTCCGGATTGAATGCCTGAGCCGCAGACTTGCAATTGTAGTGCAACCGAAGCGGATAACGACCGGTTCGCAGGCACTCGGAAGTGTACAGGCGATGCCGTAGAACTCCGACGTTGTTGACGGCAGCGACGAATGCGAGGCTGGTTTCCTGTTGGCACGCGACATCGGTCATTGGCACAGTGTCATGACTTGATCCAGCGCCATCGCCGCATGGCGTAGGGCTCGTCCTTGTGCCGCAGCCGGACGAAATAGGGCTTAGGCGTGAGGCGCTGCCAATGCGGAGGCGAAAAAAGTGGCGTCGACGGTTCGAAGTCGCCTTGGGCAAAGGAAACGAAGCGCGGGTTCAATCCGAATTCCCAACACAGCCGCGTCTTTGCGGAGCCAGTTGCCTGGGCAAGTATCGGCGGCGCCGAGAGTCGATCTAGATCTTCGATCTCGCGCGCTGCGGTCTTGGCGATGAAGTGCAGGTCAGTCGGTGAATCGGCTCCGTAACCCTTTTGAAAGTAGGCAGTCGACGCGTCTCGCATGTATCGCGGCTTGTCGCCGCGCGGCGATTGATCCCAATAGTGCACCACGCCTGCAGCAGGCGCGCAGAGTATGCTTTGCTGTTTGAGAACCAGGCGGCCGCACCGTCGCCGGCGCGCAACCACCAGCTATCGCCGGTAGCCGGTGGAAGCCGCCACTGGCATTTGTCATCCCAGTAGGCGCGTGGACCGGCAACGAGCGCGTCCGTGCCCTCGGCCGCGGCCACGAAGGCGGCGATGCAGCCGGGCAGGGGCCTGGCATCCGGGTTGATGACAAGCCACCAGGGCTGCCTCAATGCGGCAGCACCTAGATTGACCGCGGCACCGAAGCCTAGGTTGCGGTCGGGCGTGATGGCACGCACACACGCTTGGTTGTTCAGGACAACTTCGAGCGATTCCTCTGGACTGTTATTGACAATCACCACTTGGTCGACCAGCGACTGGTCAGCCGGTGCATCGAGCAAGGCCGGCAGTAGATGGCCGGTATGGTAATTGACGATGATCGCGCCGACGCTCATTGATTATGCGCCAAGGTGGCCGACGATATGGAAAGCGATCGTGTTCAGAGATTCCACGTCGACCTCCAATCCACCTTTGGCCAATAGAGATAGCTGCTGGCGTAGTTCCGAGGGCGGTGGCGCTGGGATGCAGTCTAAACGGGTGATCGCTAGCCCGCAGTCCGCCAACAGTTCGGTCAGCGAATGCAGCGTAAAGAAGCGCAGGTGGGTCTTGCACAGGAGCCCGGCCGGCACATAGTCCCATCGGCCAGCAAGCAGGTCGACAACCAGCGACCAATGCCCGACGTTGGGCACGCTCAGGATCAAGCAACCGCCTGGCGCCAGATAGTTGTCGGCGATGCGAGCCAACAATTGCCGCGGCTCGGCCAGGTGCTCAAGCAAATCCAGGCAGGTCACGCAATTGAACCGCTCGCCGGGATCGAGTTGCATCACGTCGCCAACCAGGACGCGATCCAACACGCTTTCGGCGAGACGCGCCACCGCCGCGTTCTGTTCGATGCCGACCACACGGCAGCCTAGCAACCGAGCAGCGTTCTTACCGAGGGCCCCGGTGCCGCAGCCGATGTCCAGTAACGATTGGGTCGTGCAGGGGATCAAGGGCAAGATGTCTGCTCTCGCGCTGGCAAAGTAGTCGGGCAATGGATGAACATAGGCCCTGGATGTGATTCCGCATCGTTCGCCGAGGGTCGCGGGTATGTCGAACAGGCGCTCGCGTTGCAACTGCGAATGCAGAATCTGGCCTCGTACCAGGAAAAGGTGCGGCCTGAAATGGTCGGGTAGCGGCGCATCGACTACCTTGGCACTCAGTAGGGCGCGATGGAAACGCGCGAAGCCAGAGCGGGTATGGTAGTCGGGGATCCATTGCGTTGGCAGCAGGCCCGGCTGCATCGGGACCATGCAGTCGCTATCCGGCGTCTCAGCCAAGCGATCCCTGAGTGCGGCGATGCTGCCTTTGGCGATGACCAACCAGGTATCCCGAATGATCAAGACGTCGTCCGGAATGCTCGGCGATTCGTCCAGCCAAGCGCACAGGGCCAGGTGCAACGCGTTTTCTGGCGTCTCGGTGTCGATTTCGATCCTGTGCAACCGGCCGTCGCAACCAAGTTCGCCACGCAACATCCGCTCGGCCAGGCGATATTCCGGCGCATCGGACTGCATGCGGTTGGTCGTGATCCAGACGTAGAGCCATGTGGTTTAGGGACGTAAGGAACGCACAGGACGCGACAGGGCGCCGATTTTGTGCAAGGCACTGGTGAGCGAATCTATCGGAAGATCTAAGGTATACGCCAGGATCGCGGCATCGAGACCACGCCGATGCCGCGGCCAAAATCCGCCTGACTGACTTCAACTGCGCACTCAAGGATCGCTTGGTCGTAGATATGCAGCGCTTGCTCACAAGACAGGAAGACCTGTATCGAATAGATTCCAGCGAGCAAGGCAACGTGCGGAAACTCAAGGGTCGCTTCACCTACGCCATCGGCGTCGCGCCCCAGGACCACACCGTCGTGAAGCGAGGCGGCTCCGAAGACCGGGCGATTGTCGTCCGTGGTGATGGCTACACCAAGACTCGCCTCCGGCAGCGTCGGCTCGACACGGAAACGGACATTGATCGCTAAGGTCGATTCACCGCTGCGCAAACTAACGGGGATGCCGCGAACGCCGTTTGCTTCCAGGTGCACCGACAACAACTGTCCGGGCATCGCGGCGGCCGGGGCTTGCGCGCCGCGGGGGGGGCGCGAGGCGTGCGCGTTTCCGAAGAGGCCGCCTCGATTTCTGCCCGATAGGCGGACAGTACCGCCTCGGACTCCCCGTAAAGCCGCACTCGGCCCGCATCGAGCCAAAGCACGGAGTGGCAGATCGATTGAACATGGTAGAACGAGTGCGAGCAGAAGAGAATGGTTTTGCCCGCATCGCGGAAATGCATGATGCGGTCAAAGGACTTGCGCGCGAAAGCGCCATCGCCAACCGACAGGGCCTCGTCGATGATCAGGATGTCTGGGTCGACGGCCGTAGCGACGGCGAACGCGAGCCGGGCCGACATGCCGGTTGAATATGTCTTTACCGGGTGCTCGATGGCATCGCCAATATCGGCGAAGGTCGCGATCCCCGGAAACAGGGCATCGATCTCCGTCTGAGCGAGGCCGGCAATTGCGGCATGCAAGTAGGCATTCTCGCGCCCGCTCATATCAGGGTGGAAGGCGGCTCCGAGTTCCAGAATCGCTGAAACTCGGCCATTGACGATGAGTTCGCCGTCACTGTGCTTCAGCAGGCCGGCAACGATCTTCAGCAGCGTGCTCTTTCCTGCGCCATTCCGACCAACGATGCCGAGCACCTCGCCGTGTTCGATACGCAGATCGA
>JGI12210J13797_10529864_pt1 | contig 12870 bp, 9 predicted proteins | sample ElkSlonscriptome_3_FD_13797 | JGI IMG/M metagenome (IMG submission 13797)
GGGTAGACGGTATCCCTCTTCCACAAAAAGATCCAATCCCAGGGGGTCCAGTCCGGCGACCAAGTGTTCGTGTGCGGCCTGATGCCGGGCCACCACGGCCTCTTCGCCTTCCTGGAGGACGACATCCAAAGCGGCATGCAGTCCGTAGAGCATATTGATGGGGGCGGTGTGATGGTAGGCGCGCTTGGCACCTTCCCAATAGTTCACCAGCATGGAGAGGTCGAGGTACCAGTTGGGCACTTTGGTTTTGCGGTTCTTTAATTTTTCGACCGCTCGGGCACTGGCACTGAATGGGGCCAGTCCGGGAGGGCAGCCCAGACATTTCTGGGTGCCACTGTAGAAAATATCCACGCCCCAGTCGTCAAGGCGTACGGGTAAGCCGCCCAGACCGGTTACGCTGTCCACCAGGAAGAGTGCACCGCTGTCTTTGATCACGGCGGCTAATTCGGGGAGAGGGTTCCTGACTCCGGTGGAGGTTTCGGCATGCACCACTCCGATCAGATCGTAGCGGTTGGACATCAATTGTTCCGCCACCTGATCGGGAATCACCGGAGTGCCCCATTCAAATTCCAGTGCGTCCACTTCCGCGCCCAGACGCTGGGCCACGTCGACCATGCGGGTGCCGAACACCCCATTCACGAGAATCAGCACCCGGTCGCCGGGTTCGACGAAGTTGACAATGGAGGCTTCCATGCCGGCAGAGCCGGTACCGCTGATAGGAATACTGAGTTCGTTATCGGTATGGGCCAGTTCCTGAATCTGACCTTTGATGGCATCCATAATCTCAATGAAGACCGGGTCCAGATGGCCCAACGTAGGTTTTCCCAATGCCGCATAGACTTCGGGGTGGGTATTGGAAGGGCCGGGCCCCAGCAAGAGGATGTCGTCAGGAAGGGAGTGTAGTAGAGAGGTCATAAGGAGTAGGGATTAGGAAGTTTCTTCTATGGTGGAATTCCGGAGGTGCCCGATGCCGTCGATGGTAATGTCGACGGTTTCACCCGGAGTCATAAACCGGGCTCCGGGCGGGGTGCCGGTGAGAATGAGGTCGCCGGGACACAGGGTGTGACCCGCGCTGAGAAAGGCGATCAGTTCGGGAATGGAAAAACACATGTCCGACACCGATTCGTTCTGTAGTTCTTCGCCGTTCACCCGGGTTACAATACGAAGATTCGCGGGATCAGAAATTTCATCTGCGGTCACCAGGGTGGGGCCAAGGGGACAAAAGGTATCAAATCCTTTTCCTTTGCACCACTGATTGCCCACGCGTTCCCGCTGCCAGTCGGAGGCACTCACATCGTTGGCGATGGTGTAGCCAAACACATGATCCATGGCGTCTTCTTTGCAAATATTCTTGCCGCCCCGACCGATGACCACCGCCAGTTCTCCTTCGAATTTGACATTTTCCGCCGTGATGGCCACCCGGGGCAACACGATGGGTCCCTCCGGATCCTGTAGGGCGTTGTGTTGTTTAAAGAAAACCACCGGATACTCCGGAAGCGGCTTGTCTTTGAACAAACCCCGGTAATTGGCCCCAATGCCCAGAATGGCCTTGGGAAGATAGGGGATCAGACGTTTTCCTTGGGAGAAGGTTTCGCTGGTGGGGGTGAAGCCGGAGGAAACGTCGCCAGTCAGACCTGTCCAGGTTCCGTCTCCGTTCGGAGTCGCCTGAATGGTTTGGCCTTCTGGAGTGATAATGCGTTCAATTTTCATATGCAGGTCAGAGGTTTAGAGTTGTTGATAGGCGGACAGGGTCAGGAAATCCTCCAGGGTTTCCTGCTCAATGAGGTCGTCAAAGAGCTTTGCCGCCTCCTCAAGACGTCCTTGGTCCGGAAGCTTGTCCAGCTCCTCCTGTTTGAGACTGCGGTACAGCTCGAGGGTGACCGGCCGTCCGTCGTCCAGGGAGGCGCCTTTGTGAATCCACTGCCAGAGTTGGGAGCGGCTGATTTCAGCGGTGGCCGCATCTTCCATAAGGTTTTCGATCGCGGCGGCACCGTTGCCACACAGCCAGGCGTTGAGGTATTGAATGCCTACCCGGATGTTCAGGCGCATTCCCTCTTCGGTAACTTTGCCGCCGGGAATGTCAAAATTCCGCAGGTCTTCAGCCGAAACCGAGACATCCTCCCGCAATACTTCTTTCTGATGGGGTTTCTCGCCCAGTGTCTTGTCGAAGACCGCGATAGACACCGGAACCAGATCCGGATGAGCGACCCAGGTGCCGTCGTAGCCCTGTTGGGCCTCGCGTTCTTTGTCCCCGGTCACTTTTTCTATCGCCTGGGCGGTCACATCCGGATCACGGCGGTTGGGGATGAACGCGCTCATTCCGCCAATGGCGTGGGCACCCCGTTTGTGACAGCTCTGCACCAGCAACTCGGTGTACGCTTTCATAAAGGGGACGGTCATGGTGACCTGAGAGCGGTCGGGAAAAAACAGATCCTTCTGACTGCGCTGGGTCTTGATGCAGCTGAAAATGTAATCCCAGCGGCCGGCATTCAAGCCTGACATGTGATCGCGGAGTTCGTACAGAATTTCCTCCATCTGGTAGGCGGCGGGAAGGGTTTCGATGAGGACGGTGGCCCGCACACTGCCGTGGGGAACTCCCAGATCCTGCTCGGCAAAAGAGAAAACATCGTTCCACAGGCGGGCCTCGAGATAGTGTTCGGTTTTGGGCAGGTAGAAATAAGGTCCACTGCCGCGTTCGAGCAGGGCCTTGGCATTGTGGAAGAAATAGGTTCCGAAATCCACCAGACTGCCGGAGGCGGGGGCTCCATTCCAGGTGAGGTGGGTTTCGTTCAGGTGCCAGCCCCGGGGGCGCACCAGCAAAGTGGCAATCTCCTCTTTCAACTCATAGGTTTTCCCTTTCTGCTCCAGCCGGATTTCGAGCCGGGCCGCATCCCGAAGGTTGATCTGCCCCTGGACCACATTCTCCCAGGTGGGGGAGCAGGAGTCCTCGCAGTCGGCCATGAAGACCTTGGCACCCGAGTTCAGAGCGTTGATCATCATTTTCCGGTCTACCGGACCGGTAATTTCCGTACGGCGATCTTGAAGATCGTCCGGACAGGGGGCGACCTGCCAATCTGATTCGCGAACGGATTGAGTTTCTGAAGGAAAATCAAGAGTGTTCCCCGCGTCCAGAAATGCCTGTACCTTCTGGCGGTTGGCCAAGATGTCTTGACGGCGAGCGGCGAATTCCGTGTGCAGGCGGCCAAGAAAGGCCAGACATTCGGGAGAAAAAACCTGTTCGGTGTCGGGAGTGGATGCGGTGGAGAGTTGTAGAGATGTCATAAAATCGATATGTAGCCGGGATGGTGATATTTTGTCAAACGGAAAATGATTTTCGCTTGACGAAAATTAAGAAGATCATAAAGAAAATCCGTTTATGACCACGACATCATCAAATCGTCCCGGGCGCGCCCGTAGTAAATCGGTGGAGCCGGTTCGGGCTTTGGATCGGGGACTGGAAATCCTGAATGTGCTGGCAGAATCCGGGGGCGGAACATTATCTGAGGTTTCGAAAGCGGCGGGCCTGGTACCGAGTACGGTCTATCGTCTGCTGGAAACGGTGATTCCCTTTGCCGAATGGGTGAAGAACACCGAAAAAACAGAGGTACTGGCTCTGATTGACTTTGGTAGATTACCGGCGGGATCGTTAACGCCCGGCACCGTGAATGCAGCCACCGGCCAGGCGGCGTATGACTATATTGTGGGTTCGATTGATGCCGCGCGGGAGGGGCGAATAGATGGTGTTGCCACCGGGCCGATTCACAAAGAAGCTCTGCGGGCAGCGGGCGTTCCCCAGCCGGGACACACTGAAATTTTTGCTGAACGAAGCAAAGCGGTTCGGGCCTGCATGATGCTGACTTCCCCAAAGATCACCTGTAGTTTTGCCACGACCCATATTGGGTATAGGGATGTTCCCGGAGCCTTGTCCATTGAACGGGTTTTGGCTGAGTTTCTGGGCATTGAGCATGTTCATCGCGGCCACCTTGCACTCCTCGAGATCCGCAGCGAGCATGTTTGCAGAGCGGTGCCGCCCCCGCAGAGTAGCTTCCCGCACATATTCCATCCGAATCCAGTCCGCAGGCGGAATCGCTTCCCAAGTCAGAAACCACGCCGGTTTCGGATCGGACCCAGGCCAGACTTCGCGGCTCCCATCATTATCGAGCACCACGGTCCCGTAGAGAGCCAGTGCCGCCAGTCCCCGAACAAAAGGATCACTGTTTTGGGTCAGCGAGGTTGCATGTTGCAACATCGGCTCGTTAAATAAATGACTGACATATCTCTCCTTCGATTCCGACATCACCAGCATCAATTCCGCAACGAGCCGCTCCTCCCCACCTCAAGCAAAGCTTCACCCACCTGCTGGAGCCGGATTTTGCTTTCATCGTTCTTTTTTACTTTCAAACCCTTGACCGCATCCACAAAAATCTGACTTGCGGCCTTTGGATCGTTGGCGGATAAGGTCTGGTAGACATTTTCCTGAAGCACGTTCGCTACACTCGGTGCCCCACCGGATTCTATTGCCGCCTGATATTCTTTGACAGCCGGAGAAGGTCCAGCCATTAGAGGCATCAGCGGCAGAACAAGCAGCAGCAAAAGCGCGGAGAGCAGATAGCCGATCGGCAAAACAGGGGGCGAGATATGCAGTTTGTGGAGATTCGTTTTCATCGTATGCCTCGTTTCTCTTGTTGATTACGTAATCACTACACGATAAGATGACGTATTTTAAATGTAAATACGATGAAAATGGGTCGATTTGGTTTATTAACTTTTTTTTAAATTTTATTGTTAACCTCTCATTATCTGATTACGTAGTCATTGAAAATTGTAATCCGTGTATCATTCAATCAGAGGAAACTGATATGAAGATATGACCTAAATCAACATTCATCCCCGCCGACCTGACTCCTAATAAAATCTAAATAAATAATGACGAAAAAAACCTCTCCCACCATCGCCTGTCACATGCGCCCTACCAGCCTTTACGATGAAGGTTTCGACTACGTGCTCGATGCCGTTCAGCAACGGGCAAATGTGAACACCCTGTTTATCGATGCCTTTGGGGCCGAATTTCCCCTCAAGGATATCGCATCTCCGGAAAACCTCCCCCACCACGGGCTGGATCTAAAACTCGATCCCCATGCATCCGTCAACCAGATCTTCTTTGCCCCGCCCGAAGACCTCCTCAAGGATGTTGGTTTCGGCATATCCACCCCGAGCGATGTCCGGTACGCGGGGAAAGAGATCTACAAGGATTTTGCCCGCTATCGCAGTGAGCGCGGTATCGGCATGCACGCCCGGATGATTGATCCTTATTATTTAAAAAATAAAATTCAAGGCTGGGAAAAAACCTGTGAAGTTGATCACCGGGGAACGGCCACTCAGTCCCCTTGTTTCAGAAATCCGATCTACCGAGAGTTTTGTGGCCGCCTTGCGGAATATCTGGTCGGCCGCTATGATCTCGACGGCTACCACTGGGGTACGGAACGCAATGGTCCGCTCACCCAGACCCTGCTCTGGCGCGGCGAACACCGTGCATTCTGTTTCTGTCCCCATTGTGTTGCCGCCGGTAAAGAAAAAGGAATCGACGCGGAGCGCGCACGCCAAGGCTTCGCTGCGCTGGATCGGGCGATCGAGGATACGGATTCGCGGGAACCTCTGCCGCAAACCCTGTGGCGGCTCTTTATGCATTATCCGGAACTCCTGGCCTGGGAGCGCCTCTGGGCCGAAGGTCGCGAAGGGATGTTCGGCACCATTCGCGACGGCGTACACGCCGCCAAATCAGAAGCCAAAGCCGGTTGGCACCTCTGGCAATACACCGCCTCTCTGGATCCCTTTGCGGTGGCTGCCACCGACTACCACGCACTTGCGGCGGTTAGCGATTACGTCAAACCCTGTTTCTACCAGGATGTTGCCGACAAACGTTTTGCAAATCCCTGTACCCCTCGTCTTCTCGATAATTATCTCCGCGGCTGCGAACCGGAATCAGGTCTGCGCTTCCTTCAAAACTTCAGTGGATACGGCAGTGCCGTTTCCGGCCCCCTGGATGCGCCCTCATTCGACCCGGTCGCCTACGTTTCACAACTCACCGGCATTGCCCGACAAAAATTGGAGCGCGCAACGAACGCATGTGAACTGTGGGTGGGACTCGGCATCGCCATCGGGGGAGGAATGAATGCGTCCGAACAGGAGATTCAGGAGACCGAGGACAGTGCTGCAGCCGCGTTGGCAAACGGTGCCGACGGCTTGGTATTCTGCCGCGAATACCAGGAAATGCCGTTCGCACTTCTCGATGCGGTGGGCCGGGGCATCCGCCGCTCGGCGGACATTTCCATTCCATCCACTGCGGGGGTGTGAGTCACATTTAAAGTCAGGTTCGATAATGACTCCGCAATGCGGTGATTAGTTCCGGGGTGGGAAAGCGCAGCTTTTTCCGGAATCGAATTCGAAAGGTACATTTTCAGGCATGGAGGGTTCATCGCCATCAATCAGAGTCTCCAGGCGATCAATAGCGGTATTGGCCATACCGGCGTTGGGAATCCGCTGAATGGTAATGTTTAAGCCGAGATTATTGAAACCAGATTGGTCGATCGTGGTGATGGAATAGTCGTTTGGTGTCTCCAATCCCTTAGCTTTCATGGCCAGGACAACCGCCATCGCCAGCCATCTGGAGGGGGTTACAAATGCGGTGGGCAAAACTTTTTGCTTTTCTACCCACTCCTCCACTCTCATATGCAAGGGTAGATTGGAGTGACTGGGGATGGTTACCTCAAAGGGGTCTAAATCGGCTTTTTGCATGCCGTTGACATATCCGGACTTCCGAGCAGCCGTGCTGTAGTGAGGCGTAGACGTTTCGTGTTCATGCGTATGGTCCATGTACGCAATGCGCTTATGCCCCAAAGCTGCCAGATGAGAAACTAAAAAGGAGGACGCCTCCTCGTCTGCGCTCTTGATCCCTTCCGGGTGATTTGAATTGACCCACACAAACGGAAGATTCATCTGTTCAAAAATCACAGGTAGGCTCTGAGGGATATTGTGGGTGTGGTAAATCAATACCCCGTCAACCATCCAGTTCTTGAGAAATTGCGGCAAGCGGACAGGGTCGTCGATTACTTTTTCCGGGTAGCGTCCGATCATCAATTGCAGGCCGCGGGTGTAACAGGCGTCTTCCAGTGCCCAGATGAAACCAATAGGGGTAGAGGAGGTGCTTTGGTTGTCGCTCGCCAGCAAACCTACCGCACGGTGTCGCCCACTGCGCATGATATTCGCGGAGCGATTCAGACGATAGCCTAAGCGTGCCGCTTCCCGCATGACCCGCTCCCGCACCTCCGTCCGGACAGAGGGATGGCCCGAAAACGTCCGGGACACGGTGATTTGTGATACACCTGCCGCCAATGCCAGATCATGTTGCGTTGGAGGTCTCTTCGTCGATTTGCGCATTTGGTTTCCTTAATAAATTATAGGATGAAAACGAGAAAAAAACGCTATTCGCCACTTGACGAGCAATAAGCCGCCTTTACCTTGTTTACGTAATCACATCTATCCACTCACACTGGACTTTATGAATTCAGAAAATCTGAAAATAATCCCACTTTTAGTAATTTCAGCTTTGAGCCTGGCATTCTCTCTTCCGGTATATGGAGCTTCCAATTTGGAATTATCATTTGAAGATGAGATAAAACCTCTATTAGCCCGCCATTGTTATGAGTGCCATGGCAACAATGATGAATCTCGTAAGGCGGATCTGAATTTGGAGTATTTCCAGACCGTGGCTTCTCTGGAGAGCGTCCCTGATTTGCTGGATGATGCGCTCTTTTATGTTGAAGAAGGTGATATGCCGCCAAAGGAGTATCAGCATCAGCTCGTTGGCACTGATCAGGAACACCTGATCCAATGGTTGACCCGTACGCTCGACCGCATTGAAAGTGCGGCCAAGAATGATCCCGGTCAGGTCGTCGCTCAGCGACTTAATCACCTCGAATATGATCTCGTGGTCTCCGATCTGACCGACGTGGAGATTCGTGCTGCGCGCTTTTTTCCCCGTGACAGCGGTTCTGGCGAGGGTTTCACGAACGTGGGGGCCGATCAACAATCCTCTGTCGTTTACTTGGAGAAGTGGTTGGATGCTGCGCGATTTGTCTCATCACACGCACGCATCACGGCCCTGCGGGGCATTCGGTGGTTCCCTGAGCCACAATCCTCGGCGGCCAACACGGAGGCGCTGTTGGCCTCACTGGCGGGCGATTGGGCGCTTTGGCATGCCGAGCAGGAAGCGTTGCAGAGTGCGAACGACGCGGAGACCCACGCCCGTTACCTGCTGGCCGCCTGGCAATATGACAATCGCGCCGCGTTTGGCCATCCAAACGCAGAGCCCGATGCGCTTGCGGCGGCACTTTCGCCTCCCCTATACCCGAGTGTGCTGGAGACGTACCACGACTTTTTGACGCGGGATCCCCAGACTTTTGTAGACTCCAACGACGAGCGATTGGCAGAATTGGTACGCACCTGGCAGGCACTCCCTGAGCTGGGGGCACCCGGAGGCACATCAGAAGATATTAAGGAACGCGCGGCGGCCATTGCTGAAACGTTTTTTGGCGACCGTGATTCTAGGCGTAAACTCAGAGAACTCACGCGTGGTGCCCGGAGTGACTTCAGCGGAAACTTCTATACACCGTTCACGGATTATGGGGACTTTGAAATTTCCGTGATCTCTACGGATGAGATGCAGAGGCCACCGAATAAACCAAGAAAAGATCCCGGCCCATTTTACCTCAGCGCGGATGATATGCGCCGCAACGCGTCGCCCGACGATATCGCGGAGCTTGACCTCTTGGTGGCCGAGGTGGGGAAGGCGCTCAATCCGAACTTGAAAAATGAAGCCAACCTGGCGCGGGAGATTATTGCCGACTTGGCCCCCAAAGCGTGGCGGCGTCCGGTCAATGACGCGGAAATTGATGCCCTGCTTGTCCCGTACCTCAGGGGACGTGAAAATGGCGAAACCCTCGATGCAGCGGTGAAGGACTCCATTACCGCCTTGCTGATCTCTCCGGAATTTATCTTTCGCTTCCGAGTTGATGCACCGGAAGGAGAAGTTGTCGCCTTAACGCCCACCGAGTTGGCCAGTCGGTTGTCATTTGCCCTGTGGGGCACGCTGCCGGATGAGGAGTTGCGTGAAGTTTCCTTTAGCGGCGCGCTTACGCAGGAGGCGATTTACCGACAGCAAATCGAACGCCACCTCGCGGACGCAAACCTGCGGTTTTTGGTTGAACAGTTTGCCGCCCAGTGGCTCCATTTTAATACATTTGCGGAGAATGCCTCCCCGGATCCAATGAAATTCCCCGACTTCTCGCCTGCCCTCGCTGCGGATATGGAGGAGTCTTTGAAGCGTTTCTTCCAGAATGTTTTCCTTGAAAACAAACCCATCACCACCCTGATTGATGCGCGAGAGATGCCCATGAGTAATCGCATGGCTGCTTACTACGGCTTGGTTGAGACGCCTGAGTTTAAAGGGCGGAGGGCCGATCTGAGCCGTGCACGTTGGGAAGATGAGTGGCACATGCAGACCTTACCGAGTGAGTTCGCAGGCATATTGAGTAGCGGACCGGTCACGATCGGGCACAGTCAGCCCCTGCGCACCAGCCCGATCAAACGCGGCGCGTGGGTGGTGCAAGAATTACTTGGCACGCCCATGCCACCCCCCCCGGCAGGTATTCCGCAGTTGAGTGAGGACGAGGTCAGTGCTGAAGGTCTGACCTTGGCGGAGCAGATGGCCATCCACCGGAAAGATCCCGCGTGTATCTCTTGCCACGTCAAGTTGGACCCCGTCGGGTTGGCTTTTGAAAACATTGATCCTGCGGGTCGCTGGCGGACAAAGGATTCCGCAGGCAACCCGCTCATCACCTCCGGTGTCAGTCCAGAGGGATATGAGATCAATGGGCTACAAGGTCTGGCCAACTACCTGGCCAAAGAGAAAAATGTACAGGCCATTGCCCGGCAGTATTCGCACAAACTGGTCGGCTACCTCTTGGGGCGGCAGGTGGAGATAGGCGACCGTGAACTGATTGACTCCATGGTAGAGTCGATGTCGGAGAACGACTGGCGTGTGTTACCCGCTCTACGGCTGGCGCTCATCAGTCCGCAATTCTTACAAAAACGAAATCAACCTCAGTCATGAACACACTCAACACCTCTTCTGAAAAATCCTCTGATCCGGTAGATCTACGCATCGAGCGTCGAAGCTTCCTCAAAGGTCTGGCCGCGACAATTGTCCTGCCGTGGATGCCCAGCTATGCCTACAGCATGGGCGACAAATTTGCGGACGCTGCGCTGCCTCCACGGCGCTTCGTTGCCGTGACGTTTGGCAATGGTGTTTATGAAAAGGACTGGTGGGTGAGGGCTGGTAAGTCTGCCATGGAGTTTAGTTCCTCGTTACAACCGCTTGCGCCCTTTGCGAATGACATAACGGCACTCCCGGGTCTGCGACTTTTTGATGATACCCGAGACGAGGGTGCCTCTGGCCATATGTATTACTTCACCAACCTGCTCTCGGGAGCCATTGTGACGCCGAACACCGTCGGGGCGGCGATCACTGCCGATCAGCTCATGGCCGCAGAGGTGAGTAAGTATACAGACATCCCGTCGTTGGCTCTCGGCACCGAGCCCGTTAAGAGCGGTACGATTTTTGGAGCACCAGCGGTGTGCGCCTCCACCATTAGTTGGCGAGGAGCGACCTCCCCCGTTCCGGCGGAGATTTACCCGCAACAAGCCTTTGACCGCCTTTTTAACGCCAAAAACAGAGAAGCGGACAAGAGTGTGCTGGACTATGTGTTGGGTGATCTCAATCGCGTCAGCAGTAAGGTTAACTATGCGGATCGTCAGAAACTGGAAGAGTACACCGCGTCTGTCCGCGAACTCGAACAACGTATTTCTCGCACGCAAAGCCAGGTCTCTGCTGGCGAAGGGTGGCAGCCGGACTTGGAGGAACCCACTATGGCCCGTCCAGATCCTGGGATGCCGGCCAACACCCCGGAGCACATTGACCTGATGAACGAAATTCTGGCCCTGGCTCTGCGCATGGATAAAACCCGCGTGGCGACGTTTGTCATGGCCCAAGATGTCACCAATCGGCCTTACAATTTTGTGGAGGGGGTCGAAAATAATGGTCTACACGGGCTTTCCCACCACGGCAGCAGTAAGCGCTCCATCGAGGCATTCCGCCGCACGAATCGCTGGCACACCGAGCAGGTTGCCAAGCTCGTCGGCAAACTTAAACGTGTGAAAGAAGATGCTTCCGGCACCTTGCTGGACAACACGATGTTGCTGTTCACTGCCACAATGAACGACGGAGACAGGCATGATCCCACCAACCTCACACCCTTGCTGATCGGGGGTCGCAATTGTGACATTACCCCTGGGCGGGTGCGCGAGTACAGCATCTTTGAAGACCGCCGCATCTGCAACCTGCACCTGTCGTTGATGCAACGGATGGGTGTCGAGCGCAACAGCTTCGGTAACAGCTTTCACCCTCTGGATCTATCGTCATGAAAAAATTTATTCCCGCCGCATTCGTCTTGATCGCTTCAATGGCAGCCTTGGGTGCCGAAGTTCCAGACTCGCTCAACGAAATCCTGCCGGAAGGCACTACTCCGCAGTTGCTTCAGCGGCAGGCCGTTTTGGAATGGGCGACTGTAGTGGACGAGTGTAATGTGATGTATGATGTAGAGGGAAATGTTGTGCGGATTTCCGTTAAGGGTGCCGCGCCGGGAGTTGATGCCGAGCTTTTCCGCGACCTGCGCAGGTGGCCGGAATTGCAGACGTTACATGTGCGTCACCAGCGGCCAACGCGGGAATCCCTTTCACTGCTGGTGCAACTTCCCAAGTTTGAAGGACTGTGTTTGATGAATATTGGTGAAGACCCGGAAACTGGAAAGCGCTCTCTCGAACAGGGTTTTGCCGCAGAACTCTTCCCCCTGGCCCCCAGACTGAGAAATCTCGATCTGGTCCACACTTTTGGTTACCGCCTTAATCAGCCTCCTTTTGATCAGTGGCCGGAATTTCCGGCTCTGGAACGTCTTGTCCTTGAAGGTGGCGGTGCAAAGAACTTGGAGCTTTTTGCCAAAACCCCAGCACTCCGCGTATTGGGACTACACCGCACGTCCCTGACCGCAGAGGATTTTGCCAGATTCCCCGAACTGTTGCCCAACCTTAAAGTGCTCATGATCAAGCCACGCCGGGAACTGGACCCCAGCTTTTTGGTGCCTCTCACCCAGATGCCCCATCTGGAAACTCTTGCTTTCCACCATTGGACACCGGAAAAACTGGGGGGCTGGGAAGGCCTGCAAGTTTTGGTGAATATGCCGCAACTGAAGCGAATTGTATTTGGTGGAAGTCAGGGCGGCGATCGATCTTCTTTGGAACAACTCCTCGAGGCTCGCCCCGACTTGGAAATCATCTCGGGCAACTACGGGCCACCGGTCACGGGCAGTGATGGTCGCCTATTGTATTCGCCACGCGATGTCGATGCGTGGACTCTGCCCGAGGGCTGAATAGAGCTGCCGAGATCGCTTAGGCCGAAAACATGGCCGAAAACAGTGTCATCAATATAAAGGTTCATGCTTGAGAAGTCCGAGCGATCGACGCAGATGTGGCAGAACAAATGCTGACTCTTCAAGCTCTAGACGCAACTGCCCCTGGTCCTCCGAACCAGGCTTCTGGGACAGACAAGAAGAATTAGCGTGTATCCTTCCGAATCCGAATGGGTCGACGCGTCTACAGGATACACACGGTCCGGTGAACCGCGCTTCTTTAAGGGATTCTGGTATGTTTTTACAGAAGCTGGGAACGTGATCCTGATTGCCAGGTTACACTAAAGTA
>JGI12210J13797_10617312_pt1 | contig 12870 bp, 12 predicted proteins | sample ElkSlonscriptome_3_FD_13797 | JGI IMG/M metagenome (IMG submission 13797)
CAAAAGCCAGGGTTGATGGTTATTTTCTGTATATTCGAGGCACAGCGTAACGAAGAACCTACGTACCCTCCTTTGGGTTTGTGCTGCACTGGTAGGTCACTTAAGACCAGCCTCTGATCCACCGATACACATAGTATGAATACCATTACACCACTCACAGGATATCCGGCGGTCGGCTCATCGACTTCCGACAGCGCCAACAGGGGCAAGAACTACCAGCCTCGGCAGGGCCAGATTTTCAAGGCCACCGTCATGGAGGCCAGGAGCAGGAACACCTTTATTCTCGATGTTGGCGGCAGGAGCCTGGCTGCACAGGCCAGAACTCCACTCACCGTCGGTCAGACCCTGCAGCTGCAGGTGATGTCCACCGCACCGCAGGTCGAACTGCGTATTCTTGGCGATTCATCCAACCTCCTCGCCGGCAAATCGATAACCCTTCTTGGTGACAAGATCGATATCCTGAGCCTGATGAGCACTCTTCGTAGCGCTCAGTCGTCGCCGCTGTCAAATCTGAGCACCGCCAGCAGGCAGACCCTGGAATCTTTTTCTCTTTTCGGCCAGCAAAGTCTTGCCGGCAAGGACGGAGGCAGCCTCCTCAAGCAGATGGTCGACCGGCTTGGCTTAAGCTTTGAGGCACTGCTGGCCCGGGGCGACACAACCAGCGCCCAGAGCACCCTGAAAACCGCCCTGCTTGAGCTTGCCCATCTTTTCAAAGGCGCCGACCAGCTTGCCGAAACTACCAACAAGCTGCTGACGACGCTGGAAACCTATCAACTGGCCCAGCTGCAGCTGGATAAAGAGAATATTTTCCTTTTTCCCCTGCCCCTGCCCTTTCTTGAAAAAGGGTATCTTGTCGTCGAGCGCGGCGATCAGGAAAAAAACGAGCAGACAGAAGACGAAGAGCGCTTGTCCTTGCACCTTTCACTCCAGGGGCTGGGAAACCTCCGCATCGATGTGCTCAAGAACCCTGAAGGCCTCTATCTGCGTTTTGCCGGCGATTCCAAAGAATCACTACAGTTTCTCGAACAATTCAAAGACGATTTGCTCCATGCCATCATCGATACACCCATTTTAGGGATTTCCTTCAGCCACGAAAAGATCAATCCTTCGGCAGATCTTCTCAAGCGCCTGCTGCCGGAAGGCGAGTCACTCGTCAATACCACGGTCTGAATATGGAAAAAAAAGACCTCTCCAAAGCGGTGGCCATACTCTACGATGAAGAGCGCGGAACCGCTCCTCAGGTCGTCGCCAGCGGCCAGGGAAAGATTGCCGACAAAATTATCGCCTTGGCCGAGGAGGCCGGTGTCCACATCCAGGAAGACCGTGATTTAGTCGAGCTTCTGGCTAAGGTTCCCATCGGCGACGAGATACCCGTGGAGCTCTATCAGACCGTAGCCGAGGTGCTGGCCTTCGTTTACCAGGTGAACAAACGGTACAAAGAAAAGATGGACGACCAAGGTTTCTAAGAGGCGCGAAAGCCAATAAATTCCAGGGACAATTCCATTTCAGACATCAACCCAGGGAGATTACAATGCAGCTGCCGGAAGCTCTGCGAAAGCAAAAACAGAAATTTGCAACTACAGCGTCCAAAGAGGTACTCAGGGCAATGGCCGCTGAAACGGACAAACTGAAAAAGTGCGGTATAGTCGACAACTGCCTGGGAGAGGGAGATGAGGCACCGGATTTCACTTTGCGTGATCATCACGGCCGGGACATTCATCTCTACGAGCAACTGTCCCGCCAGCCTGTGGTCCTGGCATTTTTCAGAGGCGATTGGTGACCCTACTGTAATCTTGAGCTGCAGGCCTTGCAGCAACGACACGAAGACATTGATGACGCCGGCGCCCTGCTGCTGGCCATATCCCCCATGCGCCTGAGTCTCACCACCGCCTTTGCCGACAAGCTGAGACTCTCGTTTCCGGTACTCAGCGACACAGGCAATACTATCGCCGCCAAATATGGATTAGTAATCACCGTTGATGAAGCATTACGGCCGATCTACTCCGACCTCGGCATAGATCTGGCTGCGGCAAACGGCGACACCAGTCATCGTCTCCCCTTGCCGGCAACATATATTATCGACAGGGATGGAACAATTGTCTATCGCTATGCCGACGCCGATTATACGGACAGACTCGATCCGCAGAGAGTAATCGAAGAAGTTCAACGACTATGAATAGCTCAGCCTTCACATTTTTGTCATCAGGCCTCAAGTGCTCATCTTGGGCAGTGGTTTTTTTGCTGCTGCTCCTGACGGCAGCCTGCTCCTCTTCCAAAACACCGGAGGAGGAGATAGAGGAGTATGTACAAAAGGCGGAAAATTATTTTGAAGACAAAGATGCCGGTGATCTCAAAAAACTCATTGCCGGGGATTACCAGGACACAAGAAATCTGACCCGGCAGGATATCCGCCGCATTCTGGCCGGATATTTTATGCGCAACCAAAAAACATTTATCCTCTCCAACATGGATGAGCTGAGTTTTTCCAATGAAGATACCACGGCCGACTTTCGCCTCTTTGCCGCCCTTTCCTCACAACCGTTGGAAGAGAACGACCTTCAGTTGCTCGATGCCAGTTGCTATCTGCTGAGCGGCACCTTACGCAAAAACGGCAAATGGCTCTTAACAACCGCGGAACTCAAGAGAATCCCCGTGGACGAGTTTGTCGGCAGCTTCAACTAATATCAAAACCGCTGCCCACCGCCGTCCCTAATTGATATCTGACTGCCTCAAAGTGGTATTGGAGACCAAGCGTAGTATTTTTTGGCCCTCTTGAACCATCGGCCATGTCTCCTGAGCGTGTCAAAACATGGCAGGTCTGCAGGACCAGAGTAGCAGGATTTTGGGCAGGCAATGAAAAAAGGGATACAGCAATTACGCTGTATCCCTTTATTTTCAATGGCGGGGCCGACGAGACTCGAACTCGCGACCTCCGGCGTGACAGGCCGGCATTCTAACCAACTGAACTACGACCCCGCATGTCGTCGTATATGGTGGGCGGAACAGGGCTTGAACCTGTGACCCTCGGCTTGTAAGGCCGATGCTCTCCCAACTGAGCTACCCGCCCGCTTGTTCAAGCGTGGATGAGTATTTACCAATTTCGCTTATCCTCGTCAAGCAAAAAAGGAAATAAAAAATTAATGTTGAGTGTCCTGGGTATTGGCGTCTATTTCATTATAAACACTGGCTCCGGCAGCGTTTTTGAAAAGCGAGCCACCTTCCTTGACAACGATTGCATAGTCAAGGACTTCGTCCATGTGATCGACAAGGTCAATGGTCAGACTTTTACGGATGGTCGAGGCCACATCCTTAAGATCACGTTCGTTTTCCTTGGGGAGGAGTACATGGGTGATATTGCCCCTTTTGGCGGCAAGCAGTTTTTCGGTGATGCCGCCGATCGGCAGAACCCTGCCGCGCAGGGTGATTTCTCCTGTCATGGCCAGCTTATGCCGCACCGGTGCCTTCAACAGCGCCGAAACCAGCGTCGTCGCAATGGTAATGCCTGCTGACGGTCCGTCTTTGGGTATGGCCCCTTCGGGTACGTGGATGTGAATATCAAGCTTTTGGTAAAAATCGTCATCCAGGCCGAGGATATCGGCACGCGACCGGACATAGCTGAGTGCCGCCCGTGCCGACTCCTGCATGACATCGCCGAGCTTGCCGGTTATGATCAACTTGCCGTTGCCCGCCATCAGTGTCGCCTCTATCTGCAGCAACTCACCGCCCACCTCGGTCCAGGCGAGCCCGGTGGTCAGTCCCACCGAGTCTTTTTCTTCGGCCAGCCCGTAGCGGAACCGTGGCGTCCCCAGATATTTTAATATCGATTGCAGGGTGATGCGGTATTTCTTGTCCTTGGTTTTCTTCTTGAGCCTGTCGCGGGCGATCTTGCGGCAGAGCGAAGCGATGGTTCTCTCCAGGTTTCTGACGCCGGCCTCCCGGGTATAACGCCGGATAATCTCGAGAATCGCTCCTTCGCTCAGTGTTATATCGTTTTTCTTGAAGCCGTTTGCCTCAAGCTGCTTGGGCACCAGGTAGCCTTCGGCGATTTTCTGCTTCTCCTCTTCGGTATAGCCGTTTATGGAAATTATCTCCATTCTGTCCTGCAGCGGTGCGGGAATACCGTGAAGACTGTTGGCAGTAGTGATAAAAAACACTTCGGAGAGATCGTAGTCGAGGTCGAGATAATGATCGTTGAAGGCGACGTTCTGTTCCGGATCGAGCACCTCGAGCAGGGCGGAAGAAGGATCGCCCCGAAAATCCATGGACATCTTGTCCACCTCGTCGAGACAAAAAACCGGATTGGAAACACCGGCCTTCTGCATGGACTGGATAATTTTACCGGGCATGGCACCGATATAGGTACGCCGGTGACCGCGGATTTCCGCCTCATCGCGGACACCACCCAGGGAGAGCCGGACGAATTTGCGGTTCATGGCCCTGGCGATAGATTTACTGATTGAGGTTTTGCCGACGCCGGGAGGGCCCACCAGACAGAGTATCGGGCCTTTGATCTTTTTTACCTGCGTTTGTACGGCCAGATACTCGAGAATTCTTTCCTTGGGCTTGGAAAGACCGTAATGATCTTCGTCAAGAATCTTCTCGGCATCGTTAATGTCGAGCGTGGCCTTTTTCTTTTTCTTCCAGGGCAGGCTGATGATGCAATCGATGTAGTTTCGCACCACCGTGGTTTCCGCTGACATGGGAGGCATGGCCTTGAGTTTTTTCAACTCCTTCAGGGCCTTCTCCTTAGCGACCGCCGGCATTTTTATCTTTTCTATGGTCTCCTCGAGCTCGGCGATATCACTGCCATCATCACCGTGGCCCATCTCTGACTGCATCTCCCGTACTTTTTCGCCGAGATAATAATTGCGCTGGGTCTTGCCCATACGGGTCTTGACCTTGGCATCGATGGTTTTCTCGAGTTCGGCCAGCTCAATCTCGCGCTGGATAATATCGAGAATTTTTTCGATTCTCTCTATCAGCGTCCAGCATTCGAGTATCTCCTGCTTTTCCTCTGTCTTTATTGGCAAATGGGCACAAATGACATCAACGAGCTTGGAGGTCTGGTCGACGGATTCCAGAGATTTAATCACTTCCTTGGCGATTTTTTTATTGATAGTGGCGAATTCACCAAATTTCTTGCGCAGCTCACGTTCATAGGCCAGAACCTCGGGCGTTGGTTCGCTCTCTTCTTCAAGGTGCTGGACTTCGACCTGGAAAAAATTGTCGTTGGGAACGAAAGAGACTATCTCTCCACGCGACTTGCCCTCGACCAACGCCTTGATGGTACCGTCGGGCAAACGCAAAAGCTGCATGACCACGGCCAGGGTGCCGGTGACGAATACGCCGTCCTCGTCCGGTTCGTCGACGGTGGAATCCTTCTGGGTGACCAGGAAAATCTCCGTTCGCTTCTCCATTGCATCCTCAAGCGCCTGAATCGACTTTCTCCTTCCGACCACGAGAGGCGCCACCATATGAGGAAAAACAACGATATCCCTGAGCGGCATCAATGGATAAAGTTTGGTTTTCTCTTCGCTATTGGACATATAAATCTCCGTATAAATGGACCCGGACGGTATCAAGCAGTCTCCGCTTCGTCTTCTTCGTTGCGATTCTGATAGAGAATGACCGGATAATCGCCGTTGTTTATCACCTGTTCGCTGATGACGCACTCCTGTACGTTTTCTTTCGAGGGCAGATCATACATGACATCGAGCATGGCTCCCTCCATTACGGATCGGAGACCACGTGCTCCGGATTTCCGGGCCAGCGCTTTCTTGGCAATGGCAGTCAGAGCACCTTCGGTGAACCTGAGCTTGATGCCTTCAAATTCAAAAAGTTTGGTGTACTGTTTGGTAAGGGCGTTTTTGGGCTCCTTGAGTATCCGCACCAGATCGTCCTCGTGCAATTCCTCCATGGTCGCTATCACCGGCAACCTGCCCACCAGTTCGGGTATGAGACCGAACTTCAACAAGTCCTCCGGTTGAACCGAGGCCAGCAGTTCCCCAAGTTTTTTCCTCGAAGTTCCGGTAACATTGCTTTCAAAACCAATGGATTTTTTGCCCTTGCGCCGGCGCACGACATTGTCGAGGCCGACAAAGGCTCCACCGCAGATAAAAAGAATGTTGGTGGTGTCAATTTTGACCAGTTCCTGCTGCGGATGCTTTCTGCCGCCCTTGGGGGGTATGGAGGCGACCGTTCCCTCGATAATCTTCAGCAGAGCCTGCTGCACGCCCTCGCCGCTGACATCCCTGGTCAGTGACGGGCTGTCGGATTTTCTCGCGATCTTATCGATTTCATCGATGTAGATGATGCCTCTTTCCGCCCGTTCAATGTCATAATCGGCGGCCTGGAGCAGGTTGACGAGTATGTTTTCGACATCGTCACCGACATAGCCGGCCTCGGTCAGAGTGGTGGCATCGGCCATGGAGAAAGGAACGTTGAGTATCCTCGCCAGCGTCTGCGCCACCAGTGTCTTACCGGATCCGGTGGGCCCGATGAGGATGATGTTCGACTTCTGCAGTTCGACATCGTCGTCGGTTTTCGGGGCGTCTATGCGTTTGTAATGGTTGTGTACTGCCACGGAGAGAACCTTCTTGGCATACTCCTGGCCAATGACATAGGAGTCGAGGTGCTCGTTTAACTCTCGTGGTTTAAGCGATAGCCTGGCACTGTCATCTCCGCTATCGCCGCCCTCATCCTGGACGATCTCATTGCAGAGATCGATGCATTCATCGCAGATGAAGACATCGGGGCCGGCGATCAGTTTGTTAACTTCATCCTGGCCCTTACCGCAAAAGGAGCAGTTGCATTCTGGACCGCTGGTTTCCATCTCACTCATTTTCTTCCTCTGCTATTTCTTCGCGCTTAACAAGTTCCTTATCTATTATACCATACTTCTTCGCTTCGGCGGCGCTCATAAAAAAATCTCTTTCCGTGTCTCGAGCTATATCTTCAAGAGGCTTTTGGGTGTGCTTGGAGAGTATTTCATTAAGCTTTTCACGCATGCGCAGGATTTCCCGGGCATGGATATCGATATCCGAGGCCTGTCCCTGAAATCCGCCCATGGGCTGATGAATCATAATTCTCGAATGCGGCAGTGAATATCTCTTGCCGTCGGTGCCCGCTGCCAGCAGCAGCGCCCCCATGGAGGCCGCCTGGCCCATGCAGAGCGTGGCTATATCACATTTGACATACTGCATGGTATCGTAGATCGCCAGTCCTGCGGTAACCGAGCCACCGGGTGAGTTGATGTAAAAGGTTATATCCTTTTCGGGGTCGTCGGCCTCAAGAAAGAGAAGCTGGGCGATGATGACGTTGGAGACGGAATCGTCAACCACGGAGCCGAGAAAAATTATCCGCTCTTTCAGCAGGCGCGAGTAAATATCAAAAGCACGTTCTCCGCGAGGAGTCTGCTCCACTACCATGGGTACCAGGTTCATGTCCTAATCTCCTTAAAACAACACGACTGCAGCGGTATTCGAACCTGCTGCAGTCGCTATTTAATGTCAAGTCCGGCCTATACCATAAGGATTACACGGTCGGAGGCAATTATTTCCGGTGCGAAAATACCTCAACTCTCTTCATCGGTGGTTTTTTCTTCAACAGGCTCAGCTTGAGGTTCGACGTATTTTACACTGCTGCGAAGAAACTCAATTACTTTTTCGTTGAGCAGTTCGTTCATCAGGGGAAGCAGGTCATCGCGACTGCTGAAGAATTCCTTCACCTGGGCAACGGACATGTTGTACTGATCGCCTATGCGCTTGAAACCGCGCTCCATGTCCTCGTCCTTGATCTTGATTTCCTCGGTCTCGGCAATCTTCTTGAGGATAAAGTCACCGCGAACACGCTGCGTGGCGACGGGCTCGTTGTTCTGCACCAGCATCTCCCTGCTGAGACCGGCAGCCTCGAGATTCATACCGCTTTTTTCAAGCTGCTCCTCGGTCTGCTTGATCATCTGTTCGACCTCGAATTCGACAAGGCGTTGCGGCACCTCAAATTCATTTTCCTTTAAGATGGCCTGCATTATCGTGTCGGTCAGCTCACCTTCAGCGCTTTCTTCCTTCTCCCGGCTGAGTTTTTCGCGAATTGAATCCTTGAGTTCGTCGAGGGTGCTGAACTCTTTGCCGACATCCTTGGCGAACTCATCATCGAGCTCAGGAAGAATTTTTTCCTTTATATCCTTGAGAGTAACTTTAAATTCAATGTTCTTTCCTGCAAGGATGGGATTGGGATGCTTTTCGGGAAACTCGACCTCATGGCTGGCCTCCTCGTCTTTTTTCATGCCAACCAGTTTCGCCTCAAAATCTTTGCCCATCTGTCCGGAGCCGACCTCGACCGTGGAGTTCTCGCTTTTGACCTGCTTCATGACATTACCCTTGTGGTAGCCCTGGTAGTCAACGATGACAATGTCACCCTCCTCCACCGGCCGGTCTTCCACTGACTTCAAGGGTGCCATCTGTCGCTGCATCGTGGCGATTTCTTTGTCGACATCTTCGGCAGTAACGTCTGTTTGAGGCTTCTCAATCTCAAGGTCTTTATAGCCTGTGACCTCAAACTGCGGTCGCACGTCAACCTGGGCTTCGTAGGTGAAGGAACCGTCGTCTTCATAGTTGTGATTGAGTATCTGCGGATGGACAACGGCATCGATGTTCTCCTGCTCGATCACCTCGAAATAGGTCTCCTGCACAAGTTTCTCGCCGACCTCTGCTTCCACCTGCGGCTTATAGGATTTTTCAATGATGGTACGCGGGACTTTTCCCCTCCTGAAACCCTTCATTTTCGATTCTTTCTGCAGCTTCTTAAACTCTTTTTCAAGCCTTTTCTGAACATCNTTCGCCGGCAGAGTGACCGTAACCTTTCTCGTGAGAGTTCCCACCTCTTCGACCTTTACTTCCATCTGTTACCATCCTTTTGATTGACTGTGTTCGGTATAACTGCACTTCCGCAGGCGTACACGTATCACCTTCGCGCCTGCCGCTCAAGACAGCCATACATATGTATGAATAGAAAAATCCTTATATTCCAGCGTGGTGCGAGAGGGGGGAGTCGAACCCCCACACCGTAAGGCGCCAGATCCTAAGTCTGGTGCGTCTACCAGTTCCGCCACCCTCGCAACCTGCTGATTTTGCTATTATTACCTGATGCAACAGGTCAGCATAACATCTTTTGCCGATATTTGCGAAAATAAAATATCTCAACCTGCAAAAAGTGTGGCATCACGGGTGTCTCACTTGTAATTCACATCCATTTGTCAGTCAAGGCATTGCCGTCTGACCGTTCCACTATTTCCCGTTTTGTGGATGAAGATTCATTTTTGGACCTCGCCCTGGCTCGGCTGCTCGCAAGCGCTGGTGATACGATGACTTCTACAGTCATCTCATTGATTTTATCAGTGACATCGATATCCGATTCAAACGTTGCAAATGCTATGATCTTGCCAATTGTTTACAGAATGGCTATTGTCTCAGTCCTATCGGATGATCAGCAATTCATAAATTCATCACACTTTCAGAGGATATTATATGNTCCTCAAGCGACTTGTTTATCTTTTTTCAACGCTACTCTTTGTCACCAGCACCGTCAATACTGGCAGCGCCAGCAGCGGAGATGTTTCTTCCTCCAACCTCGAATGGAAAACTTTACAGCAGTGGAAGCTTCCGCAAAGCCCGGTGGATATAGCCCATTCTCTCGACGGAAAGTACGTGTTCGTCCTGACCCAGGAGAACAAGGTACTTATTTACACAGCTCAGGGTAATCTCGAAGGCACCGTTCCGGTGGATAAGGGCGTCACCGCCATTGATATCGCACCGCGTGCGGAAATGCTCTATTTGATCAACGGCGATACACAAACCTTTACGGCGCTGTCCATCGATTTCATACGGCAAATTCCCGTCAATGGTTCTCCAACCCTGGGTCCCGAAGATGCTCCGGTGAACATCACCGTGTTCACCGATTTCGAGTGCCCCTACTGCAAGAAAATAGAGCCACTCATCGCAGAGGTCCAGAAAAAGAATAGTGATGCCGCCAAGATCGTCTTCAAGAATATGCCGCTAAGTTTTCATCAGTTCGCCGACCCGGCCCATCGCGCAGCCATTGCCGCAGGCATGCAGGATAAATTCTGGGAATTCCATGACGCGCTGTTCGCCGCCGAGAAGCTCAGCAATCAGGTTATCGAAAATATCGCCAAAGGCTTGGATCTCAATATGGACAAATGGAAAAAGGATATGCAGTCCCAGCAGGTCCGCCAGAGAATATCCGCCGACATCCAACAGGCCAAGGAGGCAGGTGTCACTGGCACGCCGACCATTTTTATCAACGGCAGGCTCTTGAAAAACAGAAGCATGCAGGGTTTTCAGGATATGATAAACGAGGAGCTGAAGAAGAATTAGGTATGACTCAGGAGCATAGCTGCAACCTTCATTTCGAGGACAACGATTATGCATCACGACTTTTCGGCGACCTGAACAGGAACCTGCAGACCGTTGAAAAAGCGGCCGGGGTAAAAATCAACGTTCGTGGAAATGATGTCAATATCGTCGGAGACGAGCATGAGGTCAAGCTGGCCAGCGATCTGCTGAAGCAGCTCTACAGTCTTATCGGCAAGGGCTATCCCCTCTACTCTTCTGATTTTGCCTTCGGTTTGCGTATTCTCGAATCGACACCTTCCGCCAGCCTGGATAAAATTTTTCTCGACAAGGTCTATGTAACCACCCAGCACCGGGTCATATCTCCCAAGACCAAGAATCAGAAAACCTATATAGATGCCATTCGTCAGCATGACATCGTTTTCGGCATCGGACCGGCCGGCACCGGTAAAACCTACCTGGCAGTGGCCATGGCCGTATCGGCCCTGGTCAACAACCAGGTACGCTCGATTATCCTGACCCGGCCGGCGGTGGAGGCAGGAGAGAAGCTTGGTTTTCTTCCCGGCGACCTGGCCCAGAAGGTCAACCCCTATCTGCGCCCGTTGCATGACGCCCTCAACGATATGCTGGGACCTGAAAAAAGCAGCGATCTCATCGAGCGTGGCGTCATTGAAATAGCTCCGCTGGCCTTCATGCGCGGCAGAACCCTTTCCAATGCCTTCGTTATTCTCGATGAGGCCCAGAACACCACCAAGGAACAGATGAAAATGTTCCTGACGAGAATCGGCTTTGACTCACTGGCCGTCGTTACCGGCGACTCAACCCAGGTCGATCTGCCCATCCCCAAACACTCCGGCCTGCTCGAAGCAAAAAGGATCCTTCAAAATATCGATGGCATACGTTTTTGTAGCTTCAGCAAAGAGGATGTGGTCAGGCACCCGCTGGTACAAAAAATCATCGAGGCCTATGAGAAGCGGAAATAAGGGGTATCTCTATGTGCACCCTGCTCCTCTGCCGGCCGGCATCATCTTGAAAGGTCAGCGCTGCAGGCCATAGTCGCTAAAAAGAACGAGAGCCTATACCTTCAACGTCAATTATGCCAGTTGCCATTGCCAACCATTACACCGACCGCTCTGCCGAAGACCGATGCAAGCTGTCAATCAGGTCAGTACGGATCATTGCCGAAAAGGTCCAGCGGCATCTCGGTGTTTCCGATTATAATGTTAATATCGTCCTCACCGATGACGATGAAATCCGGCAGCTCAACGCCACTTACCGTCACCGCGACAGTCCCACCAATGTACTCTCCTTTCCCTTCGCCGAAGGCGCCGAGCAAAATCTCCAGGCTTTGCCGGTTCGCGAGCTCGGGGATATAATCATATCCGTCGATACAGCTGAAAAAGAGTCCAACATGTATAATCAGCAGCTGATGTATCGCCTCGGCTGGCTGATCATCCATGGCTTTCTGCATCTCCTCGGTCACGACCACGAACGCTCATCCGAGGCGGCCAGGGAAATGGAGATATTCGAACAACACTTACTCACCCAGGTTTTTTCCAAGAGGAGCAGACAAATGATACAGCTTGCCATCAATGTCGACCATGTGGCCACCATCCGCCAGGCCAGAGGAGGCAGTGAGCCTGACCCGGTGTTCGCGGCGTCGCTTTGTGAACAGGCCGGTGCCAGCGGCATCGTCGTCCATCTGCGGGAAGACAGGCGACATATTCAGGATCGCGATGTCTACCTGCTCAGGAAGACTATAAAGACCAGGCTCAATCTGGAAATGGCGGCCAACAAGGAGATCGTCGACATCGCCCTCGACGTCGGGCCGGACATGATAACGCTGGTGCCGGAAAAGCGCCAGGAACTGACCACCGAAGGAGGGTTGGATGTCATCTCCCAAAAAAAGAAGCTGGCCAAGACCGTCAAAAAATTCGACAAGGCAGGCATTCCAGTCTCTATTTTTGTCGATCCCGATGCGGACCAGATCCAGGCGTCACATGATATCGGCGCCCGCTTTGTTGAAATCCATACCGGCCGCTACTGCGACGCCACAAGCGAGGATCAGCGCGATGCCGAATTCGACCTGGTCGCCGCTGCCGCCGAAGAGGCCAGCCAGCGCGGCCTCATGGTCAACGGTGGTCATGGCCTGAACTATTACAATACCGGAAGAATAGCCAGCCTTGAAACGCTCGAGGAACTGTCCATCGGCCACGCCATTATCTCACGGGCGGTCTTCACCGGTATCGAACAGGCCGTAAAAGACATGCTGCAGATTATTCATACCTCTCGCCAGCATCTTTTTTAGGATGGTTCAGACTCGACCGTTGCTTGCCATCAGGGGATGCACTTGAGAATGGATCCGCGCTGGAGCGATGCTTCATCAGCCGGATGTGAATGGGGCCCGTAAAGTCTTTTCCGGCTACAGCAGACTTTGCCAATTGACAAATTTGACATCGATGTGGTAAAAAATCCGCACTTCGCCTGGGTGGTGGAATTGGTA
>JGI12210J13797_11098853_pt1 | contig 12870 bp, 5 predicted proteins | sample ElkSlonscriptome_3_FD_13797 | JGI IMG/M metagenome (IMG submission 13797)
TGAGAGGAAACCTCCATGTGCAGGTGCGCGGTATCGATCACAGTAACGACCGGCACCGTGAATGGATGGGGCATTGCACCGATAGAGATTGGGCAGCCTATCGCTCTTTCGCCTTCACAAGCCAGCTGACAAAGTGCACCTTCTCCGCCGCTTCCATGACCGGTAGTGGTGCAATCCATCTGCGGCTCGATAGCAACGAAGGCCCCGAAATTGGCATCTGTCCCATTCCGGTGACCCGCGGCTGGCAAGACTGGCAAACGGTTACTTGCAACCTAACCGGTGTGCCGGATGGCGTGCATGAATTGTATCTCTGCTTCTTTGGAACCAGCGGTCATATCTGCGATGTCGAACATTTTACTTTCAGCTAGAGCAGTTGAAAACTCAGCAAACCTCGAAGATGCCGCAACACCTCCGCTCGTAACGAAAAAACCGCGAACTCCGCCGCTCTGGCCATATCTTTGGCCGAGGCATTCTCTCCGAGTCTCTCCACGGCCATGTCCATCGCCTGATCCTCCATATGCGCCGAGCCAAGCACTCCTTCGATTCGCTCCAACTCGGCGACCATGCGACGATGGTCCAAATTCGGTCCTACCGCCGTTAAGGCTGGACGCAACCAGCTTTGCAGGACTACATTCTTCGGTGAAAACGGTTCTGTTTTTGATGTCACAACCGATTATGGACACCGTTTTTGGGGCGAATTGAGGTTTTTTACCTCTTTTCGCCCTCTCTTTTTAACCCTAAACCCATGAATGACAAACTATTGAGGTTGTGGGACAGGCTCTAGATATCTTTCCGCAGTATTGTTTAAATTATGGCTGCTCTGTGCTAAGAATAAATACCGAACCTCTAAAATCACCGCCCATCTTGAAATCAAGCGTCCTTCCATCGAGGTGGAAGGCCTGATCGGAAGGTCCGACAAACTGGGAATGGATCGACCAATCGCCTTCCAGGGGAAGCTCGAGGTGAAGATCTTCTGGCCCCTCGGCGAAAGTGTGCAACACGACCAACGCCCGGGATTCGTCCCCGGATGTTCGACAGATCCCGGACCAGCCAGTCGGATGGTTCCAGTTGTCCGGCGTCTCGCCGAGGAAGTGGGTCTTGCCCTCTTTGATGATCGGCGCAGCCTCTTCATAGAGTTTAATCGCCTCGCGCAGGAGTTCCATCTGCCCTTCGGTAAGATCATGCACGGGTCCGCTCAAGCACATCCGCCCGTAAAAGGTGGCAGCTAGGGAGAAAACGGTGCGGGCGGTATCATCCTCGGGATACAGTACCGCCCAGATTTGCTCCTGGCGCGGCGGCATCAAGTGATGCAATTGACGGGCAATAATCGGTATCGCCCAACATTCGTGGGAATCGGAAAACGAGCTCAGGGCTGTCCGGCCCATCATTGATGGTTCGAGGCGATGCCCTCCGGAAGAGCAATTCTCAATGACCAGTCCCGGAACTTTGGTTCGAATGCGGTCGAAGAAGGAGTGAACCCCTTCGACGTGCCGCCTGAGTCCTTCGCCAATGGAATCGGGATGATCACATCCAATCCCGATGGTGTCGTTGTAATCGACTTTCAAATACCCGAAACCATTGTCGACTAGAAATCGGATCATTCGATCATCGAGATAGTCAACCGCCCACGGATCGTTCAGATCCCAAAATCGACGCTTTCCGACCTGTAGCGGAATACCATCCCTTTGGAGAAGATGGTCGGTTTCATCGAAAGCTTTGGAGCCGGGATTGCAGACTTCAAATTCGAACCAAATCCCCGGAGTGAAACCCATCTGGCGGAGTTCGTCGCAAAGAGCCTTCATCCCCTGTGGAAATTTCTCGCGGTCCAGAATCCAATCGCCATTAGACTGCATCCTCGCCTCTTTCGGTCGTTCCGCCCATCCGTCGTCGATCACCAGGTATTTAACTCCAGTGCCCCGCAGACGCTTGGCCAGGGCAATGGTCTTGTCATGAGTGGGACTTCCCCAGTTCGTGCACCACTCGTTGAACATGACGGGAAGGGATTCTTCGCTCTCCGGCAGGTCCGTCAGCAAAGACTCCTGCAGCTTGACCAGACGATGAGTGAGGCTTTCGAGATTCCCCGAGACGCAGGCCAGGTGAGCGACCGGGGTCGTGAACGATTCGCCCGGTTGCAAGACCTTGCGCCAATGGCCCAACTCGAAATCGGCGAGACCGCCCGAAAGCGAGACCGTGTCCGCGCGTCGCGAGACCTCCATTTGCCACGATCCGGCCCAGGCCAATTGAGCTCCCCACATCACCCCAGCCTCCCGATCCTCCAAAGCCACGAAGGGAAAATACTGTTGCACGGGCAGTGTCCCGACCTGCCCGAATCGCTCTGAAACAACATTGAAACCCGCCCAACTGCGGATGAGATGAAGGTCCTCAAGCGACTCGCAAACGTGACGCCCCTCCTGGCTCCAGAAACTCCGAAAACGGTGGAGAAAAAGCCTTCCGGGAGCATCATCTACCGCAAACGGAGTCATACCCGCCATTAAAAAGCTGGTCAGATGCTCCATCGTGATTGGTTCGTTCCCGTGATTCTGGATACTCGACCAAGTCCGAAGCGTTCCCGGCACCGCGGTTGGTTCTAGATACTGGCAGATGCGCAAGCCACGCTCTTCATTTTCCATCACCGTTACAATGGATTCACCGCCGAGTCCCGCTCGGTCTTCTGAGGATTCTTTCACGGTTTTGAACCCGTTTATACTCGCGCTGTCGTGCATCGTCGTTCCCGCGCGCCGACCGCCGACCATCGAATCACCGACCGCTCGAAATTGAAGAATATGATCCGGATTCTCGACTTTAGGACTCATAAATCCTCCGTTCTCAGGACGATTTCCCACGTCCGCCCGATGAGGAACCCGGTCCTCCTTTCGTTCGGCCGGGCATAATCGAAGCTCCGTTTTTCCAGAATCATCGAGAACGCGCTCAATGAGGAGCCCGTTCAGTTCCGTTGTGGATAATGTGCCTGCCATAGAGTTAAAATTTGCTAGAATCTCGCTACTCAGAATTGGATTTCAATCATTTGGGCACACTCCAAGCGGTCCAATTGAAAGCGAAGCTCGCCGTCTTTCTGCTCGTAAAGCTGATCCTCACCTCCCGGAACCCGTTTCAGACTTTTGATCTCATCAAATCCTTTGAGCTGCACACCGATGTCCCGTAGCGGTATCAGTTCTTCAATGACTTCAAAGGACTGCTGCCTCGCCGACAAATTCCCACCACTCATACTGGCCTCGCCCCCACGATTGATCGTGTTGGCATAGAGCAGGTGCAAGATAAAGCGATCTTGCTTTGTCTGCCGGGTCAAAACGGCCCGGGCCGTAGAGGGGAAATTGGTCAATTTCAATGTCTCATCCTCGGCCAGCAGATGACGAATCGCTTTGCCAATCATTTGGCGAAGAGCGACCTGCCCAAAACCCCGGTAGATGGTGAACACCGGATGCGCGAGGTAAACGATCCGCCCCTTGCATACCCCGCTGTCGTAACCGGAAGGTTCGCGTTCCGCAGGCGTATGCTGGTGGCTGCAGAAATGATCCCACTCCCGATTGAAGAAAGGATCGTAGATTTCACCCATCGACTCACCATCCTTAACTTTGAGACGACGACTCCTCCCATACATGACTTGGGGATGATTGACGAAATCCGCCCGCAGTCCTTCGATTGGGAGAATGAAGTCCGGCTGAAATTCCGATGCCGGACCCACTTCGCTACCTACATCAAATTCAAACCGACCGTTCTCATTCAGTCCCGAGTCACCCGTAAGGAAAAGCTTCCCTCCCTGGTTTAAATAAGCGTCCAACTTCAGCTTCAGAGATTCGTCTACTATGACTTCGTCGGGAAGAATTAGCATCGGATACTGATCGAAGTCAGCCATGGCGTCGATCACATCAAAAAGGAAATGCTCTTCAAGTAGCACCCGGACTGCCCCAATATCCGCATCATTACCCCTCTGATGATTTCGAAACGACTTTTCCCCCTGCAATGATTCGCTGCTGAGTAGCGCTATATCGGCCACGTTCCGGGCACCCTCGACCCATTGCTCTTTCTGCCTCACCTCCCGATACGCCTCTCCGATGATTTCGTAGGTGCTCGTATCGAGCTCCCCGCTTGGATGCAGTTGATCGCCCACGCTGCACCGCGCCCCGTAAGCCAGCATTGCCGCGCACTCGTAACGAAGGGCATTGGGATGCTTGTATCCACCGAACTCTCCCCACGTGCTATGAAATTTTCCGGTCATCCCGAGAAAGTCCATATCGAGCTTCGCAACGTATTTGGCGGAAAAGGGAAAATGGTCGTAGCCCCATCCGCCGGTTGGCAGGCTCTCCAACTCCAGGTGACTGAAGAAGGGCAAAATATCGCGAAATCCTGGCGTGATGTGGCCACTGTTGTGGAAAATCGGCATATCGGGCGACTCGCTCCGGACCGTATCCGTCACCCGGTTGTAGTATTTCATCAGCGAATCGAAGCGACTTTGCAGGCGGTCCTCCTTCTTTAGAGGATCCAAACCCTTTTCCTTCATGTAACGCATCGCCCACTCCGAGCAGTCCTCATTCTGATTGATGATATCCAAAAAGATTCCATCTGCGTCGGGAAACAGACGGACCACTTCCCTCACCTGCTCGCAGAGGTAATCCAAGTAAGGAGAATGGAAGCTCAGCATTTTGAACCCCGGATCAAGATTCGTCGACGACCATCCGGAGAAGCGACCCTCGGGATTGATCTCGCGCCACCCGGGATTTTCCTCGGCCGCCATGTTATGAACTCCGGCCGTAAGATAGATCGGCACATTCACGTCGATCTCTTTGCAGGCATCAAACTGTGCCCGCAAAAGATCGAACGAGAGACCGGGGTGTCTCTTCCCCACCTTCGTGTTATAATAGCTCCAACCGTGATGACAGGTAGCGAAGGTAGTAACGCTATCCACTGCGGCACGCTTCAAGGTCTCTTGATAAGCCGATTTATCAAAATGAGAGCCAATTCCCTCGAGGGCTCCAGACGTGTGGAAATCGAGGTGGATTTGACGGAAGCGAAGTGAATCTTTCATGTTTCGGATTTCGAGGAGTGAAGCAAATCCTCCAGGGTGTGAGAAGTTCTAAATCTTCGCCTGGAAGACTTTCGGGTAGAATCAAAGGATTCGCTGTTTCCGATCCTTTATCGATTACCCTACCTATTGGGCGTTCAACTGACTAGGCAAAAAGTCTCTTAGTAATCTTAGGCGCAATCGAAACCCCCTTTTGCCGTCGTTGGCGATAAAAACAATTTCCCGATTTTCGGGATCAAAGCTCCAAACAGTCGAAACAGGCATTTTGACCCGTCCGTTTTGAATCTGGTAAATCTCCAGGGGTAGATCGCCAGGGGTGGCTTTTCCGGGACTAATAATCCGATTTCCGTATGAAGGAATCTCGGCCTTGACTGAGTTGAAATCGAGACCGATTGATTCAGCCGTCATGTTAACGAACCAAAAATACCCCAGAGGAAAGTTTTCGTAAGAATCATCGAGGATAATCGATCCGACCTTGTCGTTTCCCGATCGCTTGAGAATGATTAGAAATCGCCCTTGAATTCGAGGAAACGACAATTTCACTATTGGTAAGGATTCCTCATTTAATTGGTCGACAGAAGGCGATCGGTATAGTGCGAGGACGGTGTCATTTATCGAAAAAATACTGGAACGAAATCGATCCGAAGCGTCTATTTTAAAGAATTCATCCCCCTTCTTATAGAAAAGGTAATCATCATCGTCTAGCAGCTCGTCCTTATCCCACAGAAAAATTGAGAAATCGGCACCACTGGCCGCAGTCATCGAGAAAATCAGTAGACTATAAACGAATGAATTGGCCCCGAGACGGGGAGCCAATGATTGGAAAAACTTAGTCCTAAATTTCATTCTCATTGAGCCAGCGGAAGTGGGTAAGTATGTATTTGCGTCCGAATCCGTCAGCGTTATCCGAAGGATCAGAGTTATCGACTTTTGCAGGTATTCGTTGCAGCACCGCCTCGCACCATGCCCTCGTTTTATCTGCCGTATTCGGGCTTACCGTATGTTCGCCATATGCCCGTATGACAAAGGTGTCTGATCTGGCGCTTAGAACGGACCCCAAAGAGGATAGAATATCTGCCTGTGTCGGATAGCCGACCGTATCGGCAGCCATCCAATTCGATAGATTTTCTGGAAAAAAATAATCGGGGTTATCATCGAACGGCAGTGCATTCTTATCGGCATCGGAATAGAAGTTCGTGAAAACGTTCTCGACCAACGATAAACCTTCGTTTGCTTTTATTAGTTTGTTGATTGCCGCACCAATCGTGCCCCTCATCCCGCTTTCGCCTTCGTCCAGCCGACGATTTATGAAATCGCCCAGAGATACAAATGGACCACGAATCTTCACTTCCTCGACTATTAATTCTGCAAGAAGAGAAACCTGTTCATCGGAGAGTGAAAGGTATCCGTGCCACGGTTGATTGGCTTGACCTGATGGCAAGGCCAATCGACTAGCCGGATTTAACGCGGCCGCGGCCTCTTGAATCACTCCGTTCTCATCGACGTACGCTGGCTGGATTCCGTTATTTGCCCGAAGCAAGGATTCCCAGGCCTTCGCGGAGACCGAGTTCACGTTAAAGGAACCTTGTAAAAGCAAATGTTCCGCAGACTGGCGGTAAGCCTCGTCTCTAAGTGCACCTGAAGAATCGAGAAGACCATCGCTGAAACCGGAGATGGGAACGAAAGCGGCATTCGGCACACTCTCGGTTCCGTCACTTACATTTGTAATTAATTCCTCATGATTTCCAGAAACTGAACTCAAGGCCGGGTCAAGTGAAGAAAGGAAATTTTGATCCCAAAACTGATGATTGGACCACCATTGAGTATCGACGTGCGTAAGAAAATCCCCAGTAGCGTCGATGGGTATTTTGGATGTCGTTTCACTCCGCGGGATCCATGGGTTCGCGTTTGAATGTGCTACCGAGTAGGCGGGTTGCCAAGCCATCAAAGCATTCTCTGCGTGCTGAAATCCCGCGAGGGACAAGGGAGGCAAAACCGGAACCTCATAGAGAACCGTCTGATCGACAAGCCCTCCTTCAATTCCCTCGCCCCAGAAACCGCGCCCGGAGGGAGTCACGCCAGCAAGACCTTCGCCCCAATTAAAGAGCGGGCCGATGCGAACTTGCCAGTTGGGCGCCATGCGGCCCTCGTAACCGCTATAGGGCATAAAGGCACCAAGGGCTCTTGGATTTGCTTGAGAGATGATGGGGAAAGGGCTCAAATCTTCGCTTTCTGGCTTCAAAAACAAATCCTGATAAAAAACGGGGTGCTTATCTCCGTCTGCGAAATCACTCGCGAGCACTCCATCTTCATCGGGGAGCCATTCGTCCGCTAGATTTCTTCCCACTGCATCGTTCTTTGTGTCCAAGCGTAGATGCTGTATCGCAGGATTCGCGGCTGAGATGGTTGTCGGAGCCGCAGTATCCTCGATTAAAGCGACCCGAACATAGACTCCATTGTTTTGGGCGCGGCTCTTCAACCGGAACTTACCATCACTCGCGATTCGAAAGCTCGGATCAGTCAAACCGCTGAATTCAAAGACATCATTGAGGGAAGCCCGCCTATCTTCAAAGTCTGTCGGTGAATAGCCACGCTTCAGGTAAGTGGTGCGATCAAGATCTCCGGATATCAAAGGATCCGGCGTGAAGACGGCCACTTCGCCGGGTTTCAGTGTGATGGGTGTTGAGAAATCTGGTTGACCGGCAGCAGTCACGCCTTGATCTGAAAGAACAAAACTAAAAAATGTAGGCGTTTGATTACGGCTTACGGTCGCATCTCCGAAATGTCTTTCCAAAAAATCTTCGAACTTATTGTTCCCGCCGTAACCCCGAGCTGAGTCATCATACCAAATGCTTTCAAAGTCAAAATCGATAAAATACTTACCGCCGAAAACTTCCACAACCATGCCAGTAAGTTCAAGGGTGACTGAATACGGATTCCAAATCGAGATGACAGGGTCGAGGTGAAGGTTGAGTTTATAGTGATCGCCGCTGACCCCCGTAGAATTCTGCCACTCCGCTGGCAGTTCTGTCGCACTCTGTGGCTCGATTGAGTAGCTGACGAAAAGACGTAAGCGAGTGAGGACTGGATGAATCCCCATCGAGGTGTTGCGAGCAAAAGTAAAATCAGCGTCCGCAAGGACATCTTCATCACTCAACATAGAAAGTCCTGAGCGACGCGCATTGCTATTTATCCAATCGGCACTTCGGGGGAACGCACCCTGAGACTTCAGTGATGGTGCGGATAGGTTGCCCTGAACGTCTTTGTAGAGATTGTAGTAATTTTTGAACAGCTCCCAGGTTGGCCCCCTTACACGATCCTCATTTGAAAGTGCCCCAACGCCGGGACCGTCGGAGCCGAAGTCATATACATATCGAACCGTCTCTCCGCCAGTCGTCGTGTGTTGATTTGCCTGCTCACCTCCCTGAACAAACTCCGGCATCGCGTTCCAATCAGCATCGCTTGCCGAAAATGCCAGCGATAGATCCCTGCGAAGTCCGCCTGTCTGCGTATCGGAGAGGACTCCGTAAGAAAACAAGCTGTAATCGCGACGGTTCTCGAGCGACATGGATTCGAATAAATCCGACCCGGGCGTATCAAGGAGTTCGAGTTGTGTTTCTGTTTCCGTTCGGGCGAGCTTCGCGACTACAGATTCGTCAAGATCTTCGAGAAGTTGAGAGAAAGAAGGATCAAAAGCCTCGAGAGCAATTCGCGGAGTGGTCATCATAGATCCGATAGCACGTCTAACCTCAAAGTCGTAGAAGTCCTCTGGAATCGTGCGTAAAAGATTCGCTTTGACACCTTCATCGCCAATCCACCAGGCAAAATGGTCCCTGGAATCAGGCCCGTCGATATCGACTAGAGCCGCTGTCGTTTCGATCTCGTTTCCAAATTCGTTTATTGTTGTCTTCAGCGGAGGGCTTCTCTCGCTGATTTGCGATTCAATACTCGAGAGTTCTGTGGCATCCGTCTCTGGTAAAGATAGTAGCCAGCGCTGAAAAGTTTTTGCGTGCGGGGTTTCGGGATCATAATTTTCGGTACTCCACACTCCCGTCCACAGATCGTCGGACTCATGCGGAGTAAGTGGCGCGTAAGAATTGGTAGGGCCCAACAGCCTTCCTTGCGCAGTTACACGCTGATCGGGCCCCGTCTCCGACTGTAAAACCCCGATGGCTTGCTGCAATCCCAACAGCGCATTCTCACGGGCCACAGTGAGAGAGGTACGTTCAGCCGACGACGATAGCTCGACTTTAAGTAAAGTGCTCAACGACAACAATAGCAGTAGAATGAAAGACATCAACGCCAAGGCAACGATGAGAGCAAAGCCTTCAGGGTCTATTTTTTCTAATCGAGACATTTGGGGGTAAATCGTCGTGAGGTTTACGGATTGAAGGAACTTTTTCTCCCGGGGGCTAGAAATTTAGATCCGATTCAGCGACTGTCCTGCGGCGATTCATCGATCGGACAGCCATCACCCGGTTTATTCGCCGTACCGGAGGCCCCGGAAAAAATAGACCCAAGAGGCCGTCCAATTACTTATTGCAGCGCGGTTCGAAAAATTAAGGGGCAAAGAGTTTTCCATAGGCAAAAGAAGTCAAAACAGAACTGAAACTTTCTCGTGTAAGCTAATCATTCGAAAGCTTCTGTCAAATGCAATCTTCGATTACGAATCTCAGGCGGTTCGATATTGAATCATATTGGCAACTAATTTGGGGCCGCCAGCGTCACAGGTAGAGCCTGGAGGGAAAAATTTGCTTGCTATCCTAAAAGATTAGCTTTCTCCTGTAAGCTGTTCTTTTTACACTTCCTCCATTCCCCCTTCCTACTCCCATGAAAAATCAATCCCTCATTAAAATCTCTGATCGGGCTCTTGCCGAACCGAAAATTGTTTCACGCCTCAACCGTTTGAAAGTCGGATTTGCGATGCTCTTGTCATTATCGTTGACCGGGATCTCTTTCGCGAAGCCATATCCCGATCCAATGCCCGTGATCGATGTCACGGAGTCTCCATATTTTGCCGATAACACCGGTTCACTTGATGCGACGGCTGCGATTCAAAACGCCATGACCGACGCACTGGATGCCACCCGAACGGGAGACACTTTGGTTCATATCGTCTATTTCCCGAATGGAACCTATCGAGTCACGGATAAAATGTCGCTGGGCTCGATCGGCGATAATTCGAAAGTCATACTCGAGGGTCAAAGCCAGAGCGGAGTAATCCTGAAACTAGACGACAATTCACCGGGTTTTCAGTCACAGGCCGGAAGTAATGCTGGATTCCAATCCGACTTGAAACCAGTCCTTTCGTTCTTCGAAGGCGGAAGCAATAACGACTCTTTCTGGAATTCAGTGGCTGACATGACGATTGATATTGGGACGGGCAACCCGGGAGCAATTGGTTTAGAATTTCACAATAACAATGTCGGATCGATACGAAACGTAACAATCCGCTCGTCTGATCCATCCGGGCAAGGCGCTATTGGTTTGAAGGTTCACCGGGGGCTTGCAGGAATCGGTCTTTTTAAAGATCTCACTGTCGACGGATTCGAATATGGGTTCTGGTTTCACCAATGGAAAATCGGCTACGTTCTAGAGAATATTGAAATTAAAAACCAGCGGACAGCCGGTATCTACAATAACAATAAGTTAATCACCATTCGTAATCTCACAAGTTTCAACCAAGTACCTGCCGTCATCAACAATGGAGGGGCAGGGTTGATGATCTTGCTGGATGCGACTCTCGATAATGGTATGGCGGGTGCGGCGGCCATCGAGAATCAAGGATATCTTTACGCACGAAACATCGAAACCTCTGGATACAGTATTGCAATCGATGATAGCGGTACGGCAGTAACCAGTCCGGTAGTCGAACATATCTCACATCCTGTAATCACCGCATTCGAAGATACGCCAAAGACTGCTTCGGGTCTCAATATTGAAGATACTCCTACAATTCCGTGGCCTGATGAAACAGACTACACCCTCATAACCGAAGATACGATTGTTCCTTTATCGCAACCTACTGCTTGGGCCATCGTCGATTCAAACGCACAAGACGTCGACACTGTGGCTATACAAAAAGCCATCGATTCTGGCGCGGAGAATATCTTGTTACCTACTGGTGTATATAAAATCAATGATCAGCTCTACCTAAGAGGTGCCGTAAAAAGGATTCATTTCGGCTACTCTGAAGTTGATTTCACGAACAACTTCCAGAAAAAAGGCTTCCCGGTATTAACCATTCTTCCGGGTGATGCTCCCGTTGTTCTGATTGAGGCATGGGCCCCCGCTTGGGTAGGTGGTAGCGACTACGACTGGATTCGGAATGAATCGACCAAAACGGTGGTTTTAAAAGATCTGTTTCTGGGCTGGGGAACTCACAACTATACCAACATGCCGGGCGCCGGAGATCTCTACATAGAGAACGTCGCTTCAGGCGGGGCAGGCTCTACGATTCGCGCGGCCAGTTGGGAATTTACCGAACAAACCGTCTATGCCCGCCAACTGAATCCAGAACGCAATCAACCCCATATCGTAAACGACGGGGGCCAATTGTGGTTATTGGGGAGTAAAGTCGGCGAGAAGCACGGTCCCTACCTAGTCACAACTGACGGAGGCACAACCGAGGCTTTGGGGATATTTTTTAATTCACTCACGGACTCCGAGCTCACTACTGGAGAAGAGCGCGCTTTAATCATCAACGAAGAATCGGAGGTCACCGTCGTGGGTTATGAAGACACCTACAGAGATAACCCAGAGCACACGCACACCATCGTCGAAACCCAGTCCGGTGTAACAGAAAAGCTCGCCCACTCCACCGCCCCCAAGCGCGCACCGAATAAGCGAGGGGCCGTCTTCCCATTGTATAGAGGCGGTGGGACCGGGGGTGTCGCTTCAGGTGGAAACTCGGGCGGTGTCGAAGAATCGATTAGTTTCCGGAATGGCGATGACGGGTACGCGGGAACGATAGATACCTACATTCGTTCAGGGTTTTACTCCGGCTCCACTTATTCGAATTGGACCGAAATAGAAATGGCAACAAATTCGATTCGCTTTGGTCTACTCCGGTTTGACGGACTCATCGGAAACGGAACCAATCAAATTCCACTAGGTTCACAGATAATTTCAGCAACTTTGACCCTAGCTACCTCGAGCGGCGGGGGCGAAGTCGCCACTTACCGCGTGCTCGAGCCATGGGGGATCAACTCTACGTGGGACAATGCATTTGGAGGCGACGGAGTCGATCTGAACGACACCGATGCAAGTAGTGTTCCTGACGGTAGCGCATTTCTCGGTGGCGCTTTGGTTTTCGACGTGACCGCCACCGTAACCGAATGGGTAAACGGCAGCGCCAATCTCGGTTGGGTACTGGTTAAAGAAGGAAACGTTGGGAGAGTCCACGCTTCAGACAACGCAAACGGATCCATGCGCCCGAAACTTGAAATTTCGTTCGTGGCAAACCCGAGCGAGACAACCCTCATGCTTCAACAGGATTTAGGCGGGTACACGGGTGTCGATGATACGTTCATCAGAGAAGGCTTTTACAGCAACGATGCATTTGGCTCTGATCCCGTCATCGAAGTGGCAACAAACTCGACCCGGCACGGGTTAATTCGATTTCGAGATATATTTGGCACTGGTTTGGGAATGATATCTCCCGATGTAACCGTCACCGAGGCTAAATTAATTTTGACCGGCACTCAGGGAGGCGGCTCGTTGGAGATATTCCGTCTCTTCAAAGGGTGGGATGAAAACACGACCTGGAATTCCGATTTCGGTGGAAACGGAGTTCAAGCAGACGGGAACGATGCGTCTTCCATTGTAAC